>Ga0194110_10006178_pt1 | contig 14084 bp, 8 predicted proteins | sample TA2Kig1200mmetaG_FD_146192 | JGI IMG/M metagenome (GOLD analysis project Ga0194110, IMG submission 146192) | Freshwater microbial communities from Lake Tanganyika, Tanzania - TA2015032 Kigoma Deep Cast 1200m | ecosystem: Environmental > Aquatic > Freshwater > Lake | place: Tanzania: Lake... | reverse complement strand
AGGATGCGCAGGCGCCGGCCCCAGCGTTCGTGGATCTCGGTCAGGCCCTGCTGCACCGCTTCGATCGGGCGGCCGGCGGTGCGCAGGTAGATGTCGTGGATGACGTTGCTGAACTCGTCGATGACCACCAGGTTGGTGGAGACCGAGCCGACATCGATGCCCAGGTAGGCGGGAATGGGAGTGTCGCCGGGCGGCGGCGTGTAGGGCGGCACGCGGTCGCGCAGCAGGATGACCTGCTCCATCGAGAGCGGCTGTGTGTCGTGCGCGATCTCCTCGCCCTGGTGCTGGCACAGGCGGTGAATGTCGCGCAGGGAGCGCTTGCGGCGTTCCTGGGCCTCCAGCATGGCCGTGCCAATGGCCCCGCACCAGGCATACAGCGGCGGAACGGTCAGATCCTCCTCGCGCAGCGAGAAGACCTCCTGGAGCGCCCGCCGGACGCCCGCGTTCTGCGAAACCGCGCCGATGAAGGCCACCGGGGCCTGGACGGGGCGGCCCTTCACGATGCTGGCCTTGAAGTTGCGCGCCACCGCGTCGCACAGCCCGCGCAGGATCTCCTCGGGCTGGTAGCCCTTCTGCTGCGCGTGGATCATGTCGCTCTTGGCGAACACCGAGCAGCGGCCCGCCACGCGGGCGGCGCAGCCGGCGGTCTCGACCACCGCGCCGATGTCCTCGACCGAGTAGCCCATGCGCAGCGCCTGCTGGTCCAGGAAGGAGCCGGTGCCCGCGGCGCATTCGCCGCTGCGGTCGTAGTCGGTGATGGCGGCGTGACCGGTCTCCGGCTGCGGCTCCAGGCGAAGGTACTTTGAGCTTTCGCCGCCGATCTCGAAGATGGTGCGCGCCTCGGGGTGGAAGCGCCCCATCATGCGGGCGATGGCCTTGAACTCGTTCTCGAAGTAGATGCCCAGGATCTTGGCGATGGTGCGGCTGCCCGAGCCGGTGACGCGAATGCCTTCCACGCGCGCCTCGGGAACCACTTCGTAGAACTCCTGCAACAGGTCGAAGGTGGACTGGATGGGGCTGCCCGCCATGCGGCGGTTCTCGGAGAGCGCCAGCGGCAGGCGCCGCCCGTCGAAGTCCCACTCCAGCAGGCGGAAGCCGGGCTTCTCCGCGCACAGCGACTCGAGCGCCGCGCGGTCCTCGGGGGCGCCGAGGGCCGCCAGCTTGAGACTGATGGCGCCGATGTCCAGACCCAGGTTGATGCTCAAGTGGGGTAAGCCTCCTGGCTTGCCTTCGGGTGGGGTAAGCCTCCAGGCTTGCCCGGCCCCGCGGTTCTTTGTGCCCTTACTGGATCATGATACCCGGAAACCGGGATCGGCGAAGGCCCCCCGGGCCGAAAGGCCGGATTTCGGCCCTCGGGGTGGCGGTTTGGGGGTTGAATGGGGGCGGCCTGGGCCGGTTAAGCCAAGCGCCCCAGTACCTGCTCCAGCTTGTCAAGCTGGACCGGCTTGCTGAGGTAGTCGTCCATGCCCGCCGCGAGGCAGCGCTCGCGGTCGCCCTGCATGGCAGCAGCGGTCAGGGCGATGATGGGAGTGCGAGGTCCGTTGTTCAGTTCGCGCCGGCGGATTTGGGCGGTGGCCTCGAAGCCGTCCATTTCGGGCATGTGGCAATCCATGAAGATGACATCATAGGGGAGCCGTGCGTGCATGCCGACCGCTTCCAGGCCGTTGGCCGCCACGTCCACCCGGCAGCCGAGCTTCTCGAGCAACCGCCGGGCCAGCTTCTGGTTCATGGTGTTGTCCTCGGCCACCAAAACGCGGCCGTGGAACGGCGCCGCCGAGGCGCTCCCGCGGGCCAGCCGCGGCTCCGGTTGCGCCGGGGCTGCGTCATCGGGGGCGCCCAGTGGCAGGCGCAACTGAAACCAGAAGCAGGAGCCCTCTCCGGGGCGGCTCGTCAGGCCGATGACGCCACCCATCAACTCCACAAGCTGCTTGCTGATAGCCAGGCCCAGACCGGTGCCCCCGTACCTGCGCGCCGCTGAGCTGTCCAGTTGGGTGAACTTCTCGAAAAGCAGCGCCGCCTGGCTTTCCGGGATTCCGATGCCGGTGTCCTCTACCGCGACCTTCAGCACCGCCTCGGTGTCGGTTTGTTCCAGGCATTGCACGCTCACCTCCACGCGGCCGGTGTTGGTGAACTTGACCGCATTGCCCACCAGGTTGAGCAGGACCTGCCGGATTCTTCCGGGATCTCCCACGAGGCGGCGCGGGACAAAAGGGGGATAGCGCACCAGCAGGGGGAGGCCTTTCTTGTCCGCCTCCGGCGTCAGCCATTCCACCACCTCGTTCACGGCTGCGCCCAGATCGAAGCAGGTCAGCTCGATAGAGATCTTGCCAGCCTCGATTTTGGAGAAGTCCAGGATGTCGTTGATGACGTTCAGCAAGGCTTCGGCGGAGCTGTGCGCCGCCTCGGCCATCTCCCTCTGCTCCGGCGTCATTTCCGTGTCCAGCAGCAAGCCAGTCATGCCCAGCACCGCATTCATGGGAGTGCGGATCTCATGGCTGACCATGGCCAGGAAGTCGCTCTTGGCCCGTGCGGCGGCCTCGGCGGCCTCCTTGGCCTGCCGCAAGTCCTCGGACCTCCGGTGGCTTTCGAGGGCCAGCGAGAGGTTTGCCGCCACCCGCTCCATCAGCGTGATCTCCTCGTCATCGAAGGCGCCGGTTTCAGCGGCGTACACGGTGAAGGCCCCCACTACATTGCCGGCCACACGCAGGGGCAGCGCCGCGCCGGCCCGGGTGTGGAGCCGCTCAGCGAACTCGCGCCACGGGGTAAACCAGGGTTCCGCCAGCAGGTCGTTACAGGCGACCACCCGGTCTTCCCGAATGGCGGTGCCGATCAGGCCGCGGCCGTGCGGTTCGTCGCGCGTCGTGACGCGAACCTCCGCCACCACCTCCGTTGCAGACCCGGCAGAGGCCACTGGGCGCGCCTCCTGGGTAGCGGGATCCACCATGACGATCCAGGCCTGCCGGTAGAGATTGCAGTCCACGACCACGCGGCAGGCGGTGGCGAGCAACTCCTCGGGCGGCAGGGCCCGGCAGATGGCGTCGTTGATCTGGCTGAGTGTGGCATAGACCCGGTTCAGTCGCAGCAGGCGTTGCTGAGTGCGCCGCAGGTGGGTGACGTCGTAAAAGCTCCAGACGCGACCTACGATCTGGCGGCCCCGCCGGTGCGGCCGCGACAGGCGCTCGAACACCCTGCCGTCCTTGAATTCCAACTGATCGGCGCTATCGGCTTCCGGCTCGGCGTACAGTTGAGTGACCTTGGACAGGAAGCCTTCAGGGTTCCGAAGCTGATCCAGGACGAAGGCCAGCAGCTTCCGGTCGTCCCGCGACTGGAACAGTTCCTCGGGGATCCGCCACATTTCCCGGAACCGCTGGTTGGCGGTCACGACTCTTCCCGCGCGGTCCACCACCAGGATGCCGTCGGCGGTCGATTCCAGGATGGAGTCCAGGAGCGAACCCGGCCTGGAGGCCGGGCGCGAGGGCGGTCTGCGTGTGTCGGGCCGCGCCATATCCTGCTTATCGCCCGATCCCGTCCCTTCCACAGGGCCAGAAAGACCGGCGCGGTACCGGAGATAATGGTGGAATGCGGGAGAAGCTCCGTCCGGAGGTCCGCGCGCTGCTGGAAGCGATCGACGCGGAAGGCGCCCCGCGGGTGGAAAACCTGTCGCCTGAGGAGGCCCGTCTGGCCGCTATCCGCGACCTGAAGGAGGTGGGCGGTGAGCCGGAGGAAGTCGCCCGCGTCGAGGACCTTCAGATCCCCGGCCCGGGTGGAGCCATGCGGCTTCGCATCTACACGCCCGAGGGAGGGCGCCCGCGCCCGGCGCTGGTCTACTTTCACGGCGGCGGATGGGTGGTGTGCAACCTCGACACGCACGACGAAGTGTGCCGCGCCATCGCCCGGCAGTCCGGGGCCGTCGTGGTGTCAGCAGACTACCGGCTCGCTCCGGAGCACAAGTTCCCCGCCCCGCTCGAAGACGTCTGCGCCGCCGCGTTGTGGGTGGCGGCCAACGCCGAACGGCTGGGCATCGATGCGCGCCGCATTGCGGTGGGCGGCGACAGCGCCGGAGGCACCCTCGCCGCAGTGGTGGCGCTGAGGTGCCGTGACGAAGGCGGGCCCGCGCTGGCGCTGCAAGTGCTGGTTTATCCGGTCACCAACCTGGCCGCGTTCGACACCGCGTCCTACCGCGAGTTCGCCGAGGGTTACCACCTGAGCCGGGCGCAGATGGAGTGGTTCCGCGGGCACTACCTGGCGCGGCCCGAGGACGCTGCGCATCCTCACGCATCTCCTTTGCTGGCGCCGGATCTCGGCGGGCTTCCGCCGGCCCTGGTCATCACCGCCGAATGCGACCCGTTGCGCGACGAAGGGGAGGCCTATGCGGAACGCCTCGTGGCCGCCGGCGTGCCGGTGACTCTCACTCGATACCCCGGCACCATCCACCCGTTCTTTTCACTCGCCGGCGTGCTGCCCGAGGGACGAGAGGCGATCGCCCAGGTGGCCACGGCCGTGCGCGGGATGGCCTCCGTCCCGTTACTTTGATCACCTCGAAGGCGAGGCTCGCTCTATCATGGTCTGTGACGTGTCCCCGCGCACCCTGGCCGTCTTTATCCTCCTCGCCGCCCTCCTGATCGCCACGCGCGCCTGCCACGTTGGCATCTTGTGGGCCGACGACAATCTGCCCCTGGCGGCGGCTGCGCAACTGGCCCAGGGGAAGACGCTGTACCGCGAGGTGTGGTTCGACAAGCCGCCGCTAGTGGCGGGGGCGTATCTGCTGTGGGGCGCGCGCTCCGGCTGGCCGCTGCGGATGGCGGGGGCGCTTTACGTGCTGCTCGTGGCCTGGCTGGGCTACAGGTGCGCGCGCGTCAAGTGGGGCGAGCGTGAAGGGATCGCGGCGGCGGGCTTCCTGGCGTTCTTCCTGACGTTCGGACTGCCCTCCGCGGTGCTGCCGCTGGCCGCCGACATGCTGTTGATCGCGCCGCACCTGGCCGCGGTGTACTTCGCCTGGCGCGGGCGGGCCTTCTGGTGCGGCGTGTCGGCGGGCGTGGGCCTGCTGGTGAACTCGAAAGCCGTCTTTGTGCTGGCCGCCTGCGCGCTGTGGCAGTGGCGTGGGGCAGGCCGTTGGCCTGCCCGGCCGCAGGCGAAACCGCCTGCGCCACTGGCTGTCATCGCCGCGGGTTTCGCGCTGCCCAGCGTTTTGGCGGCGGGCTGGATGGCCTTTCAGGGCTCGCTAGCCGAGTACTACCGCCAGGTCTGGCAATGGGGCGCCATTTACGCGGCCAGCACGTTCGTTGATCGTCCTGTGGCCGAAGGCATTACGCGAACCATCAACTGGGCGGGCTTTCACGCGGCGCTGGTGGTTGGAGCCGCCGCGCTGTTGTGGAGAGAACGCGGCGAACGGTGGCGCTGGGCTGCCTGGATGGCGCTGGCGCTGGCCGGAATCACGATGGGCTGGCGTTTCTTCCCGCGCTACTATTTCTTGCTGCTGGTTCCGGCTGCGCTGGGGGCGGCACGCGGCTGGACGCTGCTGGCGCGCCGTCGCACGGCGCTGGCTGCGCTGGCGCTGCTGCTGACCGTGCCGCTGGTGCGCTTCGGTCCTCGGTACGTGCTGCTGGCGCGTGGCGACGCGGAGTGGAGCGACACGGCCATGGACCGCGACAGCCGCGCGACGGCCGCGCGGATCGCCGCGCTCGCGCAGCCCGGGGACACGCTGTTCGTCTGGGGCTTTCGCCCCGAGATCTTCGCCCACACGCGTCTGCCCGCGGCCACGCGGTTTCTGGAGAGCCAGCCGCTGAGCGGCGTCTTCGCCGACCGGCACCTCGCCCGCGCCGACGCCGTGGCGCCGGAGTTCGTGCAGCCGCAGCGTGAGGAACTACTGCGCAGCCAACCCACGTTTGTGGTGGACGGCTTGGGACCGTACAACTCGCGGCTGGCGCTCAGGGCAGAGGATGATCTGCGGCAGTGGCTGACGGGCTACGCCGAAGCGGCTCGGACGGAGTTCACGATCATCTACCGGAAACCGCGATGAGCGCGGCATTGCTGGCCTTGCCGCCGATGGTGACCACCACGGGGTGGTCGCCGGCGGGCAGGTCGGGGACCTCCAGATTGACCTGCATCAGGCCCACCGAGTAAAGCGTCAGCCCGGCGAAGTGCACTCTGGCCGGACGACCGCCCACCGTCGCCGATACAGGCAGCAGGGGGCGGGCCAGCGGGACGTCCGGCGCGGGGCCGCCGGTCTCGACGGGCTGGTCCACCAGGCCCTGGCCGGTCATGAAGACCACGACGATGCTGCCCGCGGGGGCCGGGCTCGCGACCGTGTTGAGGGTGCCGTTCTGGTTCAGCGTGATGGCCCGGTTCCCGCTCACGGCAATGCCAGGCGCGGCTTCGGCGATCTCCAGCACGCCAGCGGTGCGTTCCTGCCCCTCCCCGGTCACTGCCAGCATCACTTTGCCCGGCTTCACCTCGTAAGGCGCCTGCGCGTTGATCTGCCCGGGGCTTACGTAGAACAGCGGAGCGGCGAAGCCGTCGATGGATACCGTAGTGGCCTCCAGCAGGCGAGGCAGCGGCACGGCCGTGGCCGCTCCGGTGGCCCGGGCGAGATTGGCTCCGAAGATCGACACCACTGATCCAGGCGCCACGGGACCGGCGGCGAAACTGGCGCCGTTGACCGCGGCGAGGCGGGGCCGGTAGCCCTTGGCGTCGTTCCAGATGCGCAGGGTGGCCAGGCCGTCAGTCTGGCTGAGGATCTCGACGTGCCAGCCGTACTGGCCGCCCACTTCGCCGGGGTCGCCGCCGCCGCCGTCTCCGGACAATAGCCGCACCTCGCCCAGGCGCGTCACCTGGGGTTGCCCATTGGCTAGGGCCGTAGTCAGGCGTGAGAGCAGTTCGGCGCTAACCCGGGCTCCCGGCGCTAACACCGGATAGGCCTTGGTAGAGGGCAGAACCACGCTGGAATCCCACTGGCGCGTCATCCACTGCCTGGACTCGGAGGAACCGGCCGGCCCGGGAACGACCAGCTCGAGGCCCGGGTAGTAGCCCAGGGAGTCGCTGAAACGGCTCACTGCGGGGCGCCCGGAGAAACGGGTGTCCTGGCGCACCCAGGCGCCTGTATCGGTGCGCTCGAGCAGGCTGCGATTGGCCTGCGCGGTGAAGGCGGGAGTGCGGTTCAGGCTGAAGGCGGCGTCGCGCATCTGCATGCGGCTGCGCAGGTTGGCGGCCTCGTTGTCGAATCCCACGGCCAGCAGCGCGGGATCGCGATAGGGTTCGGGGTGCGCGTCCACCACCAGCATCTTGCCCTTGGGACCATAGCTGGGGTAGTCGAACAGGTAGTCGGCCACCTCGTTGTCCGAGTACCGGTTGTTGTTGTACCAGACCAGCAGCCCGGCGCCAGCAGGGGCGAACCGCCAGCCAGGAGCGCTCAAGGCGCTGTCGAAGCCGCCGGTGGCGGTAGTGTTCCGCCATTGCAGGTAGTACTGGTGGGTGTAGGTGAACAGGCCGTCGTTGCGCTGCCAGGCCCCGGCGTACCTCCAGTTGGCATCCCCGCGCTCGGCGTCGTCGAAGAATACCTGCTGGCTGCCGGCGGTGACCCTGACGTGGTCCACGAAAGCGCCCCATAGGGTCACTGAGGCGTCGGTCAGGTACCAGAACCGCAGGAGAATCTGCCGGCCGGCGAACTCGCTCAGGTCGAACTCCTGGTTCGCATGTTTGGGGTAGCCGGGATTTGTGCCGGTGAAGCCCCCGGCCTTGGCGGCGCACAGGTCGGCGGGGAAGCCATGCCGGGGACCGATCCAATCCGCCGCGGTGCGGCAGGTGGTCTGGGCATTGGTCAGGGTCTTCCAGGTCTGGCCGCCGTCGGCCGAGACCTGCACGAAGAGGAAGTCGTAGCTGGTTTCTATGTTGTAGGCGGTGCTGAAGCTCAGCGTGGCAGCGGGCGCGGCGGGCAGGCTCAGGGGAGCGGCGAGGGTCATGGTCGAGTTGGTCAGTTCCTGCCGGCCGCTCCACCAGAAGTGCTGGCCCAGAGGCGCCACGGGCAGCGTCGCGCGGCCGTCGGGGAGCCGGATCTTCACCCCGCGGTACACATCCCCGCCGCCGGGGAACCGGCTGGCCTGGCCCACCTTGACCACGTACTCTCTGAAGGGGTCGGAGATCACCAGCGGGCTGAGCCAGCCCCACTGATCCAGGTGCCAGGGATCGAAGGCGGGTGGCACGGAGCCGATGGGATCGCCGGTCCAGTCGTCCGCCATCACGGTCCAGAACCCGGCCGAAGTGCTGCCCCCGTAATAGGCATACAGGTCGATGGCGCCCAGGTTGTGTCCGAACTCGTGCGCCAACACGGCGGCGCCCGCGTTCTCGGGCATCATGATGTAGCGGGAAACCTTGATGCCCGGGGCGACCTCGTGCGCCGTGGTCAGCCGCGAGGCGTGCGACCACACCTGGCCCTCGCCGTAATCGGTGCGCCGCAGCAACTCGCGGTCATCCTCCTCGCCCAGGCCGGCGTGGATGATCCAAAGGCGATCGACGAAGCCGTCCTTATCCTGGTCGTAGCGGGTCCAGTCGAAGTCGGGGTAATCGGCCTTGACGGCGGTGAGCGTATCCACCACCAAGGTCTGGAGGTTGCCCGCCCTGGGAATGGCGCCGTGCTTGCCTACCTGAATCCCGGCGGGCACCGAGCGCGCGCCAGGGCAGGGATCGGCGGCGTACCACCACACCGAGTGAGGAACCTTCACCCAGCCCACCACCTCGCCTTCGATCGAGTAGCGGCCGCCGGACATATCGGTGTAGTAGTTGCGCACGGACTTGCCGGTGAGATCGACGCTGACCTCGGAGCCGTCCTTCCGCTGGTACTGGAGCTGGACGCCGTTGCCGAAGGAGATGTCCTGGTAGTAGCCGGGGTTGAAGTCCGCGGTCCAGATCAAGGAGCGGCTGGGCTCATCGGCGGTCCCGCGCGGGCGCTCGATGTGGTTGTGCAATGGGCCCTCGAAAGTGAACCTGGTGGGGCCCGCGATGTTGTGCTTGCGGATGATGGCCGAGCAGTCGCCGATGGTCCCGGTCCACTCGCTTTCGTCGGGCTTGCCCAAGGGGTCCCAGGTGGACTTGTTGGGACCCTCGGGGAAGAACTCGAAGGTATCCCGGCCGCCGAACTCGACCAGGATGATGAGCACGCGGTCCGTGCCTTCCTTGGCGGCCAGCCCGGCCCGCTCGGCGGCGTGGCGGACGGCGGGGCCCTGGTCTTTCTCCAGGCGCTCGAGCATGCGCTGGCGCGCCCGCCAGCGCTCAAGCTCGGCGGCGTCCGGCTCGTCGAGGTCCTTCTGCGGCGGGACCAGCGAGGGTAGCGCACTGCGCACCACAACCGGGGCTGGGGGGTCCGCAGGGACGCGCTGAGCCGCCGCCGGGACGCCCGCCAGCAGGCCCAGCAACACCGCGGATACCAGCATTCTCATCACCTGCGTTGTCCCTTTATCCGTCTTCGCGGGCGCGATGTCAAGCGCGGGGGCAGCCTGTGGTGATCGCCTCCCGGGCCAGCCCCGTCGGGGGAGCTACTCTAGGGCGTCGCAAGTAGTGCGGCCTATGCAAGCCCGTGGCGCAGGCCATCGTCTTGTGTGGCCTGCGGGACGGCAGACGACGGAAGACGATCGTCTGCCCCACTGAGATAACCTACCGTATCTTCGACGCATCACACTAGCGTCCTGTAGCCGAGATGCCACCACAGCGCCCGCCACACTGCACCAGCGCCGCCAGGCGCCCCGCATCCGCGTGCCACCGTGGCGGCAACTGGAACAGGACCGGTCCCAGCGTCTCCTCCAATAACGCCACCCGGTCGAAGAACTTCCGGCACGTGACCAGCGGGTCCTTCAGCTTCTTCATGGGCGTGATGTAGCGGCCGGCCTTGACGGCGAAGAGAAAGCCCTCGGGGACCGTGCTCTTCCAGCGCCGCAGGTCCGCCGCCGCGGGAAGCTGGCAGAAGGAGTTGTTGATCTCGACGCTATCGAAGCGCGCCGCATAGTGCTCCAGGAACCGTGTGGAGGGCAGCCCCGGCGGGTAGACCGGCCCCACCCAGTGCGGGTAGTGCCAGCCCGAGGTCCCGATCCGCACCGCGCCGCGCCGCCTCATGTCTCAATCACAGCGCAGGCCGGCGGCCGGAGCAAGCGGCCGGTCCGCTGCAACTGTACCCCCGCCGCCGCTGGGCCTCCGCTCCCGGTTGACGCCCTCTTGGCCCGCTGGCTATCATGGAAGCGTCCGTCCGGAGTTAAGGAGAATCTCAATGTTTTCCCTGGGCTGGCAAGAGACGGTGTTCATCTTCGTCCTTGCCCTGCTCATTTTCGGCCCCAAGAAACTCCCCGAGCTGGGGAAGACCATCGGCAAGGCGCTCACCGAGTTTCGCCGCGCCTCCAGCGAGCTGAAGTCCACTTTCGACCGCGAGATGTCCTCCATCGAACAGGAGAACCAGTCCCTGAAGGAGGTCACCAGCGAGTACTCGCCCGACAACTACAACTACGACTACAACTACGACTCCTCCTACTACGACGGCGAGCACCACGGCTCCGGCTCCTCCGATTCCACCCCGCCGGACTCATCCACCGTAGGCGCATCCGCAGATCAGGGCGCCGACTTCGACTCCGGATCCGCTCCGGAAGGCGCGCCGCTGGAGGATTCCTCCGACGGCTCCCAGGCCCCGGCCGGCAAACCCGTCCCGGCGGCCGATTTCCAGATCTGAAGTCCGCGCCTGTAAGCTAGCCCATGGCGTTCTGGAAGTTCAGGAAGGGCGGCAAGACGCCGCCGGCGGAGAGCACCTCCCTCACCACGTCCGACGTGTCGGTCGTCGAGAGCGGTGCTCCTCCCGCCGAAGAGGGCGAGGAGGAGGAAGGGCGCATGCTTCGCATGTCCTTCCTCGAGCACCTCGATGAGCTGCGCTCCCGCATCTTCAAGTGCCTGATCGGCATCGGCGTCGCCTTCCTGGTCAGCCTGATCTTCGCCAATCAGCTCTGGCTCATCGTCAGCGAGCCGGCCAACGCCGCCCTCACCCAGCTCGGCATCAAGGATCCCCGCCTGGCCCAGATCAAGCCCATGGAGGTCTTCCAGATCGTCTGGATCAAGCTGCCCATGCTGGCGGCGATCTTCCTGGCTTCCCCCTGGGTGCTCTACCAGGTGTGGGCCTTCATCGCGCCCGGCCTGTATCGCCGCGAGCGCCGCTGGGCCGGACCCTTTGTGCTGATTTCGGCCGGCCTGTTCATCGCCGGCGGCCTGTTCGCCTACTTCGTGGCCTTCCGCTTCGGGCTGACCTTCCTGCTGGGCATCGGCCGCGACATCCGCATCCAGCCCATCGTCTCGGTGAGCGAGTACTTCGACTTGTTCGTCAACATCACCCTGGGCGTGGGCCTGGTCTTCGAGCTGCCCGTCCTGATCTTCTTCCTCACCCTGCTGCGCATCCTCACCCCGGGCTTCCTGGTGCGCAACAGCCGCTACGCCATCCTGCTCATCGTCATCCTGGCCGCTATCATCACCCCCACGCCGGACATCTTCAACCTGATGATCTTCTCCGTCCCCATGGTGCTGCTGTATTTCGTGGGCGTCTTCGCCAGTTACCTGCTGTGGCTGCACCGCGAAGGCCAGCACTTCCCCTGGAAGATGGTGTTCTACGTCCTGTTCGTCATCCTCGTGGCTATCGCCGGCGTAGTCTGGATCGCCGTGAGCAAGTACGGCTACCAACTCATCCCCACCTGGCCCTACCTGACGCGGTAGACTGGTTCCCCATGAGAACCGAAATGGGGACTGACACCATTTCTCGCGTCAGCGAATTCAACGCCGAAGAGAGGCCGCCACGCGGCGAGAAATGGCTGTCTGTCCCCATTTCCGCCAGAGCTTTAGCCGCGCTCTTGCTGTGCCTGGCCGCCCCTGCCGCCGAGCTGGCGCGCTGGGATGCCGCCGGGGCGCGGGGCATCACGCTGGCGCGCGGGCCGGATGCCGGCTACACCGTCCAGGATGGGCTGGCCGTCATCCACCCGGTGAACGACTACTTCCGCCGCGCGGCCTTCCTGGTGCGGCTCGAGCAGAAGCCGGAGGGCCGCTGCTGGCTGGTCCTCGAGTACCTGGACCGCGGCTATGCGCTGATCTCGATCGAGCCAGGCGTCCCGCACAGCCGCCAGAACGGTGTGGCGCGCCTGGATACTGGCGCGTTCCGCCAGGCCGTCTTCGGCTTCGAGCGTCTGCCGGCGGCCGAGTTCCGCGTCCAGGGCATCGAGAGGCTGCGCTCGGTCTCGCTGCACGACGCCCCGCCGCCGCTCCAGCCGCCTCCCGTCGTCAAGCCAGCCCTCCGCTTCAACCGCCCGGGCCAGCGTGTTACCACGGCCGGCGCCGACGCCTCCACCCCGGAGGGTCTGCCCGAAGCCCTGGCTACCATGCGCAACCTGCTGCCACTGGCGCGGGCCCTGGGCTTCAACGGCATCGAAAGCTACGTCAAGTGGAACTTCATCGAGCGCTCGCCCGGCGTCTTCGACTGGAGCTTCTACGACGCCATCGTGGACGAGATCGAACAGGCCGGCATGCAGTGGTTCCCCCTACTGATCGCCGGCTCCGCCTACGCCCTGCCCGACTGGTACTTCGAGATGGAGGGCAACACCGGCTTCAAGTGCCTGGAACACGGTATCACCAGCGAGATCCCCTCCATCTTCTGCCACCACCAGGACCGGTTCGTCGAGCGGTTCCTAAAGGAGTTCGGCAAGCACTACGGCGGCAGGAAGGCGCTGCTGGGGGTGCGCCTGGGCCCCAGCGGCAACTACGGCGAGGCGCAGTACCCGGCCCGCGGCGCCTGGGGCTACCGCGGCCGGCCCCTGCACACCCACATCGGCTACTGGGCCGGAGACCGCTGCGCCGCGCCGGACTTCCGCGCGTGGCTCCGCCGCCGCTACCCCGACATCCAGCAACTGAACGCCGCCTGGGAGGACCGCTTCCCATCCTGGGAACAGGTGGCGCCCTTCCTGCCCCTCACCGCGGTCTCCGAGCGCAAGCGCATCGACTTCGCCGATTGGTACATGGACGCCATGAGCGACTGGTGCGCCCAGTGGGCCGAGTGGGCGCGCGCGGCGCTGCCCCGTGCGGTCATTCATCAGTCCTCCGGCGGCTGGGGTCCCATCGAGATCGGCACCGACTACACCCACCAGGCCCGCACCATGGCGCGCCTCAAGGGCGGCGTACGCCTCACCAATGAGAGCGACAACTTCCCCCAGAACTTCGCCATCACCCGCATGGCCTCCTCCGCCGCGCGTTTCTACGGGGCCGCCCTGGGCTACGAGCCTGGCGGATTCGGCAGCGCCCGCGGCGTGGTGGCGCGTCTGTTCAACGCCGCCACCAACGACGCCGAGCACCTGTTCTACTACCACCCCAACCTCCTCGGCAACGACCAGGCTGTGAACGCCTGGCTCCGCCACGCTTCGCTGCTCGACCGCCGTGCCAAACCGCTCCTCGACGTGGCTGCCTTCTACCCGGACACGGCTGTCAAGCTGGACGACGAGCCGCTGCGCTACCTGTGGGCCTCGGCGTTTCTGTCCCGTGTGGAGGCCATGCGCTCGACCCTGGATTTCGACTACCTGAGCGAGCCTATGGTTCTGGACGGCGCCCTGGACCGCTTCAAGGTGCTCCTGTTCCTGTGGGGACATGTCACCGAGAAGCCCGTGCTGGAGCGGATCGTCCGGTGGGTCGAAAGCGGCGGTACGCTGATCTACCCCGAACGGCCCCGCGGGCCGCTCCGCACCGTCGACGGCGACCTCACCGTGTGGAAACGCTGGAAGAGCGGGCACACCGGCCAGGGTCGCGTCATCTTCTTCCCCGGAGACCCCGAACCGGGCCAGCCCTATGCCCGCTTCGTGCGCGATGAGCTTCGTAAAATCAATACGTTGCGCCCGGCTACCGCCGCCGCCCTCCGCCTGGAGAAACCCGCCGACGTCTACTGGAGCCTGCTCGAATCCGGCGAGCTTTGGCTGCTGAACTTCTCCGACGACCCCGCCGAGGTGCGCCTGCCCAGCGGCAGGAGGCTGCAACTGGCCCCCTACACCATCCTGTGCATCCCATGGCCCGATACGGCTGGCTGACCGATATCC
>Ga0194110_10006172_pt1 | contig 14091 bp, 10 predicted proteins | sample TA2Kig1200mmetaG_FD_146192 | JGI IMG/M metagenome (GOLD analysis project Ga0194110, IMG submission 146192) | Freshwater microbial communities from Lake Tanganyika, Tanzania - TA2015032 Kigoma Deep Cast 1200m | ecosystem: Environmental > Aquatic > Freshwater > Lake | place: Tanzania: Lake... | reverse complement strand
GAGCATGTAATCGTTTTTTTAAAATAATATTTGTATTTACATTAAATTCAAAAAAACTAGTATCTGGTAATATATAAAATTTTTTTGCTCTAATTAAAAAATTTTTTACTTTTTTTTTTTTTTTTTAATTTAGTACCTAATCGAACATCTTGTATACTTGCTTTAAAAAAAGAACCGATTACCCCGTATTTACGTTGGTAGATATGAATAGTTTTTAATAAAAAAACTCCGGTACTATCACACGGGATAACATAAGAAAGTTTTTGAATAATTTTAATTTAGTTTAAATATACGAAGTTTTTTCATTTTTTTTCTTTTTTTTAAAAATAATGTACCATTATAACTCGGTGAATCTATTTCTTGTGTGCTATTATATAAAATATATAGTTGGGCGTTTAAATTTAATAGATAAACTAAAAATGTAGTATATATAATAATAAAAGTCATTATAAATAATATAATTATCAACAATATATATAAGATTGTATTATATATAAAAAAAAAATTAAATAAAAAGATTAAATCACTAAATGCTATATTCGTGTACAACTGTAAAGATTTTTGGGTAACTAAGTATAAATCAGATATATTACTAACTAATACATTTCAATCATTACAAATAAATATTAAGAGTATAGTCATAATTATTAATATATTGCTAGTGTTAATAATGTAAAAATCATTTGTATGTAATTTATTTGTTAAATTTAAATTAAATAAATATGCATAAATAAACGCAAATAATAAAATCTCACTTACAATTAAAAAACAAGCAAATAGTTCAAATTGAAAAATCATTAACAACCCGGCTAAAATTAATAATAAAATTAATATATTAAGTACTAACCGTAGTACATTACTTTCTTGAAAAATGTGCAATAATACATAAACTAGTATAATTTGAAATAAAATAAAGTAAAAGTCTGAATTTAGTATTGTAATTAGATTTAATGATACTTGTAATGATATCTTACACGTATCAAAAAAATAAACTAATTGAGATGTGAACGGATCTATTTAAATTTTCAAATATTATAAACCAATTAGTAATATATTAATAATAAGGGAGAAAAAAAATAAATGAAAATATTCACTTAGATAAAATAATCCAAATAAAAATGCACCATATTCAACATGAAATCCTGCAATTAATTCATTTTCAGCTTCTGCAAAATCATAAGGTATACGATTTAAATCTAATAAAATCAATATTATAATTAACGAACATATTAAAAAAAATATAGTAAAATAAGGGTATTCACTTTGAATTACAATACTTAAAGTATAATTAAAACTATTTAATTGAACGTAAATACATAAAAAAAAAATACCCAATAATAATTCTAAACAAAATAACATCATTAAAGTTCTAACAGCGCCTAACATTGCATATTTATTTTTAGCATAAATACCAGTTAATGCTATAGATGCATTTATAAAAAAACTTACAATTGTAGCATACACTATATTATATTCTAATTCAAGGTAAATTAAATTTAAATTTCAAAAAATATTTAATCAATTTAAATAACATAAAAAAAGGGTAAAAATAGGAAATAAGAAGAAAAAGAAATTATTGAGTTGATTTGGTACAACACATCCCTTTAAAAACATTTTTAAAGCATCTGCGATGAATTGTAAACGTCCTTTATAACCTACGAATGTTGGCCCAACCCGACGTTGAATTAAACTTAAATACTTTCGTTCAATAAGAGGTAGTAAACCACCTACTAGGGTCAATAATATTAATACTATTACATTTATTAAGATATTTGATATAAACATAGTAAATCATTAATTTTTATAAATTTCAAAATTAACATATTTTGGTAATTTAGTTAATTGATTGTAATTAAGATAATTTAATTGAATATTACTCATATATTGAATATAACGAATTTTAAAAAAATAATAATTTATTCTTTTATTAAATCTTGGAATATTCAATGTATTGTGTGTATGAATTTTTTTTTCTAATAAAGAATCAAATAACCCTAAGAAAAAAAATATTATACTAATAATAGTCAATATATGCCCTACAGTAGATAAACCATGTCATCCCATAAAAAATAAAGGATAGTCATGGTATCTTCGTGGTAAACCATTATACCCGATTCAGAATAGAGGTAAAAAAGTTAACCATTGCCCTGCAAATCAATAAATTAAATGTAAAATAGAAAAAATTTTTGAATATTTTATACCAAATAATACACTATAATAATAGTAAATAAAGGCAAATATTGCTGAAAAAGTAGAAGCTGAAAACATAAAATGAAAGTGAGCTACTACATAAAATGTATCATGTACATAAACATTTAATCCAACATGTGATAGTCACATACCAGTTAAACCACCACATAAAAAGAAGAAAAAGAATACGTTAATAAATAAAATAGCTGCATCGATTTTTAAAGCACCGTTTAAAATAGTTAATGTTCAATTTACTAATTTTACGATTGCAGGTAATGAAATCATAACGGTAACAGTACTATATAAAGAACGGCTTCTATGGTCTAGTCCTACTAAATACATATGATGACCTCATACTAAAAAACCCATATAACCCATAATATACGTTGCTCAAATTAAATGATGTTTTGAAGCAATACGACGTGTATTATAATAAGGTAGTAACATATTTACGATACCAAAAGCAGGGATAATAACTACATAAACTTCTGGATGCCCAAAAAATCAAAATAAATGATTAAATAATACAATATCTCCCCCATAAGCATAATCGAAAAAAGCAGTTTTTCAATGTCTATCTAATAATAACATTACTAAAGCTGCCCCTAATACTGGTGTAATTAAAGCTAACATACGCATTACTAAAAATAAAGTAATTGTTAAGAATGGAATTAAAACTCTTCTATTACGTAAACCTGGAGCAGATAATGTACGTCTAGTAATTAATAAGTTAGTAAAAGAAATAGTAGTACTTACCCCTGATAATAAAACACTAATAATAGCTATATCTTGTGCCCCTACTCCTGTATATTTAACTTTTGATGAAAATGGGGTAATAAAGGTTCATCCTGATAATGTTAAAATAGCGTTAGAACATTTACTTTTGTATTTTTTTTTCATATAAGTTTTATTTGTAAATAATGCAACACGTCAGAAAGAATCAGAAATACTAGTAAAAGAGTCTGTTAATAAAGCTTTTAATGGTTTAACTGGTAGAATAAATTTTTCTTTTTCTGATTTTTCTCATCTTTCAATACCAAAAGTAAATAAATTATTACCAGTAAAATTTAAATCTGGTCTTTTAATTAATTTAAAATAAAAAGCTGAATTATCGTAGTGTCTGTAAAATATAGATCTTAAAAAAGCAGGTTTTGCTAATAATACATAACCTGACGGTAATAATCAAAAACCTAAACTATTTAATCTTGGGAAAGCTACATCTTTTGATCCTATATGATAAGGAATTAAAAAATTAGCTGCTCCCCCAAAAACTAAAGGTACAACTACAAAAAAAATCATAGTTAAACCATGTGCTGTAATCACTTGTAAGTATCTAATAGAATCATATTTAAAAAAAAAACTTCCTGGCATTGCTAATTCAATTCTAATCATAGTAGCTAAAATAGTACCACATAATCCTGAAATTAAGGTAAAAATAATATAATTAATTGCTATTCTTTTATGATTAATCGTGTATATATATTTTTTAAATACATACTTTAAAAAATCGTATAAGTGTGTTGTTAGGTATTGCACATTAAAGTATGAATACGTAGTTTGAATAAAGTTAAAGATAATTTTAATAAAATCAATACATAAGTATTATAAAATTATCTATAGCATTACTTAAATACGATCAATATATATTAATAAAAAATATTAAATAAGTAAGAGTTAGTAAAATAAATAATAAATTACGTTGTACTAAAATACTTATAAATATTAAATAATACAAATATATGTGATTATACAGTAAATATTCATACCAAAAATAATATATAAATAAAATTAATATACTAAACAAATAAATCATTAATAAAAAAAGTTAAATAATTAATATTAAATAAATAATAAATGTAAGATAAATCAAAAAAATGATAATTCACAAAAAATCAGTAATACACATACTCATATAAATAATTCATATAGTTTTTTAAAAAAACAATTTTTAAAATAAATCCAAAAAATAATAAAAAATAAAAATTTTGATGTTGGGCAGCTAATATATTAAAAGATGTTGATTTTAAAGAAAATGTGTGGATTTCAAAAAATCAAAAAAAAATTACTATGAAAACAGTATGCCATAGTTTTAAAAATACTAACAAATATAAATAATTTAAATATGGGCGTAACCGAATAACGGAATTTTCTAATTCTCACAAATCATCTTTGTCATCATACGATCATTGTAAATTTGTGTATAATTGATTTATATAATAAAATTGAACAGTATCTTCATATAAAATTGTTAATAGTAAAATACTTAGTATTACAATAAATAAAGTATTAAATGAGTTGTATTTATATAATAAAATAGTAATGTTACTTATTAATAAAATCGTCACCAGGGTTAAAATTAAATTAAAAAAACTTTTTAGTTGAAAAATATATTGATTATATAAATATGCGTAATCCATCATATACAACGATTCTTGTGGACTAATTAATGTTAAATATAAATATATTAAAAACAAATTTATTTCAAGTAATCAAAACAAGTATAAAGCTCTTTTTCAAAATCTTTGAATAATTCGTGTATAAATTGTATATTGACTTTTTTTAAATAAAAATATAAAAGTACTTAATAATCAATAGCCCATAAATGCTCACATCACGTGGAACATAAGAGATTTACTAAAAAAATTATTTATAATAGATATTAAAATCACATAAATACAAAATAAGAAAATTTTGATAACAATAGATACAAATTGATTTAAATTTATACTTGTAGTTTTTCACGTATGGAGAGCAAACCATTCATTATTTTTAAAAAAAAACACCAAGAGTAATAGGATTTGAACCTATAAAGATAGTTTTGAAGACTATTATTTTACCATTAAATTATACTCTTATATTAATATCATTTAAAAGGTAATATAAAGTTACTCATATTTTTATAATTTTTTAAGGTTACACCAAAAATTACTAATCACACCCCTCACCATAAATAAGAAAAAATAAACATATAACGATAACAAAAAAATAAGAGAATTAAAACTGACCAAACTCCATACCATAAACCAAAATATACAATAACTTTTGATCATTGGCGAGTTCTCGAGTATTTAGATTTAATAAAAGTTTTATTTTTTCGGAGAAAAAAAATTTCTAGGTTATTTATATACCATAAGTTTAATTTAGACATTAATTTATTTAAATTATATTTATTTAAAAATTTAATTTTAACTATAATCATATTTTTTAGAAACTTCATGGAAAATACAAAACATGTAATTAAAAAAAATTATTCACCAACAGGTTCCCCTACCAGTACCTTGTGTCAACTTCACTCCAATCACCCCCTAAATCTAAAATAAAACATCAATATGCAATACACTCGATATAATTTATTTTTAATTCAAAGAACTTTTCGAGCGTGATGGGCGGTGTGTGCAAACCTAATGTGTGTATTCACCGTAACGTACTATTTTACGATTACTAATGATTCCGCCTTCATACTTAAAAGTTTTATTAAATAATTCGAACTAAGAGAATTTTTAGAAATTCTTTATAGTTAAATATAAAAGATTCTTTGTTTTTCTCATTGTAACAAATGTATAGCCTAACATTTAAAGATCGTAAAGACTTGCCCTCATCCTAATATAATATAAATGCTCTTATATTAAAAAAAAAAATTAAATGAATAATTTAGGGTTGCGTTCGCTATTAAAACTTAATTTTACGTTTCACAATTCGAACTGACGACAGCCATGCAGTACTCAAATTAATTAAATTAACATACATACAAAATAGTTAAATAAATTAATAGAATGTTAGTAAGGTTGTGCGAGGATTACCGAATTAAATCACATGCTCCACCATTAAATTAGGTCCCGCCAATTTTTTTAAGTTTGAACCTTGCGGTTGTACTACCCAGGTAAAGTATTTACGCGTTAGCTTTACAAATAACATTGTTGATACTTATATTTTACAGTATAGTTTACAAGGGTCACTAATCCTTTTCAATTTCTATACTTTCATACCTAAACACTAAATTTAATAATTATACTATCTCCATCAATTGACTTTAATAAAAAATTAAGAAATTTTATCTTTAACTTTTTACAAAAATAAATAATTTATTAAATTTTTTCAACTTATAAAAATATTTTTTCCAAAATTTATTAGTTTCATCGAAGTATTTTTTACACCCAACTACCATGATTAACGTTTGCTACTCATGTATTACCGCGGCTGCTGGCACATGTATTAGCCATAGCTAACAACTTTACATTTTTTAGCATTATTAAAAATAAAAGGTATAATAAAAATTTACAACGCAAATTTTTTTAATCATAAAGACGTGTATACTTAAATTATGGCTAGATTATGCCTATGCACAGTGTCTAATATTCTTTACTGCTGTCAATAAGATAGGGAATTTACAGTCCCGTATGTGGTCGATCATTCATTCAAATCGACTAAAAATAATTTGCAGAATATTCTATACTTACCTTAAACACTAAAAACTATAACATAGTTTTATGTTTTTTACGCACCGTTACGCTTTTAAAAAAAAGTTTTAAAAACTAGCATGTATTAGACCTAACTTCCAACGTTCAATTCAAGCCAGAGTCAAACTTATAATATTATACAAAACACCCATAATTAGTAATTAGTTTAAATTAATTAAAAAATTATATAAAACATATAATTTATTAGAAAAAAATAATGAATTTAAAATATTTACAATAATTGTACCAAATGTAACTATAATTAATGAAATATATAAGTAAGAATTTGTAAAGAAAGATTCTAAATAATCAAATAAATTTACTAATGTATCATTATAAATAATATCTACGCTATATTGTGAAAAAAAATCTTTTACATCTTCAATAAAGTTTAAAAATAAAGAAGGGTTTAAACTAATATCATCTAAATCAAAGCACGTATCAGCAACTAAATAAATAAAAACTATTAAATAAACAATAAATACAATATTTGCTAAGAAAGTTTTAAACATTTAAAATTATCAATTGTATTGTCTAATATTACTTATTACTGTTGCCTTTCGTCGTAATTTTGTAGCTGTAAAGTATGGAATACCGTAATGGTACCATCAAATTAAAAAATGTTCAAATGGTAACGCACACACTCTAATTGGCATGTGATGATGATATCTACCACAAATTTCCGCACATTGTCCATAATAAAATCCTGCATGATCAATATTGACTGTATGATGTGTAGAACGCCCTGGTATGCAGTCTAATTTAATACCTAAACCAGGAATATATCAAGAATGTACAACATCAAAACTATTAGTTAGTACAGTAATGTTAATATTAGTTGGTAAAACTAATATTCTACGAGTTCTTAATAATCGTCTATAATATACATTATTAAATGTTACAGGTTTAATTTTGTTAGTTTTATATAAAAATTTTATTATATTTCTATCTTTAGCAATTAAATTAATGTTTAAATTTTTAAAAATAGGTGAAGTAGTTTGTAAAGTTTGAGGATTTTTATAAAGAGATAGTTCTTTAACAGGTGTAAATCTTTTTTGTTTGATAACTAGATACACATTATCTGGTGTATTTTTTTCAGTAGCAAAAATATTCGATTCATTTAATTTTAAAAAAAATTTTGAATCTAAGTTATTAAAATGTAAAAAATCAAATTTTTTGAAATAATTAAATCTAAAATGTCTGTTTAGTTCGTTAATAAATACTAATGAGTGAGTTGTACTAAAAGTATTTGTATATAATTTATAATTAGTAGGGATATATACAAAACCATTATCTAGTGATGGGAATAATTCATCTACAATATCCAAATTATATCAAATGATATCGTTAAACATAGAATTACCGTGATTAAAAGAAAGAGTTGAAAATTGATTTCAATGTTCACGTAAATTTTCTTCAATTCATAAAGTATTAATTTTAATTTGTAATATATTTAAATAGTCTTCGTTGTAATGTAAGTTAGTGTTTGTATACAAAGTTCAATAATTGTGTCCATAATTTTTAGGAGCAGTAATTGTATTTAATAAAGTTTTTATTTCAATTTTATAAACTCAGTATCATTGTTTACCTCTTACACGTACAGTAAATAAATTTGATTCTGTTTGTCATTCAATCATACGTAAGATAAAATTAGAATTACTTAAAATATTAACACATCATGAAATAGGTACGACACAAATAATAAAATCACCTCATTTCCCATGAGCTCTATACGATGTAACTATTTTAGGAGAAAACTTTAATAATCGTGATCTGATTAATTTTAAAAAAATAAAATAATATAAAGCTAGATAATAAGTAAATCAAAATCATCATCAATATTGTCAATGAGTTAAATTTAATATAATATCACTATTGCTTTCTGGGAATCCTAATCAATAATTAGTTTGAAATGAAATATCCATAATAATGTGACCTCACATGTATTACATTATAATACTCAATACTCATAATTGGACTCGAACCAATACCCTAACGGATAAGATTTTAAGTCTTACGTGTCTACCAATTTCACCATATGAGTTAAAATTATCTTAAAGTACGTTTTGTATTAAACACAAATTGAAATTTATTAAAAAACACTTGAGTATACAAAAATTGAAATAAAATTGTTAAAATAAATAAAGTAGCACTTGATTGCATTCCAAATATAATTCAAAAATGACCTACTTCGTAAATCATGTTTGCAAATATTAAGATTAAGTTAGATAAACTAAATGTAACAGTCACATTTAAATCATAATTAGGATAAATAAATTCTTCAAATAATTCATTATATAAAAAAAAAATAGCAGTAATGATAATTATACGGATTAATTGAATATTAAAACGTAAAAAAAAAGCTATTAAATTTATATAATCTAAGACTAATTCAAATAATAAAGGTTTTAACCCAACGTTACCTCTAATATATGTCATAAAAAAAGCTCTATAATTTAATAATAACATACTTGGAATACCAAATAATAAAAAAACTAATAAACCACCATAAAGTGGTAGTAAACCAATTGTTCATGGTAACATAAAACCTACGTACGAATATAAAGAAAATCATACTATATACCCAAATAGTGTAACGTAAACATACAATAGTTTTGTACCACTACCTAATTCATCTTCAATTAATTGTATGAAGGTTACACTATTATTTAAAGTAGATGTTTGAGAATTATTAGAACTAAATAAAGTAGTCAATAAAATAATTATTAAAATAATTAAAAAAGTGTAAACAATTTGAATTAATAAATTAAATTCTAATTTATATGTATTATCTACTAAAATAGAAGTTCAATTGAATAAATCAAAATCAGATAAATAGTTTGTATTAGAAATTTTATTAATAGTTGTAGTTGTAATTGTGTTATCATACACCCATGTAGCTATTTTAGCTGAGTATGAGGATCAAATCATTATTGTAGTAGTATATATTTATATACTTACAATTATAATTCAATAAATTCATTTGACACATAATCTAAATTAAATGTATTGAAGTTAAAAAATAACTCTACATACCCTTCTGTTGGGAATGATTTTAATAGTGGTGCACCAATAAAATTGTAATCTAACAATAAATTTCGAGTATCTTTTTTATTTAAAACATTTAAATTAAAAAATTCAATTAATTCTCTTTCTAATCAATTTGCATTAAAAAATAAACCATCAATACTATATAAATAATTTTTATTTAAAAATGAAAGTAAAAGAATTTTATTAAAAGTTTTATAATTATTTAAATTAAAAACAACCATAAATTTGAATAAATTTGAATGTTTAAAGAAATATTTTAAATTGAATGCAGTTACATCTATCCCACATACATCAATAAGTGATAAGTAATAATGTTGTAGAGTATTTTTAAGAAAAAATAAAATTTTATACATATTAAAATATATAGAAATATACATTGTATTTTTAGATGTTTTACTTGAAGTCCAGCATTTAATATTTTTCGAAATATTTTTAAAAATAAATAATGTTTCTAATAATTTAGTTGAAAAAATCATTTTAAAATTAAAATTTTAATAAATTATGATTACTAGTAATTTTATGTCAATATCTTCTTAAGAAATTTAAATTTCTTACGTTTGGGAAAGCTAAATATGCTAATATATAGAAATATGAGAATAATAAACTTGAGTTACCACCAACTAATTGATAATATTTACCGTTTGGTAAAAAAGTAGTAGTATATAAACATGAAATTAAAAATACATAAAACATAAAAATATGTGTAAAGTTATAATCAACAACTAACGGTCTATCAGTATATTGTTTGTGAAAAATTTTATTAAATGTTAGAGTATCTAATTTATTTTTATAAACAGTTAATTCAGTTGGTGATACAATAAAAGCTTGGAAATATAATAAGAAAAAAAACATAGCTAATCCAAAAACCCCAATTAAAGCGTGAGGAACAACTAGTAAAAATGCCATTAAAGGTCTAAAATATCAATGAGGTGCTACTTGATTAAATTTAATATCTACAATTGCACCAACATCCCCTCACATAAACAATTCATATGCTAATGCATCTGGTTCATGATACATTTGGGCAGTAATAAAAAATACTAATGTTACAAAATAAATAGTAGTAGTAATTTCATGTAATAACACTTCATTAAATCAATTTATTTGTGTATCAATACCAGATAAATTAAAATCAGCTTTTCAATCATAATGCATATTAACACCATGAATTGTAGATATAAAAAATAATAAAAATGCGGCCAAGTAATGAGCGTATGCTAATCTTACTAGCGTATCAGTATTTAAATTTTTATCTGTAAACAATCATCAATATATTTTAGTTTTAAAACTAAAAATAGTATGTAATGTATTAGCAGCAATTTTTAATGTGATATCACTTAAATGAGTTGTACATAACACTAATCCTAAAAAAGTTACAACTTGGAAAAACATTAGTAAAAATACTCCAGTTTTTCAAGCAAAATCTTGTTCAAAATAAGAATTTAAAATATATAATTTTCTAAATAAATGTGCATATGCAGAAATAAATAAAATATCTACACCTCGTTCATGTAATCAAAAAAAATCATCGGTATATAAGTCTTCGATGTCTTCTTCATCTCTAACTACCGGAATTAGCATTGTTTCTGGTACTAAACTAAAAGATACCATAACTCCACTAATAATTTGTACAAGAAAAAACATAATTAGAGTAAACCCTAATACACCAATATTAGTACTTACAGCTGTAGTCATAGTAATAAATAATTGCAATGCTTGTCTTTTTAAAGTTGCTCCAATAATAATTTTATTATTTATCAATAATGTTCTGTATAAAATTATTTTTATTGTGACTAATATACTTACCTACCTTACATTAATAATTAATTTTAATTTTTTATTTGATTTAAATATTGAATATTTGTATCAAAGTTATTATTTAGAATGAATTGTCTTATTATCCTCATTTATTTTATATAAATATTTAGGAGTAAAAGGTTTTTGATTAATAAATATTTTAACTAGTTTAATATTTTTATTTGTTATTTTATTAAAATTTAATTATTTTGTTTACTTTAATAATACATCTAATTTAATTTTACCAGTTTGGGGTAAATTTAATGAGTTAGTTGATATAACATTTAATATTTACATTGATTATATAAGTTATAATTTTAGTATGTTAACTGTATTAATTAGTGTAGCTGCGTATGCTTATAGTATAGTTTATATGCGTTTTGAAAAAAATATAATTTATTTTATATTTTTATTAAAATTATTCGTTTTATCTATGGTTACTCTTGTGTGAGCGGGAAATTGAATTACTTTTGTTTTAGGGTGAGAAATGATTGGTATATCATCTTTCTTATTAATTAATTTTTGAGTTAATAAAATAACTACTTTAAAAAGTGCATTTAAAGCTTTTACGTTTAATAAATTTAGTGATATTTGTTTAATTTTGTGTTTGTTAATTTTAATAAATATCGGAGGTTTTTATTTTACTACAAATTATTTACATTTAAATTTACTTGCATATAATCAAATAATTTTCTTTAGTATAAACTTTAATTTAATTGATTTTATTTTGTTTATTCTAATCTTAGGTAGTTTTTGTAAATCAGCTCAATTTGGTTTTCATTTTTGATTGCCTGACTCTATGGAAGCACCTGTACCAGCTTCAGCTTTAATTCATTCCGCTACATTAGTAAGTGCGGGTATTTATTTATTACTTCGTTATAATATTTTACTTCAATATAGCTCATTTAATTGATATTTTATATTAATTTTAAGTAGTTTTACAAGTTTTTATGGAGCAATAATCGCAGGTTTTCAAACCGATGGGAAAAAAATTTTAGCTTATTCAACTATAAGTCATTGTGGGTTTTTAATGGTGTCTTTATTATTATTTAACCCACTAATTACATTACTATACTTAATTGGTCATGGATTATTTAAATCAGCCAGTTTTATGTGTGTTGGTAATTTAATACAAGCGAATAACAATTACCAAGATAGTAGGGTATGAGGTAATCAGTCTAATTATCATTTATTTGAATTCTATACTCTATTGTTTTGTATTTTAAATTTAAGTGGGTTTCCATTTACTATAAATTTTTTTACAAAACATTTTTTGTTCTTTTCATACAATTATAGTAGTTTTTACACTATTATTGGTTATATTTTTTTAAAATTTGCAGCTTATAGTGGTATATTTTATAGTTTTAAAATTATTTTAAATTCATTTTTTTCAATAAAAAAAAATTTTTTTAAAAATTATTTAAACATAAATTGATCTTTTAGTGATATTATTGTTTTTAAAAATTTTTTTAAAACTAATAAAATATTTGTATTATTTTTAGTAAATCTAATTATTTTAGGTACTTTAATCTCATACATTTATATTAGTATATATTTTAATATAAATTATATTTTTATTGATAGTTATACAAATTTTAATGTTTTTTACAAAAATTTTTATACAAATATTTTAATAAATTTTTTTTTTATAATTTTATTCTTTGAAATTTTAAAAAATTTAAATTTTTTTAAAATTAAACAACATAATAATACAAGTATTTATTACTTTATCTATACTTACACTCTATACTTAATTTAAACATTTTTATATTAATTATTATAATGTATATTTATGTAAATTTTATTTTTTATATTAATCTTTTTCATATTTTTATATAAATTTATTTTTAAAATGTGATTAATTTTTATTATATTAACTATATATAGTTTTTTAAAAAATAATATTTTAAATAATTCTATTATTATTATTTCAATTTTACTATATTGAAAATATAGAAATATAATATTTTTAATAATTTATTTTTGAGCGTTATCTTGAATTTTACTTAAGCATTTAAATTGATTTTTTATTGAAATATATAATTATATTAAATATTTTTTTATTATATTAGCTAACATTATCTTTTTTTTTTTAAAAAAATGATTTTTTTTAAAATTATCCAAACATATGTATATATATATTTCATACTTATATTTAGTGTAATTTTATTAAGTCATTTATTTGAAGAATTTTATAGATTTTTCTTTTTTTCTGAAATTGTATGATTACTACTATTCACCCTACTATTATTAGTAGAATTTAACATAAATTCTATCTCGTTACTAACTACTAGTTTTTTGATTTTAGTATTTACTGCTCTAGAATTAGTTATGTTTACATGTATTACGTTATTAAAATATAAAAAAAGTTAAATTTTATAATGTTTGATTTAAGTTTATTATTTATTTTCCAAAATATAATAATTTTATTATTAGTATTTTGAGTATTGGCTTGATTAGGAGAAAAATTTTTTAAAATAAAATTTCATAAAAATACAACTGTTTCATATGAGTGTGGTTTTATAAATATTCAATCTAACTATGTAAGTTTAAATTTTAGTTTTTTTTTTTTAACATTTTTATTAATTATTTATGA
>Ga0194110_10006171_pt1 | contig 14095 bp, 12 predicted proteins | sample TA2Kig1200mmetaG_FD_146192 | JGI IMG/M metagenome (GOLD analysis project Ga0194110, IMG submission 146192) | Freshwater microbial communities from Lake Tanganyika, Tanzania - TA2015032 Kigoma Deep Cast 1200m | ecosystem: Environmental > Aquatic > Freshwater > Lake | place: Tanzania: Lake... | reverse complement strand
TACCCATCACTGGGTGATCCAGTTCCTGATAATAATTGCGGTGTTCTAGCTGTGGGTCATTGTCCAACTGCTCGCCGTTCAGCGCTTTGCCTGCTGATATTCCTGCCGCCTGCAGCAGGGACATTACGTCGTCGGCAGTCTGATTGCTCGTCCAATCCTCAATAAGCAGGTCCAGTTCGTCTGCGCTTTCTAATCTGGCAGCACCAGTCGCAAATCTAGGGTCTTCTGTTAACTCAGGCTTGGCAACGATCCTGCATAAGCTTTCCCATTCCTCGTCATTGGTTACTGCAATGGCACACCAGCTGTCGGCTTCTTTGCATCGATAGACACCGTGAGGAGCGGTGATGGTGGATTTGTTGCCAATCCTTCCGAGCTCGCGCCTGTTTGCACTGTAATCTAGCAGGATTGGGGCCAAAAAGTGTAAGGCTGCTTCTAATTGTGATATGTCAAGATACTGGCCCTTGCCAGTTCTACTTCTATAGTCCAGAGCTGCTGCTATTGCCAAAACGTTGAACTTTGGCACAACAAAATCTGTATAAGCGCCACTGGGCAATGGAGGTCGGTCAGGCCAGCCGACGAGATGGCTGATACCTGAAGCTGCTGTCAAGGTCAACCCGAAGCCGGGAAGCTTAGCAAAAGGGCCTGTTTGTCCATACATGCAAGTGCTCAACATAATGATATCAGGTTTGATCCTCTTAAGCTCTTCGTACCCCAGGCCTAAGCGGGTTATTGCTCCAGGCCTGTAGCTCTCGACCACGATATCGGACCATGCCACCAGTCTCTTGGCAATCTTTAATCCTTCGGGACGGGTAAGATTCAAGGCCAGGCTGTATTTCTGGGCATTTACCACGGCAAACTGACCGGCGCGGTCTAATCCTGGCTTGTCGTCTGCAAATGGTGACATAGTTCTCCATGGGTCTGGTCTATTCTGTGTCTCCACCTTAACCACTTCAGCTCCATGAATAGCAAGGTAGTCACAGGTTAGAGGCCCCAAGGCTGCCCAGGTGAAGTCCACAACCTTTATGCCTTCAAGAACAGCATTCATTCTGAAATATCCTTAATTGATTCTTTAGGACAAAGAATAACTTAGATTATCCTTCCTTCCTTTAGCTTGTTCAATTTTCCCGCGGGTAATCCCTGTTCTCCCCCGTAGATTTCGTCATTGTGCTCTCCAATGAGTGGGGCACGTCGTCTGACCGCACAGCTCGTTTCTGATGCCTTGACGAAACCTCCGGGGTAGATCAATTCTTCCCCTGATTCGCGATTTGCTATTCTTTGCCAATACTCCCTGGCTTGGAGTTGGATATTCTTCATTACATCAGCAGACGTGCATACAGGCTGTATCAGCAGAGGCCTTTTGATTGCTTCTGCGAAAAGCTCGTCCTTGGTCTTTGTTTGGAAAAACTTCCTGAAACGTGCTGAAATTTTATCCGCCTCTGCTTGTGGTGTTTGTCCCCAATCGATTGCCGCCCAGTCGATTCCCTTGATGAAATCATCTGCCATTCCTTCCTCATCCATGTAATCTACAACCGGCCGAGTGCCCAGTGGCCCCATTGGGCCGGTGAAAGGGTAGAAAACTATGTATCCGTCTTTGCAGGGCCAGACAAAATAGGTGACCGTGTTAAACGGTGGTGTCCTCATAACACCTCCTCGCCATGCCTCCCTATGAGCCAGTGTCCAGGTCAAATGGGACAGGTAGGCTACCTTCTCGACGCTCTCTTGGATTGAGATGTCCAGATGTTGTCCTTTTCCTGATACTGTCCTTCGATAAAGGGCCATGGCTGTAGCGGCTGCGGCATCAGCACTACCATGAAGCCAGGCATGTGGAACCTGGCTAACCTGAACGGGTGGCCTGTCGGCATCGCCGGTCAGAAGCAGCTTGCCGCCTAGAGCCCAACATACGATGTCGGCTCCTTTATACGCACTGTAGGGACCTGTCTGGCCAAAAGGAGTGAGCGATACCATGATGATTTGGCGGTTTATCGAGCTAAGTTCCCGATAGCCCAATCCCAACCCATCTAAATATCCAGGACAAGAGGACTCGATGACTACATCTGCGCTCTTGGCCAATTGCCTGAAGATATCTTGCCCATCATGGGTTTCGATATCGAGTGTGATCCCCCTCTTGCTTGCGTTAAGTGCTAGCCAGAAAAGGCTCCTCTCTGGATCTGGAATGTCATGAAAGAAAGGCCCGATGTGCCGTGCTGCGTCACCTCCAGGCCTTTCGATTTTGACCACATCGGCTCCAAGATCGCCCAGTAGTTTCCCACACAGGAATCCCTTCTCGTCGGTGAGATCAAGAACGCGATATGGTTGCAGCATTCCTTCGGCGCTTGTGTCTTCCTGCACGTTCATGGTTCTGTCCGATGGTGTTAAAGATAAACCGTAACCTATGTGCTACTCCCCAAGTAAGCTTCGATGACACATTTGTTGTTTCTTATCTCGTCAGGCAAGCCTTCAGCGATCTTTTCCCCGTAGCTGAGGACTGTTATTCTGTCGGAAAGCCCCATGACTGCCTTCATGTTATGCTCAACCAGAACAATGGTAATACCCTGACTTCTCAGCCGCTCTATTAGCCCCATTGTTTCTGTTGTCTCGGTAGGATTCATGCCTGTCACGGGTTCGTCCAGCATGAGAAGCCGCGGGGCACTAGCCAGTGCGATACATAAGCCCAAAATCCTTTGCAGGCCATGAGGAAGGTCTGAAGCTAACTTGTTTTCCCAACCACCTAACCCCATTGATTCCGCTATTTGCAGCGCTCTCTTCCTGGTAGCTGCTGCCGCGCTGCGAGCTCTGGTACTACCAAGAATCGAGCCCCAATAACCCTCCGCTGTTCGTAAATGACACCCAAGTATAATATTATCAAGAACGGTTCTTTTGCTGAGCAAGACCCCAGCTTGAAATGTCTTTGCAATCCCCTTGCCAACTCGCCTATCAGCTCTGAGTCGGCTGATATCTTGGCCATTGAAGACCACTTTGCCAGCCGTTTGACGTACAGAGCCAGCAATCACATTGAGTAACGTGGATTTGCCAGCCCCGTTAGGTCCTATGACTGCGTGTATTTTCCCCTCCTCGACATTTAGTTCCACATTCTGAAGTGCCACAAGGCCTCCGAAATGCTTGCTAACCTTGTGAATTTCCAATAGCGACATCGTGTTTTACCTTGATTCCAATGACTTACGGCTTTTTTGTGCCCATTTTCTTAGACGTTTGGGTAAACTTACCAGCCCTTCGGGAAGTACAAATACTATCAACAGAATCACGACAGCATAGAACAAGGGTGCATATGCTTTTGCTCCTCTGAGCAGTTCTGGAATGATAGTGAGGACAAAAGCACCCACCACTGGCCCCATTATAGAGCTTGGCCCGCCTATGACACATAGCAAGAAGATCAGCGCCGATGTCCATACCCCAAATTCATCCGGTGCTAGGTAGCTATGATAATGCCCGTAGAGACTGCCGCCAATGCCAGCAAAGAAACAGGCAATTCCAAATGATAGAAGCCTGTATCCTTGAACGTTAATCCCGGCGCTTTCTGCCAGTGCATCATTTTCCTCGATGTATGTAAAAACCATACCCAGACGAGATTTCTCAATTCGATAAAGAATGAGCACTGACACAGCAACAATAATCAGTACCAGGTAGTAGTACGGCATCTTGCCCACGAATGTCACAGTGACATCAAATGGAAAGGAAATGGGGTCAGGCGCTGGAATTCGAGTAAGCCCTGCGTCTCCCCCTAATCCAGGCCAGTTAGAAAAGACGAGCCTTACCGCCTCACCGAAAGCAAAGGTGATTACAGCGAAAAGCAAACCTTTGACTCTCAGAAAGATTGAACCTGCTAGTGCGGCGATGGCTGCTGAGATAATACCTGACATAGGCAAAGCAATCCAGAAGGACCATCCCAGTTTCATGGTCAGGATTGCTGAGCAGTAGGCTCCGATGCCCATGAAAGCTGCGTGGGCCAAGGATAGTACACCAGTGGTAAATAACAGATGTAGGCTGACAGTGAGTATTATCCATATGCCAGCCACCATCAGAATATGCAGCACATAGAGGTTCTTCACGAACAGTGGGATAGTTAACATAAGCGCTAAGAGTACGCCGTATGTAGCCAGTTTTTTCCAATCGACCTTAGACGACCTCATGACCAAACAACCCTCTGGGTCTTAGTAAGAGTACGATGATTATCAGTACGAATCCTCCTATCTCAGCTACTCCTCCGCCGAAGAAATGCTGAGTAAAAGCTTCAACAAATCCCACCAGCAGCCCTGCAATAATAGTGCCGCCAATACTGCCTGCTCCTCCGAGGGCTACTACTATTATGGCTTTAAACACTGCCCATGGTCCTAGGAAAGAACTAACATAGAATAGCGGTCCCAGCAGACCACCGGCTGCACCGGCCAGCAAAGCGCCTACAAAGAAGGCGAGATAACTGACGCGATTGATGTTCACCCCTAGCAATACTGCACCTTCCATATTTTGTGGTATTGCTCTCATAGCCAACCCCAGTTTGGTTGTACGCACAAAAATATAGACAAAGGCAACCATAGCAATCGAGGTCAGTGTCACTGCCAGTCTTTCGTTTGAGATAACGGAATCGCCAATCTTCGTTATGCCAGTAAACGGTGACTGTACAGACACAGGTTTCTCCCCAAAAGCTAGCATAGCAAGCGCAGAGAGTAATAGCTGTAATCCTAGAGCTACCACCATCGGTGGTATGGTCTGCCCGCGAAATGGTCGGAAAAAGAACCTGTCTAGCAGGATACCAATAAGCCCGATAGACAGTGCGCTGATAAGGAGTGCCATGCCATAATTCAGCCCGAGTTGGCCAAATAGCAGGACTATGCCCCAACCACCCAGCATGTACATCTCGCCGTGGGCGAAATTGAATATTCTGGCTATTCCAAAAACCAAGCAGAAACCGAGGGCTATTAATACATAAGTGAGGCCCATTGTCATGCCGTTTAGGGTCACCTGCAATATCATATCAACCTTGACCTGCTTATGGATTGCCTGAAGCCCGTGTCAGATATTTGTGAAAAACCAATTGACGATACAAATTGGTGCTGGCGCTCTTAAGCCAACGCTGGGCATGCCTCCGAGATTTGTCAGATTTCTCTGGGTTAGCCTGCTATTACTTTGGACGTACTATAACTCTAAGGTCTTTTGCGGGTATGAGTGCTAATCCTGCATCTTTGCCATTTTCGATTTTGCTGATAGACATCGGCATCAGTACGAGATGGTTGATGCCATATCTATCCATGCCACCCCAAGGGCAGGTCCCAAAGATGGGACTATTGAAGGTCATTTTCTCCATGGCAGCCTTGATTTTGTCGGTATCAGTGGCGGTTCCGGCAGCTTGTATACCTTGGATCAGCAGTGGCAAATAGTTTGTAGTAGTTGTACCGCCGTCTGCCCAAGAGTTCCCTGCGCCTTCCCATTCTGCTTTCCACTGTTTAACTAAAGGGGGTGCCAGAGGGCCTTCGTATATGTCTACGGTAGTATAATAGCCCTCCATCACCTCGGCCCCAACGAGCTTGCCCATTAGGTCAGCACTAGTTGGCGTCTGGGTAGCGCGTAATCCCTTATAACCCAGCTCTTTGAGTACCTTCAATTGCAAACCCTGCATGCCGGGGTGTCCACCCACCAGAATCATGTCGGGATTTCTGGGGAGTACCTTATTCATAATCGGGTAGAAGTCCTTTACATCGCGCGGGAAATATTCCGTCTCGAGCATCTTTATGCCCAGCATCTCCGCGGCTATGGTATTGTCAATTATCACGCTTCGCCCTGACTCGGAGTCATCCATCACACATTGAACCGTCTTGACGTTAAGGTTATCTCGAAAGTACTTCAGAAACGTGTAGACTTGCTCGCCTACCCCGTCATAGGCTCTAAAGCAATAGGGCTTGTCTGGCCCCAGGCAATCAAAGGCGTTATTGACTTCGATATTTATAACTTTGTTCTCGTTTAGCACAGGCAGCATGGCATTGAGTTCTCCGCCACCCAATGGCCCAAGAATGAATTTGACCTTGTCCTGATAGACCAACTTTTCGGTGGCTTTTCTGGCCTCTGCAGGCACATACCTGCTGTCTTCATGAATTATCTCTAGTGTGTATTTTTGCCCGCCAACATCTAAGCCACCTTGGGCATTAACCTTGTCTGCCTGGTATTGTATGACGTTCTTAAATGGCAAGCCCCAAAGCATACCCAATCCGGTTAAAGGCCAGACGGTCCCGATCTTGAGAATTTGTGGAGGACCCTGCGGCGTCGGTGCCGGCTTCGGTGCTGCGCAACCAAAGGTTAGCGCAAACGTCACAAGGAATACAACTGCCAGAAACAATGACCGCTTCATTTCTTAAACTCCTTTTGGTCTTTTTGACAGACTGCCACCAGAGGTCTTTAGTCACCACGAGGCAAGCTAGAGAATAGCACCTGTCATGTTGTTAGTCAAGCGTAGATGTGTCTCTTGGCAACATTTGTTGACATGGTCAGGATGCAAGCCTAAAATTTGTGTTGCCATACAAGTGAGAGCAATAGGCTCCTGCATCTTACTTCTGGCAGTGGAGGCAACCTTAGATGGGCAAGCTCAATTTATCTGAAGCTAAAATAGGCGATACTTTTCCTCCAGTATCATACATAGTGACATCCGAAATCGCCAAACGCTATGCTGAAGTTAATGGTGTCTCACAGCCAGTGTCAGCATCTTCCACGTATGTATCTCCCGGCATGTTAGCACACGACATTGTCTGGATTGCCTCCAAATATTTTGACATCACGGGGGTGCTCCTTGCTGGTCTGGAACTTGAGTTCGAAGGGCTGATGTCTGATTCTGGCACAGTGAATGTATGCGAGAGCAAGATCGAAGACATTTCCTTCCACGGTGGAGACCAATATACGATTGCCTCCTTCGTGATAACGAACGAAGATGGAAAGGCGATTTGCCGTAGCAAGATCACCTGTGTATCCAAAACTGCCAAGGCCAAGGAGGTATAGCCCAGATGTCGCGAAGCTGGACAGTTGGAGATAGGATAGACTATAAAGAAATCGCCGTTACCCGTGAGCAACTCGTCCAAGAACAGCTTTTTGGCTGGGAAGTTATGGCGCCGGTGGTTTTCGAGCCGGGAGTATGCCCCTCCTTTGAAGTTATGGTTGCCAATAGTATACACACAAACTCAGAAATCGCCCGGCGGTATGGATTGCGGGATGCTGTTATTCCGGGTGTCAGGTTGTTTTCCTATATATCTGACATGTTTCTCTGCGAACTCGGCGTGGTTTGGGCAGAGGAAGGCATATTATCAGTGAAATTTGTTTCGCCGGCTGTCTCAGAGGATGTATTAAGCACATCGGCAACAGTGAAGGAGGTAGTTTCCGAGGCTGGAACCATACGCCTGACGTTTGACGTAATCATGGTCAACCAACTTAATGAGCAACTGGTGCAGGGAACAGCACAGATTACCTTGCCGTGACGCGATATCGATTATGGAGGTAAATAATGAGCTGGCAACATGAATTTGAATCGAGAGCAGTGTCAACCACAGAGGAGGCTGTCGAAATCGTTAAATCTGGCGATGTTGTCGTCACCGGGCTGAATGAACCAAATGCCCTGCTCAAGGCGTTGGCAGCAAGGCGAGATTTGACTGACGTGCGCGTGCTCGACCCCAGTCCGGCAAAGGGAGGATGCTTTGAATTAACTAAACCCGAGTTGGGTGGACGGTTTCGAGTAACTATCGGGGTTGTCAATCCCCTCACTGTTGAAGCGGTGAACAATGGCGTGTTGGAGTTCGTGCCTGTTTCTCTGTGCAATAGTTTTGCTGTAATCAGGGCAGCCATTCGGCCTGATGTGATGTTTATTCAAGTCACACCACCGAATGCGGATGGTTTCTGCAATTTGGGAATAGTCTGCGACTATACCAAGCCCCTAGTCACTTACATGAAGCAAATAGGGAAGCCAGTGGTGGCTGAGGTTAGCGATAGGTTGCCCACACCCATGGGTGATTGCCGCGTTCATGTGAGTGACATTGACCGTTTCGTCGTTGTCCCGGAGCCACCAGCGGTTGATGCGAAATGGACGGAGCCTCCACCATCAGGGCCGGTCATAGACAAAATTGCAGAGCATCTAGATGGGATGATAGAGAATGGAGCAACCATTCAAGTAGGCCTTGGCCGCGTGCCCGGAGCAGTGATAAGGAAGATGACGCACAAACAGGAACTGGGGGTGCATACCGAGGTTTTTGGCGATGCGCTGCTCTCCCTGGTCAAGGCCGGTGCTATCACTAACCGTCATAAGACAATTCTTCCCGAGGAATCTGTGGCTACAATCCTCCAGGGTTCAGCCGAGTTGATGGAATGGGCCAGTGATAATAGCGCCTTTAGCTTGCGGCCCTCGCATTTTGTGTTAGACCCTGCAGTGGTAGCGGCGAACTACAAAATAACCGCAATCAACTCTGCGATCCAGGTTGACCTAGCCGGTCAAGTTTGCGCCGAAAGTAGTGGCTTTTACCAACTCACGACGCCGGGTGGGCAAGGGGCACTGATGCAAGGTGCTTGTCTGAATCCAGAGGGAAAAGCCATCATTGTTGCCGAATCAACAGCCAAGAATGGCAAATTGTCCAGAATTGTCAATGGCCTTGATACAGGAGCCGCAGTTACAACGCTCAGGGTTGATACAGGTTATGTAATCACCGAATATGGCGTAGCTACCCTTATCGGGAAATCATTGAGCGAAAGGGCTAAAGAGCTGATCTCAGTTGCGCATCCCGATTTCCGCGAGGAACTAAGGGCGCAAGCCTTGCAGCGCAACCTCAAGGTCTAGTCTCCGAGACCTTACCCCCGTAAACAGTAATGACCTCAATTAGAGTCCTCCACATGTTTAGCAAACTATTGGTTTTCCTTCTTATTTGTGTTGCATGTGCAGTCTGGCGTAGCGCCGTGCCCAGGCTCTTAGAAGTATTGTAGAAAATGGAGAAACGGTCTTGCCACTGGTGCTGGAGCCGTTGACCTTGGTTCCGTTGGTGCTGCTATGGTCATTGACATAGTATTGGCCGCTTTCTGAAGTTACCCCGAGTTTGGGGTGGTTGACATGACTACGGAAGCGTTGTATTTTCCGGGCATTTCTTCTACAATTTTGCTGGATTTAGCTCCTCGATGATGTGAAAACTGCAGGTCGGTTATGCCCTAAAACGGCAGTTTTAGCTTCAGAGTGAGGGGATTTTGCAAGACACGTTTTCCTAAACCGCGTGTCGTGCGTTCGAGTCGCACCAGGGGTACAAACCTATAGTTTGTGTGCTAGTTTGGTGGCAGGGAGGCAAGTTAAAAAAGGCTACTGATTTTCGAAGAAGTACGTTTTGTTCTTTTGCAGGGCTATTGCCCCCCACATTTCTTGCCAGTTGTTTGGTGGCGGGACTATTTCATCTTTTTTCTTGAGAACGAGCGCTAATGCTCCGGGTGCACACTCCATTATGCACAGGCCGCAGCCTATGCAGTCCTCCGTTTTAATCATTGCCTTTTCACTCTTGCGGTCGATGGATATAGCCTTCACCGGGCAGATGGAGACACATGCTTCACACCCGGTGCACACATCGATGTCTACTGCTGAATAGTAGTCTGACTTGGCAACGGCTGATTTTATATCGTACTGGGCTAACGCTCTCATGACGCCGCAGCAACAAGGACAGCATTGGCAGAAGCCAGACAGGTTGTCTTTGGTATTCATACCAAGATGTACTAGCCCTGCATCCTCTGCCCTCTTAATGATTTTCAGCGCGTCCTCCACCGTTCCTCTTTGCCCAATTCCCTTGTCTATGGCGAAGTCGGCCCAAAAGTCCAGATACATGCAAATTGAGTCCTTGGGGCGGGCACAGCCATGTCCCAGGAGCTTCTGTTCTTTGCGGCAGATGCAGTCAGTTATGGCAATAGCTTTGGCCTTGCTTATTACTTCAGAAGCTTTTTCATAGGGTACGACCTCTGTGCTCACGAGGCTCTGTTCTGCTGGCAGCACTCTCATCCACGGCGTCTTGACCGAGGCAAATTCTTCTACTAGCCCTGGGTAAAGCTTCTCGAAGGCTTGAGCTAGCTCTTCATCGATATTCCGAACCTGGAATTCGTAAATGCCTGGCACAAAAGGCGCTAGCGAGTAACGTGATTCACTGCCTTTTTTGATTTCGAAGATGATGCCTTTGTTAGCCATCCTGGCCAGGATTTTGCCCAGCTCATCGGCAGCTATTCTAGTTTTTTCAGAGAGCTGTGCTACGGATTGTGGCCGAGGAGTTAAGTGAACAGCGATCTCTGCTTCCTCTCCGGTAAATAGTTTCTTCAGGAATTCTATGTCGTGGCCGCCCGTTGGTCGAGGAAACCCCGCGGGATGCTTTGCCAGGTGCTCGCTGAGATGCTGATACATGTGGTGCATGTCAATTCTCCTTTTTCTGGGCTAGAAGCTATCCTACTGCTAAATCTCGGAAAAAGCAATCTGTGGCTATATGTGGGTGGTGGGTGCGTTGAATTTCGGTAGATTTTTCTCTACAATATCCTGGCAATTGGCTGGGATTGATATCTTTAGAGCGATTGTAGGGGTGTAGCTCAGTTGGTAGAGCAGCGGTCTCCAAAACCGCCGGCCGTGGGTTCGAGTCCTGCCACCCCTGCCAGTGCCGAGGTGGTGGAATCTGGTAGACACGCCATCTTGAGGGGGTGGTGGGCGTAAGCCCGTAGGAGTTCAAATCTCCTCCTCGGCACCAACTGTTGTAAGGCATGGTATAATATTGTTTCGAGCGGAAGTAGTTCAGCGGTAGAATGCCTCCTTGCCAAGGAGGAGGTCGCGAGTTCGAATCTCGTCTTCCGCTCCATTGTATTTTAGGGCGGCGTAGCCAAGTGGCAAGGCGGGGGTCTGCAAAACCCCTATTCACCGGTTCGAATCCGGTCGCCGCCTCCAATCTTATGCCGAGGTGGCGGAATGGCAGACGCGGCGGACTTAAAATCCGCTCTCCGCAAGGGGGTGTGGGTTCGAGTCCCTCCCTCGGCACTTACGATGAGTTGTCTCGTTTTGTTGGATTTCCCTTACCCGGAATATTTTTTGTTTGCCCACTGTGTTCAATGTGTGACTGTGTGGAATTAGTGGTCATCAGTAGGCTATGATTGGCAGGGCAAACTGAACTGGAGCCGATGAGTTGCAGCAGAGCAAGTGTTCTCACTGTGGTGCGCCTAGCGCTCCGGGGCAGCGGTTCTGCCAGTCCTGCGGTGCTCTGCTAGGTGCTAATTGTGCCTTTTGTGGTGTCCCGCTTAGGCCGGGCCTAAAGTTCTGCACTAACTGCGGTGCTCCTATGGGAGGGGGGCCTCAGCGACAGGGGGCGGCAACGCCAAATCCCACAGGCCTCTCGCCTTCTCTGGTGCTTCTTCTGGTGGTGGTGTTGACTGTCTTTTTTGCGGGCGTTGGCGGACTAATTTACTGGCAGCTTGGGCAGGACAAAGCCAAAGGTGCCGGGCCAAAGATTTCAGATATCAGGGTTAGGCACATAGGCCTAACCTCTGCTACTGTTGAATGGAAGACAGATGTGCCTGCCAGCAGCCAGGTGGAGTACGGCAGAACCAAGGCGTACGGTTCTTATGCGCCACCGGACCCCAAGAGCGACCCCACCAAGCAATCGACGGGAGCTACCTCTCATTCAATACTTATCAGCCCGTTAACACAAGGAACTACATATCATTTCAGAGTCAGGTCAAAGGATGCCAAAGGCAATGAAGCGGTTTCGGCTGAGGACAGGACATTCAAGACACTGCAACCGGGGAAGGAACGATATAATCCTTCCCTTTGATTGAGGTGGGGTTGGAGTTGGGTATCATGCGGTTGGAGCGCTAGCTGGTTAGGTCGAATAAGGAGGGGGTTGCTGCTGGCCTGGCAGTTCTGGGAGCGCATCTTTTGGTAGTTGTCGTAGTTTGCTTCCGCCCAAACTTGCTCAGCCATTCTGTTTCCGGGTCGGTGACACCGGGATTAGCTCCTACTAGCTTCCTTGTTATGGCTGCTTGATGGAGGGCGTTAAGCATCCGCACCGTGAAATAGCCGTCATCTTCGGCAAGTTTTAGGCTGGCGATTTTCCTCTGTTTCTTGATCCAGGGCAGAGCCTGGAACTTTTTGGAGCGGCAGACCGGCTCGTTGCCGTACCAGATACCGTGGGCTACGGAGTCTTGCAATAGTGGACAGATTGGAGCTTCGGGGGATTCACAAGGCTCGAAGAGGTTACATAGTTTCTTTTCCACTGCTTTGCTTCAAGTTCTCGCTAATTGGCGTATCTGCCTCTTTAGCTTCATTATATACATTATTCAAAGGAATGCAAGTAGAGTAGCATTTTCCTGGCACTTGTGTTGGTGGAGAGGTCGCCACGCTTCGCCCGGATGCCAGTGCACTGGCAATTTAGTCTTTATTTTCTGGCAATAGTTGCTATTACGGCCTTTTCGATTTCTTCTGCGGTGAGGCCGTATTTTTGGAGTAGCTCATCGGGCTTGCCTGACTTGGCATAGATGTCGTTGATGCCGACGAATCCCATGGGCACTGGTTTTTGCTTGGTGACTATCTGTGCCACCCTGCTGCCCAGGCCACCGTGTAGCAGGTGTTCTTCAGCGGTGACGATGGCACCTGTTAGGGAAGCAGCAGTGACTATTGCCTCTTCATCCAGTGGTTTCAGGGTATGCATGTTGAGCACGCGGCAATCGATTTTCTGTGATGTCAACTTTTCGGCAGCCTCTAATGCTTTGGCCACCATGATGCCGTTGGCGATAATAGTGGCGTCTTTGCCGCTTCTCAAGGTCACAGCCTTGCCTAGTGTAAACTTGTAGTCTTCCTTATAGATGTAGGGGACCTTGGGACGTCCCAGTCTGAGGTAAAATGGGCCTTCAGTGGTGATGGCAGCCTTTACTGCGCCTACAGTCTCGATGGCATCGGCTGGTACTACCACGGTGAAGCCTGGAAGTGCGCAAAGCAATGCTAGGTCTTCGATGGCGTGATGGGAAGCACCATCCTCGCCCACCGTGATGCCTCCATGCGTGCCTACTACCTTGACGTTGAGCTTTGGCTGTGCAATGGACATCCTGAGTTGGTCGAAGCAGCGACAGGAGGCAAAGACAGCAAAAGTGGCGGCGAACGGTATTTTCCCCGAAGCTGCCAGGCCAGCGGCTATACCTATCATGTTCTGCTCGCCCAGTCCGCATTGGAAGAAGCGCTTTGGGAATTGCTGAGCGAAGTACTTGGTCATGGTAGAGCGGGACAGGTCAGCATCCAGGGCAACTACATTCGGGAATTCCTTGCCAAACTGCGCCAGGGCTTCGCCGAAGGCTTCGCGTGTGGCTTTCTCTGCCGCCATGCTATTCCAACTCCTTGAGAGATGTCTCTAGTTCTTGTGCTGAAGGCGCCTTGCCGTGGAAGTCCACATTGTTTTCCATGAAGCTGATGCCTTTGCCCTTGATGGTGTGGGCGACAATCACAGTGGGCTTTCCTTTGAAGTCTCTAGCTTTTTTCAGAGCTTCTAGAATCTGGTTCATGTTGTGGCCGTCGATTTCTAGGACGTGCCAGTTGAAAGCGCGCCATTTGTCGGTCAGGGGTTCCAGTCCCATTATGTCGCAGACGCGGCCATCTAGCTGAATGGCATTGTAGTCGATAATAGCTGTCAAGTTGTCCACGTTGTGATGTGTGGCGAACATGGCTGCTTCCCAGACTTGACCCTCGTCGCACTCGCCATCGCCGAGGAGAACGTAGACGTGGTAGTCGCACTTATCTAGGCTACCGGCCAGAGCTATGCCGATGCCGACGGAAAGCCCTTGTCCCAGGGAGCCGGCAGACATCTCGACACCGGGCGTGAGGTTCCTATCGGTATGTCCCTGAAGTCTGCTGCCCAGTTGTCTCAGTGTAGAGAGTTCTTCGATAGGGAAATAGCCACACTCAGCCAGGGCAGCGTAGAGGATGGGTGCGGCATGGCCTTTGCTCAATATGAAGCGGTCACGGTCTGGCCAATGTGGATTTTGGGGGTTGTGCCGCAGCGTCTTGAAATACAGAGCAGTAATGATATCAGCAGCGGAGAGTGAACCGCCGGGGTGACCGCTTCCGGCA
>Ga0194110_10006170_pt1 | contig 14095 bp, 8 predicted proteins | sample TA2Kig1200mmetaG_FD_146192 | JGI IMG/M metagenome (GOLD analysis project Ga0194110, IMG submission 146192) | Freshwater microbial communities from Lake Tanganyika, Tanzania - TA2015032 Kigoma Deep Cast 1200m | ecosystem: Environmental > Aquatic > Freshwater > Lake | place: Tanzania: Lake... | reverse complement strand
ACAGCAGGTCGCGGTACGCGAAGGCGAAGGCGCCGCCCCAGCGATCGCCCCAGGCGTCCGGCTGTCCGCGGTAGTACAACAGCTTGCCCGTCGCCTTGTCGAAGGCCGCGGGCATGTTGCGACCGGTGGGAACGAACACCTGCGTATCGGAGACGACGATGTTCCCCTGCGGCGTGACACCCGTCATCGCGAATGAGGGCGGGTGCGGCTGCGCGATGTACATCGAGCCGCTCTCGTCGTTCAGCCACACCACGCTGCCATCCTCGGCCCGTAGCGCCGCGACGTACACGCCCTCGCCCGGCCACATGCCGGCGGTCGTGTAGACGATGCCGTTCTCCTCGGCGACCCCGGTGCGCAGCGGCCAGCGGGAGACGAGCTGTCCGTTGCCCATCAGGCGGCTGTCGCGCGGACCGAAGTGGTGCTTCCAGAGCAGCTTTCCTTCGCCCGCGCTCAGGCAGTACAGGCAGCCGTCGTCGGAGCCGACGAACACGCGCCCCTCGGCGACCGCCGGTGCGAAACGCACCGGCCCCTCAGTGGAGAAGGTCCAGCGCTCGTGCCCCGTGGTCAGATCGAGCGCGTAGACCTTGTGGTCGGCGGAGGAGCCGTAGTAGATCATCCCACCCGCGACGACCGGCTCGTACGCATAGCCGAACGCCATGCGGTGCAGCTCGCGACCGGGCTCCGGCCAGGCGGGCTGAGGCGGATGTGGCGAGCGGTACGTCCACTGGACATGAACCGGCGTCGTGATGGCTTCGCTTGTGACGCCGCTGCGCGCCATGTCCCCACGGTACGTGGGCCAGTCGGCGGCCCAGAGGCCGCCCGCAGGAATCGCAGCGAGGATCAGGACGCAGGCGACCCGCCGAGAGCATCTGCCGAGCATGAGGCTATCTCCTGGAAGTCAGGCTGCAGACCGGGCGCCCGTTCGCCAGGCATTCGCCAAACTCCTCGCCGTCAGCCGCCTGGGCGATCCGTGACCCGCGAGAACTCCTCGAAGAACGCCTGCAGGTTGGCGAGGACGACCGGGGTGAGGATGATGTTCATGAACTGGATGATGAGGCCGAAGTCCGGTGCGACCTCTTCGAACAGGAATCGCGTGTGTGCGCGCACATCGTCGGCCGTGCCATGGGCATAGAGGCTCTGCACCGGCGTACAGCCCCAGAGCGTCAGGTCCCTCCCGAACTCGCGCTTGATCGCCATCAGGTCCATGCACTCAGGCTGCACCGGGTTGATCGCGGTCACGCCGATGTCGATGAGATCGGGCAGGAGCGCGGTGAGCCGACCGTCGCTGTGGTAGGAGACCGGCACATCGGGCAGCACCTGCCGCGCCGCGCGGATCGCGGCGGCGTGATGCGGCCGGATGCGCTCGCGGTACATGCGCGGGCTGACCATCAGTCCCTGCTGGGTCGCGATGTCGTCCCCGATGCGGATCGCATCGACACCGGCCTGCGCGAACAGGCGCGCCTGCACGACACGCTGCTCGGCAAGCTTGCCGAAGAGCGTGTACACATACTCCGGGCGCTCGTAGAAGTCCGCCATCAACCGGTCGATCCCGCGCATCAGGTACGCAGTCTCCAGGATCGTCTGCGACATCTGCCCGATAGCCGCGAAGCCGTCGCGCTGGAGCGAACGCACCTCCTCCGTCAGCGCCGTGAGTGTCTTGACCTCGGAGAGATCGGCCCACGGGTAGCTCTCCAGGCCGGCCACGGTGTCCACCCTCGCCAGCGGGTGCCAGTACTTGTGCCCGGCATGGTGGCCCTCGACGCTCCGGAGGGCGATCCGGCCGACGCCCCAACACGATAGCTCAGCCTCCGGGGGCAGGCCGGGAACGTACCCGCCGAACACCTCGCGATCCCCACTCGGCGGCTCGAGTGAGACGTACCGGACTTCACCCGTGCGGAAGTACTCGCGCCAGTCGTCCGAGAGCTGCGCGGCGTCGAGGACCGCCGGCATGCCGCCAAGCGCGTCGTAGGCGACCTCGCCGCCGCCCTCGCGGCGGAGGATGTGGAGGATGCGTTCGCGGGAAGGGTGTCTCATCGAGCCTGCTCACCGAGGCCGTAGGTTCCGCCGGCTGTGGCGGCCGGGCTGCCCATTCGCGCCCCGCCGACCGGCTTCCTCGCCGACGGAGGAGATGAGTGCTCGGAGAACGAAGCCGCGAGTCGGAGGCCCCACCATGGTGCGTCTCGCCATCCTGCCCCTCGCTGTCTGTGCCCCGAACGTCGCATCTGCGCAGGAGAACCTGCTCGCCAACCCGAGCTTCGAGGAGCTGGGCGCAGGCCGGGCCGCGCAGTGGACGTGCGCGCCGCCCGAGGCCGTTGAGTTCCTCGCGGGCGGCGGACACGCCGGGCGGGCATACGCCCGGATCACCGACCCCGACAACAAGACCGGCATCTCGCTGGAGTCCGTCCCCGTCCCCTCGCGGCCAGGCGGGAAGTACCACGCGACGGCCTGGTTCCGCACGAGCGACAAGTGCCGGCCGGGCATCTACCTCAACTTCTACGACGACCTCGGCACGCGCGTGCATCACCTCTACACGCGCACGGACGGGCCGACGGAGGGTTGGGTGTTGGGCGAGGTGAGCACGGTCGCGCCGACCGAGGCGGTCGCGGTGTCGGTCACGCTGTATGCCTACATCGGCGATGTGGGCGTGTTCGACGCGGACGAGGTGACGATGACCGTGGAGGGTGGAGGCGAGCCGGGCAGCGCGGGCATTCCGAAGGCCGAACCGGGAGAGAAGACGATGGTCGAGATCGGGTCGCGCCGAGAGCTGTTCGTCGATTCGTTCCTCGTGGACAGCCTGACCGGAGACGCGTGCCGGCAGCTCAACCACCCGACCCCGCGCGAGGTCGTGCTGACCTTCGACCGTCCGTGGGAAGGGGCGCACTGCGGGTACTTCTCGGTGGTCCGAGACGAGAAGCTGCGCATCTACTACCGCGGCTGGGCGAAGCTGGACGGACGCGATTGCACCTGCGTCGCCGGGAGCGAGGACGGTGTGCATTTCACGCGCCCGAACGTGGGGGCGTTCGAGTGGGAGGGTTCGAAGGACAACAACATTGTCTGGATGGGCGAAGGCTGTCACAACTTCACGCCCTTCCTCGACGCGAATCCCAAGGCGCCCGCCGATCAGCGCTACAAGGCGCTCGCCAGCGCCGGGCCGAACGCGAGCCTCGTCCCCTTCGCGTCAGCGGACGGCCTGCACTGGCGGAGGCTGCAGGAGGAGCCGGTCATCACCGAGGGCGCGTTCGATTCGCAGAACCTCGCGTTCTGGGACACGCTCCGGGGCGAGTACGTGGAGTACCACCGGGGCTTCAAGGACGGCGTGCGGGACATCATGACCAGCCGCTCGGCCGACTTCATCCACTGGACGAAGCCGGAGTGGCTCGACTATGGCGACACCCCCAAGGAGCATCTCTACACGAACGCCGTCGCGCCCTACTTCCGCGCGCCGCACCTGTACCTGGGCTTCCCATGCCGGTTCGTGCCCTCGCGGAAGAAGGTGCCGAGCCACCAGGAGGACGGCATCAACGACGGAGTGCTGATGAGCAGCCGCGACGGACTGCACTTCGAGCGCTGGATCGAGGCCTTCCTGCGGCCCTCGCTGGATGAGAAGACGTGGACCGACCGCAACAACTACATCGCCTGGGGCCCTGCGCCGACCTCGCCCGAGGAGATCTCGCTCTACTGGACCGAGCACTATCGCTACCCGGACTACTACCTCCGGCGCGGGACCATCCGCACCGACGGGTTTGCCTCGGTCCACGCCGGCGCTCAGGGCGGTGAGATGCTGACCCGGCCGATGACCTTCACCGGCAAGCGCCTGCTGGTGAACCACGAGACCTCGGCGGCGGGCTCGCTGCGCTTCGAGTTGTGTGATGAGAAAGGTGAAGCCTACCCCGGCTTCGCGATGGCAGACAGCGAGATCCTGTTCGGCAACGAGATCGAGCACGAGGTGAAGTGGGAGGGCGGGAGCGACGTGAATGCCCTCGCAGGGAAGCCGGTGAGGCTGCGGGTGAGGCTGAAGGACGGGGACCTGTACTCCATCCGGTTCGCGGGTTAGAGGGCCTTTCATAGGTACGCAAACAGTGGGGCGGGCATTCCTGCCCGCCAGCGGGCCGTGGCGGGCAGGAATGCCCGCCCCACTGTTTCGGTGTTTCTGCAAGGCTCTATAGGATGACGGAGCCGGCGCTCGGCTCCGCTACGGGGTCACGTCATTCAGCTTCAGGGACACGGCGTCAAGATAGGCGTCGTTGTACTGCCCCGAGACCCGCTCGAACTTGGGGTTCAGGTCGATGAAGCGCGTGCCTGCGGGGAGCTTGCCCTTCCAAGTTCGCCTGAGCAGGCCCGTCTTGTTGCCGCGGTCCGCGGGTGTCACATTGGGGACGAGTCCGCCGTCGATCTCGACACCACTCGCGTCTCGGAACTTGACGTAGATGGCGACGCTGTCGCCCTGGGAGCCATAGCCACCCACGAAGGCTGCAACGATGCACTGGGCATCCCCGGCGTCGATCGTGGCAGCCGCCCAGGAGACGTTCACCCTCTGATAGAGGCGACTCAGGGCAGAGCCGTTACCCCCAGCCACGAAGTTGTTCCCCCGCGAAGGCGGTCCGGGCGAGGAGGCCGTCGGAAAGCCGCCGGGCGCACCGTACAGAACGACCGTCGCCTTCCCCTCGGGCCTCGTCCACTTACTGGGCGCAACATCGGCGGACCCGTCTCCTCCAGTATCCATCTCGAATCCGCCGTTCTTCACCAGGTTCCTGCCGAAGGTCGGCGCGGCCGCCTCGTCGGCGGCCGTGTCCGGTCCCGCGTCGGCCGACACGGCGTCGCCGAGGGCGCCCACCGGGGCTCGATCTCCACCGCAACCGACAAGCCCGAGCCCGGCCACGACGCACAGCAACAGGAGCAGGACACCCGGCGCCAGGTATGCGGTCTTCATGTGGCCAGCCCTCCTGTGGATGCGGCGGAACAGGCGCTCCGTCCGGCTACGGCGTCAGGTCGTTCAGCTTGACGGACACAGCATCGAGGTAGCCGTCGTTGTACGGTCCGGAGTACCGTGTGAAAATGGGATGCAGGTCGATGTAGCGCGTCCCCACAGGGAGCTTGCCCTTCCAGAAGCGCCGCAGCAGCCCCGTCTGGTTGCCGCGGTCGGCGGCTGTCACCGAGGTGACGGTCGCCTGCCGGATTTCCCAGAGAGTCGCGTCCCGCAGCTCGAACTGGATGGAGACGCGATCCTGCTGGGCGCCATAGCCCCCCAGGAAGGCTGCGATGACACACTGGGCGTCGCCCGCATCGATCGTCGCGGCGGCCCAGGACACGTTGACCCTCTGGAACAGCTGGCTCTCGCCGTAGCCTTTGCCCCCGGCCACGAAGTTCTTCCCTCGCGAGGGCGGTCCGGGAGAGGCGACGGTCGGGAAGCCGCCAGGCGCGCCGTAGGTGACGACGGTGGCATCGCCGACCGGGGAACCGGGGACCCATCTGCTCGGCCTGATCAGCGTGGACCCGTCCCCTCCGCTGTCCACCTCGAACCCGCCGTTCTTCACCAGGTTCTTGCCGAAGGTCGGCGCGGCCATCTCGTCGGCGGCGACGTCCACGTCCGCGGCGCCGGCTGCCCAATCGGTCGGAGGGCGGTCGCCGCCACATCCCATCAGAGCAACCATGACCAGGAGACTGCACGACAGGAGCACGACCGGGACCAGGGGGTTGGTTCGCACGAAGCAGCACCTCCCGAGGAACGATGCGACGAATCACACATCCGCGCCGAGCTACTTGGTGTAAGCCCGGCGGATGTACACGGCCACACCGGGCACGTCATTCGCCAACCTCTGCCCCTTCTCCTGCCCCAGGACCACGCACGCCGTCGCGAGGCTGTCAGAGGTCGTGGCGTCCGGCGCAACGACGGTGGCGAGGATGGGCTCCCCGTAGCGCAGACCGCACCTTGGATCGATGATGTGAGAATAGCGCTGCCCGTCGATCTCCACGAACTGCTCTGTGTCGCCCGAGGTGGAGACGCCGCAGTTCGAGACGATGAGGCGACGCTTCCCCTTCGCTGCCTGCCAGACGTAGATGCGCCAGCCCTTGCGGCCGGGAGGCGGGTCGCCCACGGCGATGTCGCCGCCGGCGACCGCCAGGGCCCGCGTCACGCCGTGCTCGCGCAGGGCGACCAGGGCCTGGTCGAGCGCGTAGCCCTTGGCGATGCCGCCGAGGTCCAGCCGCATACCAGCCTCGGCGAGTTGGACCGTCTGGGCGTCGGGGTCAAGGTGCATCTTCTGCCAACCGACGAGCCTGCTGACGGCCTGCCACTCCTCGTCGGTCGGTAGCCGACCCGACTTCCGAGCCCCGCGCCAGAGCTGAGCACACGGCCCGACCGTGACATCAAACGCGCCCCCCGAGCGTTCTGCTAGATCGTGGCCCTGCGAGAGGACCGCGAAGAGGTCCCGGCTCACCGGCACCGGCGGGCCGCCGGCCTGCGCGCAGAGCCGCATGAGTTCGCTGTCCGGGCGGTAGTCGCTCATCGCGTCCTCAAGCTGCGCAACCCGCGCGAAGGCTGCGCGGCAGGCCTCGTCCGCAACCGCCTTCGTTGGCGCGTAGACCGTCAAGCCGACTTGCACACCCATGTGAACCTGGGTATAGTGGACGCGTTGGAGCGAAGGGGCCGCGTCGGGCTTGGAAGCCCGACCTACGAGGAGTAGGCTGACAGCCAACACGACGGAGGCAGGTTTGATGCGTGGTCCGATAGCCATCGTTGGTCGCAGTTGGGTGATGCTGACGCTGGCGGCGCTGCTGCTCTGCTGCGCGGCGCACACGCAGGAGGTGCAGCCCTACACGGAGTCACTTGAGGGAACGCTCGTGACGTTCCACATGGTCCCGGTGCCCGGCGGCACGTACGAGTATGCCGACCCGGAGAACGGGGGCGCGAAGGTCTCGGTGGAGATCAAGCCCTTCTGGATCGGCAAGACCGAGGTCACCTGGGACGAGTACGACGTCTACAGGCTGCGGCTCGATGATCCAAACGCCGCCGGGGGTAGCGACGCGCAAGGCGGCGCGGCAGACGAACCGGATGCCGACGGTATCTCTCGCCCCTCCAAGCCCTACGGCGCGCCGGACCTGGGCTTCGGGCACCAGGGCTTCGCGGCGATGCACATCGCGATTCGCGGCGCCACCGAGTACTGCAAGTGGCTGAGCCACAAGACGGGCAGGAAGTACCGCCTGCCGACCGAGGCCGAATGGGAGTACGCCTGCCGCGCGGGGCAGCTTCCCGCCGGGCCCATCGAGGACACCGCCCTGCTCGGCAGCATGGCCTGGTACTTCGACAACTCCGACAGCAAGACCCACAAGGTCGCGAGCAAGACGCCGAACGCCTGGGGCCTCTGCGACATGCTGGGCAACGTGGGCGAATGGTGCGCCGACCCCGACCGCAAGCCCGCCCTGCGCGGGGGCTGCTACCAGGAGGACGCCGCCAACGTCAACCCCGCCGCGCGCCGCCTGTACAAGACCTCCTGGCAGATGAGCGACCCCCAGATCCCCAAGAGCAAGTGGTGGCTCTCCGACGGCTCGTTTGTCGGCTTCCGCGTCGTGTGTGAGCCGTAGGAAAGGAGGGACACCATACCGATTTCCAGATAGCGTTTGCCCTGAACTCTCAGGGCGCGCGTCTGGAGATTAGTATGGTGTCCCTCTTTTTCGCTACTGCTGCCTCTTGCCGCCGAAGCTCGCGGGGCTCATGGCCGCGCCGGGCGCCCCCATGCCGCCGCCCCCGAAGCCGCCGCGCATCTGGCCGAGGCCCTGGTAGTTCGTGTTCGCCGCGAGACCGCCGTAGGAGATGCTCTGCGCGTTGAGGCGGGCGTAGCGAAGTTGCTCGGGGTCGGTGCCCTGCCGGATGAGGGCGATCAGGCCGTCCAGGATGTTGCACTGCACCTGGCTGCGCAGGTCGAGGGTCAGCAGGCTCGTGCCCGCGAGTTCCAGAATGCGCCCCTGAAGCAGCGCGATCGCGCCCTCCTTGTCGTTGGCATCCAGGCGCTTGACGACCTCGTCCATCGTGTCGGTAGTCGCCAGCTCCTCGGCGTCCAGCTGCACGTCCCAGTTCACTGCATCGGCGCCGGGTGAGCCGCCGGCCTCGACCTTGAGCGCCGTCTCGACCTTCGCGGGCTTGCCCTCATGCAGCGCGTCCTGGTAGTCGATCGAGGCCTGGAGGATGTCGTGAGACCCGGCGGCCAGCGCAGGCACGCGGAGCTTCGCGATGAGGAACTTGCGGTCGTTGCTGCGGAGGGTGGGTACGTCCACGGTCGGCGCGCCGCCCTTCTCCTGCACCTCGAAGCCGACCACCTTCTCGAGCTTCACGCCGTCGGCTGCGCGGATGCTCAGCCGCGAGCCCTCGGCCACCGTCGCAAAGAGCGAGGAGAACTCGCGGGCGATGATGTCGTTGATGCTGTCCGGCGATTCCACGTAGTAGTAGCCGCCGTTGCCGGCAACCGCGATCTTCTCCATCAGGTTCGCGTCGTAGTCGGTCCCGATCCCGATCGTGCTCGTCGGCAGGTCGCGCACATACTGGTCGCGCGCCCACTTGGCGAGAACCTCGGGGTTCGTCTCGCCGCGGTTCGCGAGGCCGTCGGAGATGAGGATCGTGCGGTTCACGTAATCCACCTTCGGCGCGTTACGCGCCAGCTCATACCCCCGCTGCAGCCCCCCGCCGAGGTTCGTGTAGCCGTCGGCCTCGATCTTCTTGATGAGGTCGATGATCCGCTCGCGCTCGGCCGCCGAACGGTTGGGGATCGGGGCCTCGACCTCATGGTTGTAGATCACGAAGCTGATCCGGTCATCCTTCTGCAGTCCGTCCACGACACGGATCGCCGCCTGCTTGGCCTGCTCGATCTTCTCGCCCTGCATCGAGCCGCTGCGGTCCAGCACGAGGGCCACGTTCAGGGGGCTGCGGTTGGCGATCTCGAACTTGCCGGCCGCGAACTCGAAGCGCACGAACAGCGTGGTCGGCTGATCCGCCGGGACGCGCGACAGGTTCGGTCGGGCTTCGAAGCGCAGCGTGCCGTCCTCGGGCGCCTTCCACGTGACGGCGAGTTGCTTCTGCAGGTCCTCGGCCTTCAGGAAGGACTGCATCGCCCGAGAGACCATCTCGGTCACCGCGTCCGCCGCGTTGGGATCGGTGAAGTACACGTTGAGCGGGGGGTAGAAGGCGAACTGGTCTAGCTCCGCGAGCACCAACCGCACGCGCGTCGCATCGCCCACCAGCGACACATCCCCACAGATCATCGCGTCGGCCTTGGTCTCCTCCGCGAACTTCGTGACCTCGTCGCGCGAGTCGAACTTCGGCAGGCCCAGCTCCTCCAACTCGAAGGTGCGGTCGCGGCGCGAGGTCTCCTTCGCCAGCCCCTGCTTCGTCAGGTAGGCGGCCAACGCATCGGGAATCCGCGTCGCCAGGGCGGCGTGATCGGCCCGCGTCTTGTCACACGCGAGGTTGACCAGCACCACCTTCGAGATGTCCGGCTGCGCCTGGATGCCGGCCATGAACATCGGCTTGTCGGCCCAGGCTTCTTGAGCGTCCTTGGCCGCGAACTGCGCCGAGACTGATGCGGCAAACGCTGCCGTGAGCACGGCAGCCAGCAGCAGTGTCGTGCGTTTCATCTCCCCGCTCTCCCTTCAGGCATGTCCGTCCTACTACCGGACGCCGGAGGAGGCCGAGGGGTTTACCGTGAACCATGACAGCGGAGGCGAAGACAATGGCCCACGCACTGCTCGCGGTTCTCCTCGGAACGACCGCCCTTCCCGCGCAACCCCCCGCCAACCTCGCCCCGAACGGCGACTTCGAGCAAGGCGCAGACGACCGGCCGGAGGGTTGGGGCTTCTACAGTTGGCAAGGCGCGGAGGGTTGGTGGGAGGGCACCATCGCGCGGTCCGGCACGCACAGCCTCGGCCTCAAGGGCCTCAACGGGGGTTGGTTCGCACAGCTTCCCGTCGCGCAAGGCCTGATCTACAACGTGCGGTTCTTCTACCGCTCGGAGGGCGTGCCGACGAACGTGGTGCTCTTCGTGCGGGAGATGGCGGACGGCAAGGTCGCGGACACGATCCTGTACAAGCCCGAGGTCTCCATTCCCCCCGGTCAGCGCGGGACACAGGTGGATGGCGACACCCTCGGCGGCGCGGACGAGCGGGGTTGGGTGCTCTTTGAGGGGGGCGACTTCGTCCCTCACGCGGGCGTGGAGCGGGTCGATCTGCTCATCAAGATCGAGGGCAGTAACCCCGAGGCGAAGGTCTTCCTGGACGATCTCATCATCACGAGTCGCGAAGCGGAAGCGCCTCCCACCACCGCCCGCCGCCTCGCGGATGTACCAGGCGGCGTGGTGTGGACCGAGGGTGTGAATGAGAAGATCCTGCCCGGCGAGGCGCCGACGTCGGGGGAACCCAAGCCCGCGATCACGATTGCTGCGGCCGGCGGGGAGTACGAGTGCTTCCAGGTCGCGATCACGCCGACGCAGGATTGGAAGCGCGTCGGCTGGGTCTGGTCCGCGTTCACGGGCCCTGGGGAGCTGCCGAAGGAGGCGATGAGCTGCCGGCTGATCGAGTGCATCCCGATCGCGCGCCCGCGCGGGCCGCACGGGCTCACCGGCCCCCAGCCGGACGCGCTGACCGACCGCCTGCCCGCCGACCTGCCCGCCAACGTGACGCAGGGCTTCTGGTTTTCGGTGAAGGTCCCTATGAACCAGGCGGCGGGGGAGTACCGAACGGACCTCCAACTACTCTCGGGCGAGACCGAGGTCGCGCGGTTTGCGCTGACACTGAAGGTTCGGGGCTTCTCGATCCCGCGACAGCCGAGTCTCGGCACGTACTCCTCGTTCCGGTACTACCTGGTGTTGCCGCGCGAGTCGGGCGACCCGAGCGACGTCATCGAGCGCTACTACCGCAGCTTCTTCGAGCACCGCACGAGCTGTCCGCCTGCCGCGCCGACGAATGTGCGGGTGCGCGGCGAGCAGGCTGACGTAGACCTCACTGACTACCTGAAGCACCTGCGCCATCTGGTCACGGACTGTGGGCTGGCGCATGTCGATGTGCCCTCGCTGTGGATCGACCACAGAGGCACGCACCGTATGCCGGCCGACGCCGCCTGGCAGGGCATCCCGATCTTCGGGGACGCGAACCTCTCGACGCTGAACCCGGCCTTCGAGCGCCCCTTCCGCGCCTACTTCCGGCAAGTGGGCGACGCTCTCCGGCAAGAGGGCCTCTTCCTGAAGCCGACAGTGCGCTTCTTCGACGAGCCGATCCTCGACGATCCCGCCACCCGCAACGGGCTGCGGACGCTCTCGAAGCTGGTTCTGGACATCGAGCCGGAAGTCACGGTCTCCATCGCCGCCAGCGATCCGCACCCCGAGCTGACCGATGTCATCCGCCTGTGGGTGATCCACACGGATGCCTGGTATCGCTACCTGCCGCACATCGAGGCGGCGCGCAAGGCCGGCTGCGAGGTGCACGTCTACAACAACGGGGTCAACTTCCCCGAGCACCGCCGGCTGCGGGTGCGCCTGTGGCCGTGGCTGCTGTGGAAGTACCGCGTGGACGGCACCTACTCGTGGTGGGGGACGGTCTGCTGGCGCGGCGACATGGAGAACCCGTGGACCGCAGGCGGCGGCGAGTTCTCGGGCGTGCTCCTGTACCCGCCCCGCTCACCCGACGAGCACGGCCCCATCGAGTCCGTCCGCTGGGAACTCTACCGCGAGGGCCTCGAAGACTACGAGTACCTAGTCCTCGCCGACAGGATCGCCGCACAACTCGAAGCCGCTGGCAAGGCCCAGGCCGCCAAGCCACTTCGCTCTGCTCTGGCGCAAGCCATGTCCCTCCTCACCCGCTGGCCCAATGTCCGCACCTGCGCCGACGAGCCGTACACGCTCGATCCCGCAAAGGTCGCGGAGGCGAGGGAGGCGCTGGCGAAGGCGATTGAGGGGGCCGCCCCGTAGGACAGGCGACTTCACCTATCACCGTCTCGCCACGGCGCAATCGTCATACGTCACATGCCCCTCGTTGTAGGGACCGCCGATGACGGTGTCGAGGATGACGCGGAGGCGAGAGGTCTTCGCGGTGGTCGTGAACTCCTTCGCCAGCTCCGTGTAGGCGCAGGCTTTGGTCACCGGGACCTTCTCGTGATCGAGGAGGAGCTTGCCGTCGGCGGCGAGTTCCTGGACCTTCAGGCCGGCTGAGTCGCCGGGGTGAGTACCGAAGCCCTTGCCGCGCAGGTCGACCGCATGCACCCAGACGGAGGCGCGATAGGCCGTGCCAGGCGCCACGTCCACCTCCTGCCAGACGACCGTGTGACCATCCGCCTCGGTGTGGGTGCGGAGAGCTTCCTTGCCGGTGCGGACCTCGGGGAGACCCCAGTCCGGGTGGATCGAGTAGGCCGATTCCGCCCAGATGTAGCTCTGCGTCGGGCTCGCGAAGAGGTACTCCCAACCGAAGCCGCCGGTCTTCTGCCCCAGTGCGCCGAGGGCTCCCAACGCACCATCCTCGAAGCCGGAATTGCGCAGGAGGTTGCCCTCGACGGCGGTCGCGACCCCAATGCAGACAGGCTTCGCGCCCTCGCCGCCGTCGCCGGGGCCGATCTCGATGGCTTGCACCATCGCTTCGCCGCCGTAGGCACCGGTGAAGCGGATTGCGATGACGCCGGACCTGGGCTCGATGCCATTGAGCACCAGATCCGTTGCGCGGCAGTAGCCGCCGGCCGTCGCGGCGACGTCCAGGCCCTCGACGAAGGGCTGCCCGTTGATCGTCACGGTCACTGCGCGCTGGCGAGGTTCCATGCGGCGCGTCTCGGCGAACTTCAGGCGGGCGTGGTACGTACCGGGGCCGACGGTGAAGTAGACGGTGAAGTCGCGCGCATGGACGCCGTAGCGGTACAGCTCTGGGTCGGGCGTGCCCTCGATCGCCAGCTGTCGCCGCTCGGTCCACCAGGTCTGCTTCACCACATCCGCCATCGCGCCGAGCCGCGCAATGAACTCGGTGCCCGGCCGCCACGCGTGGCCCTCGCTGTCGATGTAGTCCTTGCGGCCCGTGTAGCCGAGGATGATACGCTGCGCATCGGTCGGCCCGCCGCCCGAGCCGAAGCCGCTGCGCCCGGTCGCGTCCGACCACTGCACGGCGTCGATCGCTGCGAGGCTCCCGCCTGACACCGGGTTGCCCTCGCCGCGGGCGACGATCTTCAGCGTGTGCGGCCCATTGGCGAGACCGTTGCGGTAGTAGACGACCTGCCGGGACCTCGCCTGCGGGCACCAGCAGTCGATCGGCACAAGCTGCTTCTCACCATCGACGTACACGTCCGCGAGACCACCATCCGGGCCGACGGTCCCGAGGACTCGCACCTGGTTGCCGACGAAGTCATGCAGGACGGCCGCGCCGCTCGCCGAGTCCCTCATCAGTAGCGGCGCTTCCTGCTGCGGATCGTCACCCTCAACCACGATGCGCCTCTGGCCATCGTGGCGGATGGTGATGAGGTAGTCGCCGCCGCGGAGACGTTCGCAGGCAAAGCCCGGTTGACGGAGCGGGCGCTCCGTCCTACTGAGTTCCCCCGCCGTCGTAGGTCGAAGCGCCAGCTTCGACACCGCCGTCGGCCGGAAGGCGAGGCGGAGAACGGTCACGCACGGCGGCTTGGCATCGAAGGTCTCGAACTCGATGCGCCCGTCGCCGTAGCTCACGCGCTTCACGATGGACGTGCTGCGGACGATGTGGTTTTCGCGGCTCGCGCCGAACACGTCCGGCATCCAGGCAATCGCCCCGAGGCAGTGCTTCAGGGCCATCGGGTGGGCGATCTTGAACCAGGCCCCCGCCACGATCGCGCCGCCATCGATGTTGTCCTCCACGACCCCCGTGTCATGGCAGTCGTAGGTGGCCAGGATCATCTGCCGGCGGGCGTGCTCACGCGCCCAGTCGTCGCCAGTCTGCGCGGCGTACTGCGCGTAGACCATCGCGAGCTCCATCGGCCCGTACCACAGCGACCGGCCGCAGCAACCCGAGGACTCCGGGTAGGCCCAGGCCCCCGCGAAGACGTCGCCGCCGGACTCCGGCGCAACGCTCGTGCGGTTCAGGAAGAGTGACAGCACGTTGCGGCAGTCGG
>Ga0194110_10006156_pt1 | contig 14116 bp, 10 predicted proteins | sample TA2Kig1200mmetaG_FD_146192 | JGI IMG/M metagenome (GOLD analysis project Ga0194110, IMG submission 146192) | Freshwater microbial communities from Lake Tanganyika, Tanzania - TA2015032 Kigoma Deep Cast 1200m | ecosystem: Environmental > Aquatic > Freshwater > Lake | place: Tanzania: Lake... | reverse complement strand
GTTGCCCGCGACCCTGGGGGCTTGCTTTGGTCATTGAGCATTCCGGGCTTGGAGATTGTTTGGTGCTTGGCGTTTGGCTCTTGGGATTTCCCGCATTTCGTGAGAAATGCGGGCTAGCGAGACACCACGCAAATGCGCCCCCCTCCAAACGCCGCCGCGCACCATTGTGGGGGCCGGCCCCCCTCTCCCCCGGGGAGAGGGTCGGGGCGAGGGTGCCTTGGACGGTGCCATCAGCAGGGGAAGCGCCCTCACCCGCCCGCCCTCGGCGGCGACCCCAGCCGCGTGTGCGTGGTGCACGCCATTGATTGCGAGGAGTGGGATGCCCCCGACCCCTCGCCCCACCCCCAGCGGCCGCCACGGCCCGAGATGTAGCCGCCGCCGAAGCGCTCCGAGCGGCCTGCGACCTGGCCGAGGGCGTTCAGGCCATATCCAACCCTCAATACTCAGTGTCCAAGTAAGACGATCGGAGCGGTGCCCTTCCCCTCACTTGGTCATTGAAGATTGGATGTATGGATGAATGGATGATTGTCTGACATTCATCCACCCATCCATTCATCCATCCATCCATCCTCGCCAACATGTGCGCAAGACGCGCACGAGCCACGGCGGAAGGCTCTATCGTCTCCCGGGGAGTTTCAGGGCGCGGGCTCGCCCACGAAGCAGGAGGCGTGCGGCTTGGCGCCGGGCATGTCCATGCGCGGCCGCTCGCGCATGAGGGCGTGGAGCGGCTCGAAGGTCTTCAGCACGGCGGCGAGGTCGGGGTCGTCCTTCGAGGCGAAGATGGGCTTGCCGCAGCGCTCGGTGCCGCCGGCGGCCCTTGCGCGCGGGGCGAGGAGGAAGGTGTTGAGGTGCGGGTTCTCGATGCGGACGCCGAGCTCGCCCCACCTGTGGCCGCGCCAGGGGGTGGCAATCGAGGGCTTCTTGCCGGCGCCGTGGCACTCGGCGCAGCGGCGGGCGAAAACGTCGTCCATCACCTTCCGCAGGTCCTTCGGAAGCAGTTGGCGGCAGGCGGGCATCTCGGGGAGAGCGGTGTCGGCGGTGCCGTAGTAGGCCACGTTGAGGTCAATCCACATGAAGATGCGGCGGCGGCTCGGCTCGTCGAGGGCGATGCGCGGCTTGCCGTCGGCGTCGGGGTGGCCGCTGAGGATGACCTCGGCGAGCTTGCTGGCGTGGGAGCCCCACTTCTTCGGCGTGATCTCCAGGATGTTCCACTCGTGGCCGTTGTAGGTGGGAATCCAGTTGACGTAGGGGCTGCCCGTCCGCCCCTGGTCCTTGCGGGCGAGCCATTCGTAGGAGACGTTGAAGTAGTCGGTGCGGTCGCCCGTGAGGTCAATGCCCTTGGGAGGGACGCGGGGCGCGGAGGCCCCGCCCACAGCGGAGGCCCCGCCCACAGCGGAGGCCCCGCCCACATGCTCCGGGCCGAATGGGTTGTGGCACTTGATGCAGTGCTTGTCGAGGACGGGCTGGACGATGGAGGCGTAGTCGAAGCCCTTGACGCCCCATTGGGGCGAGACGAGTTCCTGGGGCGGGCGTGCGAGGGTGGGGAGAAGGCGGTCGCGCTGGGGCGGCTCGTGGCGCTGCTCGTGGCAGCCGATGCAGCCCTGGACCTCGCCGGGCATGAGGTGGGTGAAGGAGCGCATGCGCTGGACGGCGCGGCCCTGGGCGTCGAGGGCCATGAAGTAGATGGGCTGGCGGGCGGGGACGCGGAAGCAGGCCGAGCCGTCGGGCGCCACCTCGGCGAAGCCCCAGACCTTCTTCGGCACGTAGGTGGCGCCACAGGAGACGACGATGCGCTGGAAGTCGAAGAACGGGTTGTGGATGCCCGGGCTGGAGATGAGGCTGCGGCGGATTTCCTGGACGACTGCGATCTGCTTCACCTCGCCCCGCTGGACGTAGGGCTCGAGGCCGTTGTAGATGTCCTGGACGAACACGGTGGCCCACTGCTGCTGTTGCGGCTGGTCGCCGCCCTCGGGCACAACGTGGGGCGCGCGGACGGGCGGCACCTGACGCGGGCGGAGGGGACGGGGGTTGTAGAAGCCCAGGTTCGTCGGCTTCAGCACCACCGCCTGCTCCTTGCAGTCATAGTCGCGCAGCAGGATCGTGCCGTCGTGCGAGACCAGGAAGTAGGTGCTGTCCACAGGGTAAGGCGTCTGGTAGGGGCCTTGGGGGCCGTTGGAGCTGTGGGCGACGCCGCGCAGGCGGACCTCGGGGGTGACGTTGCGGATGGAGCCCTGCGAGTTGTCGCCGCCCGCGGGGTGGACGATGCCGATTGCGCCGCGGCAGGAGCCGTTGTGGCCCGTCATCGTGCACAGGATGGCGGTGGAGCCTGGGATGGGCTGGGGCTCGATGAAGCTGGCCGGGTCGAGCACGCGGTTGCCGAAGAAGCCCTGGAGCATCGTGCCGTCGGGGTTGATCGTCCACAGGCTCTGGATGGGGATGGCGGGGCGGTCCACGTATTCCCAGCGGCCGTAGATGATCCGCCCGTCGTTGGTCACGGCGGGGGTGAAGTCGTTGAGGTAGTTGGCCGAGATGCGCCGCTGGTCGGTGCCGTCGGCGTTCATCGTGTAGAGGATGCCCACGGGCGTGAAGAAGCAGTAGGCGGCCTGGGAGATGCGGCTGGAGAGGAACACGATGCGCCCGTCGGGCAGCCAGGCGCCGTCGTAGTTGTAGTAGTCGCCCTTTGTGAGTTGCGTGAGGCCGCTGCCGTCCACGCCGATGGTGTACATCTGGTAGTAGGGAGAGCCCTTCTTGCGCCAACTGAAGAGGATGGTCTTGGCGTCGTAGGAGAGGTCGCAGCCGAGGATTTGCCCCTGGGCCGAATCGAGGATCATCTGTGGGCGGGGCGTCTCTGCTGCGGGCGGGGCGTCCCCGCCCCGCGTCGCAGCGAGGTCGGCGATGAAGATTCCGCCGCCGTCGCGCTGCCCCTCGCAATGATAGGTGTAGACGTGCGAGGCGTTGATGTGGTGGCGCTGGATGACGAGGAGCTTGGAGAAGCCGAGCGAGCCGGCCTTGAGCTTCGCCACGAGGGCGGGCGAGTCCTCGATGGGCGGAGGCGGGGCGAAGGTGTCGGCGATGTTCGATGGCGCCACGAACTTGCCGAGCGCGGCCTCGGCCGGGCTCTCCGCGTAGGCCTGGACCTCCGATGCGCCGGGGTTCGGGCCGCCGTAGTGGTTGAGGAAGCGGAGCGTGAGGCGCTGGAGCTTCGTCGGCGCGGGCAGCTTGATGCGCTGGGGGCCGTGGCCGGCCTTCAGCGTGCCCTTCGCCGCCGGCTTCTGCGGCGGGGCACTATCGAGGTAGAGCTCGTAGTCGCGCCAGTTCTCGCCCCACACCCAGCCCGTGCGGCCGAAGTAGACCAGCTCGGCGACAGTGACCGGCTCGGGCCATTCGAGCGTGAAGGTCACGCCGTTCGGGTGGTCATTCCCCTTGGCGACCCAGGCCCGGCCGATGTCGTCTTGGGAAATGGGCGCGGGGATCACGCCGTCGCAGGCGAGCCGCGCGGCGTACTGGGCGCTGAACTCGCTCGACGCCGTGGCCTTGGCCTTTCGTGCCAGGTTCTCCGGCGCCTGGCCGCCGCCCGCGAAGGACGCGGCCGCGGCGAGCACGAAACAAGCTGCTGCCCCACGAGACATGGCGACCTCCTGCAAGAAAAGGCTCCTCGGCCCGATGACCCCCTCATTATAGGGTCAAGGCCAGCCGGCAGCAAGCCTCTCCTCTGCGCCCTCTACCACCGGGAGAGGGAACAGAAGGGTCCGCGGCTCCGCTCAGAGCTTCGCACGCAGGGCGTCCAGCAGGCTGCCCGTGTGGGTGAAGGGGAGCGGCACGATGGCGCGCCCGAGGGCGCTCCGCCCTGCGGTGCCAGGCACCGCAGAGCATCTCAGTACACGGCCGTCAGGCGCGGCCGGGGGAGCGTTTCCTGCGGGCCTGTTTGCGGATGAGGTCGGCCAGGGGGCGGAGGGCATCGTTGACCGAACGGGAGTCTCGGAAGACGGCGGCGACTTCGGGGGCAAGAACGACCACGTTGCACCCCTCAGCGTAACGCCGGGCATACTTGCCCCTGACGCCGCCGCGGAAGTCGTACTCCGGCAGCATTGCGCCGTTTCCTGCGGCTTTACGTGCCTTCTTCATACGTGCACCTTTCGCGCCGTGTTGCGTGGCGTGCGCTGATAATGCGAATCGTCTCCCCTTTGTCGGCGTGGACCACCGCGAGGAGACGCCTCCTGAAAGACAGGCCAAGGGTCACAAACCGGTCTTCCCCAACCGAGTGCAGAGGGTCCGGGATGGTCACGGACAGGGTGTCGCCGAACACCGTGGCGGCTTCGGCGAACGAGACTCCGTACTTCTTGAGGTTCTCGTATGCCTTCCGTTCGTCCCAATCGGTCTCGAGCGCCATTGCGCCTCCACGTGCCAGACATGGCCCAATACAATTATCCACGGGCGACCTGGGATGTCAAGTGCGTTCCGCGTGCAAGTGTGCATGCCCTACCTTTCCGGCCTGTGGATCATTCCCCGGCAGGCGCGCCGCGGACATAGGGCGGGGAGTTCACCTGCGTGAGGCGGCCGTCGTCGTAAAGCTTGCATTCCGGGGGATTCTGCGCATCATGTAACGGACGCTCGCAGGCCCGTGGGCGAGCGACGAGTGCCTGTGCGGGATCAAACGATGAAGAAGATGACGTTCCTCCTAGCCTGCGCGGCGGCGAGCCTGTGCGCAGGCATTGCCGCGGGCGGCACGGGCCAGGCACCGCCGAAGTACCTCTGGGGGAAGGCATACCATGTCCTGCCCGAGACGCACAACGATGAATCGGGCTACTTCTCGCTCTGCGAGGGGAAGAACGGCCGAATCTACGTCGGCACCGCGAAGTACGGGCAGAACTCGTTCCTCGTGGAGTTCGACCCGAAGACGGAGAGGCAGCGGGTAGTGATCGACACGCACAAGCTGTGCGGGCTGACCGCCACGGGCTACGCGGCGCAGGCGAAGATCCACACGCGGAACTTCGTAGCGCCCTCAGGCCGCATCTACGTGGGGAGCAAGCAGGGCTATCGCCGCGGGAAGGACGATACGGCGGACTACCCCGGCGGCTACGTGATGGCCTACGACCCCGCGACCGACAAGGCCGAGTGCCTGGGCATGCCCTGTCGCGGCCAGGGCGTGATTGACGTGGCCGCCGATGAGGGTCGCGGACTCCTCTACGTCGTCACATGCGAAGACCAGCACTGGATGCTCGGCGACCTGAAGGGCAAGAGCTACCGCGAACTCGGCCCGCTCCTCGCCCCCTACGCGACGACGCTGCTGGATGCGAAGGGCCGGGCGAACGCGATCACGAAGGACTTCCAACTCGCCCAATACGACCCTGCCACGGGGAAGGTGAGCGTCCTTGACATCGTGGCCGGCGGCAGGAAGCTGGCGGCGGACGACCTCAAGCCCGGCCCCATCTGCTGGGACCTTGCGGTAGATGGAAGGACGGCTTACCTCATCCGCATGCAGGAGCCGTCGCTCTTCGCCATTGACCTGGCCGGCGAGGGGCCAACCGTGTCCGCCACGGACCTCGGCCGGATACTCGAGGGCAAGGGCTTCGATTCGCGCGGCTCGCTCCGCGTGGCGCCCGACGGCCGCGTCTACGCCGCCATCCGAGTTGACAACCAGACAGGCTTCGGCTCCGGCTACCTCCACCACGTCGTCCGCTATGACCCTGGGCGGCAGACGCGGGGCAGGGACGCCCCGCCCACAGGCAGGGACGCCCCGCCCACAACACGGGCCGGGAAGATGGAGGACCTCGGCGTCCTGGCCGTGAAGAACCCCGATTTCTTCGATTTCCGCCCCGGCCCCGACGGCAAGCCGAAGCCGTGGACCCACGGCTTCCACCGGCTGCCCGACGGGGCGCTCACGCCGCTCCACTGCCACATGGCCCTCCTCGTCGGGAGCCCATTGCCGGCAATGGGCGCCGACGGCACGCTCTACGTCACCATCATCTACCCCTTCACCCTCCTCCGCATCCCGCCGACCCCGTGAATCCTCTCCGTTCCCACGCAGAGCGCGGAAGCGGGGGGAAACGAGGGACCACAGGGACCCCGAAACGAGCCGAGAGCCATGCCGCCGGGCCAATGCCTCGGTGCCTTGCGTCCCTGTTGTCCCTGTAGTCCCTGTGGTCACTTCCGCCGCTAACGCCCATGGCCCGACCGCGTGGCCACTCGGCAGCGATCCGCACTTGACGGATGAAGGCGGATCGGGGATAACAGGAGCCGCCTGAAGGCGGAGCTACGAACGCGGAACCCTCTGGAGGCCGAAGGACATGGCACTGACGCTTGAATGGCGAAGCCGGGTGGAGCAGTGGCGGAACACGCTCGAGAAGCTGTGCTATCGCAGGCTGGGCGACGTGCCCCTCAGCGGGTTCGTGACGAAGGAGCAGTTGCGGCCGCGCGAGGCGCTCAAGCGCCCCTTCAAGCCGATGCCCGTCGGAACGCCCTGGGGCGCGAAGTGGGAATATGCCTGGTTCCGGGGGACGGTCACGCTGCCGAAGGAGGCGAAGGGGGAATGGATTGTCTTCCGCTGCGGCACGGGCACCGGCTTCACGGGCGACCCAGGCGGAGAGGGGCGCTTCATCGTCAACGGACGCGAAATGGGCGGACGCGACTGGCATCATCCCCAGGTGATCCTCACAACCAAAGGCGTGCCGGGCCGCAGGTTCGACATCCTGATGGAGGCCTACGCGGGCCACGGGCCGATGAACTGCGGCGGCGGACCCGTCCCGCACGGCGAGCTGACCGTCCCCGAGCCGCCCGCCACGCAACAGGCCGTGAAGCCCTGCTCGCTGGGCATCTGGGACGAAGAGGTCTTCCAGGCCTGGCTCGACCTCCAGACGCTCCTGGAACTGCGCGACAAGCTGGACCCCGACAGCCTGCGGGTGTCGGAGATTGACGAGGGGCTTCGCCAGTTCACGCTGATCGCCGACCTGGAGCTGCCTCGAACCACAGGCAAGATGCCTGTGCCACCGATGCTGGCGACGATTCGCGCGGCGAGGAAGCGCCTCAAGCCGCTGCTCGAATGCACCAACGGCTCGACCAGCCCGCTCCTCTATTGCTACGGCCATTCGCACATTGACGTGGCCTGGCTCTGGCCCCTGGCCGAGACCGAGCGCAAGTGCGCCCGCACCTTCGCCACCCAGCTCACCCTGATGGAGATGTATCCCGAATACAAGTTCCTCCAGAGCCAGCCGCACCTGTTCCGCATGACCCAGCGGCTCTACCCGGATGTCTACGCCCGCATCAAGGCCGCGGCGAAGAAGGGCCAGTGGATTTCCGAAGGCGGCATGTGGGTGGAGGCCGACACCAATGTGAGCGGCGGCGAGGCGCTCATCCGCCAGTTCATCCACGGCAAGCGCTTCTACCGCGAAGAGCTCGGCGTGGACTGCGAGCTGATGTGGCTGCCCGACGTGTTCGGCTATTCGGGCGCGATGCCCCAGATAATGGCCGGTTGCGGGATCAAGTACTTCTCGACCCAGAAAATCTTCTGGAACTACAACGGCGGCGACCCCTTCCCCTACAACACCTTCTGGTGGGAGGGGATTGACGGCACGCGGGTGCTGAGCCACTTCCACAACGACTACAACTCGCAGACCAATCCCGCGACGCTGATTCAGCGTTGGAAGGAGCGGGTGCAGAAGGACGGCTTGAACGCCCGCATCGTGCCCTTCGGCTACGGCGACGGCGGCGGCGGGCCGACGCGTCTGCACCTGGAGTTCCTGCGCCGTCAGCGGAACCTGGAGGGTGCGCCCCGCACCGTCATCGCCTCGCCCCTCGATTTCTTCCACGCCGAAGAAGCGAAACGAAGCGACTGGCCGGTCTACGTGGGCGAGCTCTACTACCAGTGCCATCGCGGCACCTACACCACCCAGGCCAAGACGAAGCGTGGCAACCGCAAGTGCGAGTTCGCCCTCCGCGAAGCCGAAATGTGGGGCGCCTGTGCCACGGCTGGCTCGTCCAGCCGTGTCTTGAGCGCGCAAGACACGGTCGGGCGAGCCGACCGTGGCACGACGTACCGCTATCCGGCGAAGGTGATGGATGAGGCGTGGAAAGGCGTCCTCCTCAACCAATTCCACGACATCATCCCCGGCTCCTCCATCCACCGCGTCTACGAAGAGGCCGAGGCCCTCCACGCCCAGCTGCTCGCCACCGCCCATGGTGTGGCCGGTGCTGCGGCTCGGGCGCTCGCCAGCCCGAAGCGGGATTCCAGATTCCAGATTCCAGATTCCAAATCGGTCAGCATCTTCAATTCACTCTCGTGGGACAGGTTGGCCCTGGTGCCACTGCCGAAGGGGTTCAAGGGGGCAGAGAGCAACGGCCAGGCCCTCCCCACCCAACGCATCGGCGCCACGCTCTACGCCGAGGCGCTCGTGCCTTCGTGCGGCTGGGCGGCGATTGTGGGCGGGATGTCCTCATCCCGCGTATCGCGGCGTGGGGACACGCCGCCCACGATCGTGAAGGCCACGGAGCGCGGGATGGAGAACGACTGCCTCCGCCTGCGCCTGAACGACCGCGGCGAGATCACGAGCCTGGTGGACAAGGCGACCGGCCGCGAGCTGGCCGCCGGGCCGATGAACGCCTTCCGCCTCTACAAGGACGTGCCCCGCTGGTTCGATGCCTGGGACATTGATTCGACCTACGAGCTTGCGCCGGTGGAGCTGCCCGAGAAGGCGGCCATCGAGGTCGTCGCCACCGGGCCGCTCGCCGCCGTCCTCCGCATCACCCGCAAGATCAACGACTCGACCGTCACACAAGAGGTCTGGCTCCGCCGCGGCTGCCGCCGCGTCGAGTTCCGCACCACGATTGACTGGCGTGAGCGGCACAAGCTCCTCAAGGCCGCCTTCCCCACCAACCTCCACGCCAACGAGGCGATTCACGAAGTGCAGTTCGGCCACCTCCGGCGGCCCACCCACCGCTCGCGGCCATTCGACGCCGACCGCTTCGAGGTGGCGAACCAGAAGTGGACCGCGTTGGCCGAAGAGGACCGCGGCGCCGCCGTCCTCAACGACTGCAAGTATGGCGTCAACGTCCTCGGCGGCAGCATCAACCTGACCCTGCTCCGCTCGCCGCTGGCCCCCGACATGACCGCCGACCTAGGCATGCAAGAGGCCACATACGCCCTCTCCGCCTGGAACGGCTCGTTCTTTGAGAGTGACCTGGTGCGGGAGGCATACGAGTTGAACGTCGCGCCCCTGGTCGTCGCGGGTGGGGCAGGGGAGGGGTCGCTCTTCCAGCTCGACGCCCCGAACGTGGTCATCGAGACCGTGAAGCCTGCCGAGGATGGCTCGAGCGACATCATCGTCCGACTCTACGAGTCCAAGCGTGCCGCCACGCGCTGCACCCTGCGCACCAGCCTCCCCGTCGTCAAGGCCCTCTCCACCAACATGCTCGAAGAGGGCGGCGAGCCATTGCCCACGCGCGCCGGCCTCATCGCCCTCGCACTTCGCCCATTCGAGATCAAGACCGTGCGGCTGAAGCTGGCTTGACTTTCGGGTGTGGGGCGGGTAATCTGATATGGGAATGGAGTACGTGTGAAAGGGCAAGTCATGTCGGTAGCTCTGTCCATCGAAAGGCTCCCGGACCGCGTGGCCGCAGAGCTGGGCCGGCGCGCGGCTGAGCACAAGCGCTCTCTCGAAGCGGAGGCCCTGGCCATTCTCGAGGCCAGTCTGGCAACAGGGGATCGCATCAGCATCGGCGAGCTCCACGCCAAGGTGCAGGCGATGGGGCTGCGGTCCCCCTCTGAATCAGTGGCGATGCTCCGTGAGGACCGCTATGGCTCTCACCGTCGTTGATGCCTCGGCGCTTGCCGCCGTGGCCTTCGGTGAGCCGGAGGCCGAGTCTGTCAACGAGCGCCTCAAAGGCGCGACCTTGCTGGCGTCCGGCTTGATCTGGTTTGAACTCGCCAATATCTGCCTGAAGAAAATCCGCAGGCAGCCGGAGGACGCCGAGCGCTTCCTGGCCGGTTTCAGCTACGCCCGCCACCTCGGCATCCAGGAGCGCGAGGTGGACTACCTGGCCGTCATCGCCCTTGCGCGGCGGACCGGGCTCAGCGCCTACGACGCCAGTTATCTTTGGCTGTCACGCGAGCTGGGGGTCGAGCTTGTCTCGAACGACACCCAACTCAACCAGGCCGCGGAAAGCGCCCCGTAGACAGCGCCATCCTCTGGCCCATCTGCCAACAGCCGCATCAGGTCAATGTGCCGGCGAACCCGCCAACCCGTGCGAGCCGTTCTTCTTGTTGTTTTGCTGGTCGCGGAGGGCGACCAGGAGAGCGCCCAGCGAGGCCCCGCCCGCGTAGCAGATGGCGAGCGTCCAGTCGTTAGACCGGACGAAATTCGACAAGACCCATAGCCCCAAGAGATTTTCGATAAAGACAATGACGACGAGGGTGGTCTTCTCGCCGCGCGCGCACGCCAACGTACGACGCAAGGCGAGATACCACTCGCCGCAGCCTACGGCCATGTAGATGAGGAGCTCCAGGAGCAGTTCCATGTTGCTCCCCTTGTCCTGAGAATCGCCGTTTCTCTTCAAGCCAGTCGTCTGCGTCCACTGGTCGGTTTCCTCTCTACCTTGAGTTTACCACGGACTTCCTGCCGCCGCAAGGCCCGGGTTGCTGAATGATAGGACGGCATAAGCCAATGAGCAGCCGATACTCAGCTTCTATCGGCCCCGTGAACGCGGGACTCCGAACGGGCCAATGGCCTTGCTTGACTCTACCCGGCATTTCCTGGTATATCACGCCTGAGTCAATGGGGGGCAGGAGGCCACCGGGTGAATGCGAGCCGACTGTTGGTGTGGAGCCTATGCCTGCTGGGCATCGTGCTCCGGGCCTCGGCTGCCGAGGTCGCGAGCGTCGAGGTCCGCAACCTGAGCGGCCAGGCGCTCGAGAACGTGCCCGTCACGTTCGGGCTGGCTTTCCGAAAGGGCGAGATTCCGCAGGGCCTGATGCTCCACGGCGCCGCGGGCGGCACTCGGGTGCAGGGTGACGTCAAGCGGTGTTACGACGACAACCAGCTCCGCTTCGCGGTCTTCTCGGCCATCCTACCCAGCTTGCCCGCGAACGGCTCAGTGCCGGTCACCCTGACAGCAGGCACTGCGATTCCGGAGGCGGCGCTGAAGCCGGTCATGCTCGACGAGCTGCTGAAGACCGACTTCGATGCCGTCGTCACGCTCACGTTCCCCGACGGCGCGGTCCGTTCGGCCAGCGCACGGCCTATGCTCGAACGGCAGCAGTTGCGCGTCCGCGGCCCCATGTGGCTCATGGGCCACGTGGCCACGGAATGGCTCGTCTCCGGACCGCCGCTCGACAAGGAGGGGAAGCCCGACGAGGACCTGAACGTGCAGTTCCAGGTGCGGGCCTATGCGGGCCTCAGGCGGGTCCGAGTGTCGGTCGTCGTCGAGAACTGCTGGGACACGTGGGCGGGCAACATCCGCTACGATGCCGTGGTCACGGTCGGTGGCAAAGAGGTCTTCGCCGCCAAGGCCGTGGACCACCGCCGCCTCGCCCGCTGGCGCAAGGTCTTCTGGTGGGGCGGCGGGAGCCCATTGCCGGCAATGGGCGCGCCGCCCGTACACGTCATGCCCGACCTGGCGCGCCTCTCCGCCACCGGCGCCCTGCCCAACTACGACACCACGCTCCCCGCGGCGCCCCATGACTGGCAGATGAAGCGCGACCTGGGTCTCGTCGGGCCGCTGTGGGACATCATGGGCCACGGCTCCCTCACCGCCTACATGCCGACCACCGGCGGCCGCCCCGAAATCGGACCCTACCCCGCCTGGACCGTCCAGTACCTCCTCCACAAGGACCCGCGTGCCCGCGACCTCGTGCTCGCCAACGGCGACCTCGCCGGCTCCTGGCCCATCCACGTCCGCGCCCGAAAGACCGGCCGCATCATGACGATTGACGACCGCCCCGACTTCTGGCTCGACGAGCGGGGGAAGGACAAGCCGGCCTGGAAGCCCGACCGAACTCCTCCTGACGCCAAACAGCAGAAGCTCTCGCCCGACCTCGCGCACCAGGGCTCCTTCGCCTACGTGCCCTACCTCCTCACGGGCGACTTCTACTACCTTGAGGAAGCCTGTTTCTGGGCGGGCTACTGCCTCATCGCCACCTGGCCCGCCCCGCGTGGCGGGGCCAAAGGCATCATCGCCGACCAGATTCGCGGCGACGCCTGGGCGCTCCGCAACATCGCCGACGCCGCCTGGATCGCCCCCACCGACGCTCCCGAGGGCCGCTACCTCGACGAGAAGCTCCGCAACAACATCGCCGACCGCATCCGCCGCATGTACGGCCCGCCCGAGTTCGCCAAGCTCGGCTTCTGGGGACCACGCACGGTTCAGGACGCCCGCGTACAAAACCCCGCCAACCCCAACTGGATCATCACCGCCCCCTGGGAGCACGACTACTTCACCTGGAGCTTCCACCACATGGTCGAGCTCGGCTGGCCCGACGCCGCGAAGGTCCGCGACTACCAGCTCCGCTGGCGCGTCGGCTCCCTCACCAACGCCACCGACTTCGACCCCCTGCTCGCCACGCCCTACCGCATGGTCGTCGGCGAAAAGGAGCCGGGCGGCCCCATCCGCTTCTACGACGACTGGAAGAAGCTCGGCGACGAGAACGCCAGGCTCAGCAAGCCTGGCCTCACCAACTACGGCGGCGGCTACTCATACTCCGCCCGTGCCGCCGTCATCTGCGGCATTGACGGCGGCTTCCCCAAGGCCCGCGAGGCCCTCGACTGGCTCGACGCCCACCTCACCAAGCCCCGCGACGCCCTGGCCCGTGACCCCCTCTGGGCCATCCAGCCGCGGTTGCGCAGTGGCCCCTGAGTGCATGCGTCAGCCTGTCGGAGTGCGGCGGCTCGACGCCGCTGTGGACTTGCTCGGCGCAACCCCTGAGAGCACGCCTGCTCGCTGGCTGTGCCCTTCGGCAGCCCACAGCGGTCTCAAGCGACCGCACTCCCACAGGCTGCCGCGCGTAACGGGAGGTGGGACAGCAAGGAGGGCAACGAGCTTGCGCCCGGCGCCGTCCCCTCCGAAGCAGCGCGGCAACGCCGAGGCCAAGCAGGCTCAACGTGGCTGGCTCAGGTATCTCCAGGGGGCCTGAGAGACGGAAACCGACGGAGTCGCCCTCGAGCGACGGAGCACCGGAGACCCGAAACGAGGCCGCCATGTCGCTCGCACTACTGATCCACGAGGCGCCCCGAAGGCCCCGGGACGAGCCGATCGCCGCCTCATTCCACTCCCACACGTTCCCGCCCTGGTCGAACGTGCCATAGACGCTCGCCGAGTTCTCGTGGGCGCCCGCCCCGGTCACCCAATAGGGGCTGCCGATGGTGTAGTCTGAAGGAGGGATCCGGAAGGTTGCGTTGTTCCCCGGATCGGGGTCAATCAGGTCGTTGCCTGGCGCCGAGTCGCTCATCGTCGGGAATGTCCAGTATCCCGGGACGCCGGGTCCGCCCTTGGCCGGGTCGTAGTAGGCGGCCTTGTACCACTCGTTCTCCGTGGCGATGAAGAAGAGAGCGTTCGCAACGCGTGCAAACGTCGCCTGGTTGCCGACGTTGACATAGGCGCCGGTTTCCGTGTCGCCGCCCTTGGCGGAGTAGACATAGGGGTCCCCAACAGTGCCGGAGCCGCTGCGGCTGATCCCGCTGGATGCGCCGGCCATGTTCGTGTTGTACAGCCCGTATGGGTCGCCCAGCGCTGCCTTCGCGTAGGTGTGTGTGTGCGTGAGCCTCAACAATGGTAGGAGTGGCTGAAATGGCCACCGGAGGCCGCTCCACCCATTGTTGAGGCTGTTTTTCAGACCCTCAACAATGGCGCAGGGGCGCCACACGGTGCGAGCCGGGGAACTGGGCAAGGGTCACCAGAATCAGGGGCCAGACTCAGCGCATTTGTCTGCGGGTTGACTCGCCTTGCCGCGCGGGGTATCCTGCTGCGCAGTTGAGGTCTGTCATGCCGAGCGAAGCCTGCCCTGAGCGAAGCCGCCATGTGGAAAGTCAAGTTTTTTTCACGACGGATCCCCTGGGCTCCCGCAGAGCGGGGCTTTTCGAGGTCGGCAGGAGTGTCGGTCCGATGCGGGCTCATCTCTCTCGAGGCCTCG
>Ga0194110_10006147_pt1 | contig 14124 bp, 11 predicted proteins | sample TA2Kig1200mmetaG_FD_146192 | JGI IMG/M metagenome (GOLD analysis project Ga0194110, IMG submission 146192) | Freshwater microbial communities from Lake Tanganyika, Tanzania - TA2015032 Kigoma Deep Cast 1200m | ecosystem: Environmental > Aquatic > Freshwater > Lake | place: Tanzania: Lake... | reverse complement strand
TGGATGGAGCCTGGATATTCAAGTCAGTCTATCCGCTGCTATTCGCCCTGCTGCCACTGGCCTTGTTCCAAATATTCAGACAGCAGATCGGAGACCGAAAAGCATTTTTTTCCGTCGTCTTCTTCGTGGCTGTGCCCACCTACATCCTGGAAATGATAGCCCTGTGCCGCCAACAGATTGCCGAGCTTTTCCTAGTTCTGCTCCTGCTTATTCTAGTCACCAACAAGCTGTCCAGTTTCTCGAAGACTTTCCTGACTTGTGTCTTCGCCCTGTCAATGGCAGTTTCACATTACGCCCTGGGATTCATCGGCTTCATCTTCCTGGGGCTATTTCTGCCCCTGCTTCTCATTTTGAGAAGCAGGGCATTCAGCAGAATATGGCAATGGACTGCCGGCGGACGTGACAGACTACCAGAAAGCATGGTACAAACCACTCGGTTCCCGTACGAATACATAGCTCTGGTGCTTGTCTATTTCGTACTGGGACTAACATACTACGGAGTCGTTGCCTCTGGCATAAACCTTTCAACCCTTGACAGCCTCTGGAGATCGCAGTGGAGCGACTTGTTCTCCGGAATTGGCAGCTCGATTGCCGTGCCACAACCCCCGACCACCACGATTACCGCACCACAAATTGGCAGCAGTGACAGCCTTATCCGCACTGCCCTGGGACTGGACTTTGCCGCAGCGACTCTGCTTGGCAAGATATTCCGCATTTTCCAGTATCTGACACAACTCTTCATAATTGTTGGATGCTTGAGATTAATTTTCAGGCCGCGTGGCCTCAATTTCGTACCTCCCTACATCTGTTTCAGCATAACCAGCGCCTTGTTGCTAGCAGCTTGCATCCTGCTACCAAACTTCGCCTCGCCTCTCAACACCACGCGTTGGTACCACATCTCCCTAATCACACTAGCCCCTTTCTGCATCTTGGGCGGCGAGACCATTTGTCTGGGCATAATCTCCCTATGGCACAGACTGAGGCATGTAGCGCGAGGCTTCAGCCTCGCCAACGCTGAGGACAATCAAGCCTTCTTTGGCTTCGTCGCCCTGGCAGTATTAATCCCCTACTTCCTCTTTACATCCGGCGTTATTTTCGAGGTCAGCAAGCACCAAGTAACAGACAGAATAGACATCCCCTACTCCATAGCCCTCAGCAGCTACCGCATAGACCTGGCGGGTGTTTTCAATCAGCAGGATGGCGCCGCCGCACAATGGCTATCCCTCAATGTCCCCCATAACTCAAAAATATATGTGGACGACCACACCTCACAACTGCTCAAATTCTACGGCATCAACAAGGAACAAATAACCCATTATCCACAAGATTCGGATAAGCTCCAGGACGCCTCCTACGCCTTCTTAAGCAGTTGGAACGTTTCCAAAGGAGAACTCACCTTCGCTATAGGGCCAGGCTTACGCAGGCATACTAAGACAGAAGACCTTCCAGGCTTGCGCGACGCAGAACACATGAACCAGCTCTACTACAATGGTGGAGCCAAGGCACTGTCACCCCACCTCTTTGAATAGCGGCTAACACGATTCCAGCTTGCTCCCCAAAGCCGCATAAAGCTCCAGCAACTTCTTCTCTTCTCTTTGCCAGTTATATTTGGTCATTGCCGCCTTCAACGCATTTCTGCCCAATCTTTCCCTTAGCTCAGGATCATCCCGAAGCTTAGTAATAGCTTCTCTCAAGGCATCCTCACTGTAATCAACCGCCAGGCCGATACGCTCGCTTTCCACAAAATCACCCGAATAGATCCCCCGGGTGCAGATGAGCGGACGGCCGCAGGCCATCGCTTCAAATAGTTTGTTAGGCATGCCCATCCTGTTGTTGACATCATTCGGAGCCAACATGCAGAAGACCACATCGCTGCTTAAGGTAGCCGATAACACCTGGTCAAAAGGCACACGACCTACAAAGCGGACGTTCGGCATTCCGGATATCTCATCACGCAAGTTAGCGATATATTCGGGCTGCCCTATCCCGCCGATGATACCTTCAACATTAGGCAACACGCTGAGTACATTGAGCAATAAAGTTAGAGAGCGTACCCTATGCAATGTCCCGACATATAGCAACGTAAGCTTGCTGTTATGTGATGGCTGATACTCAGATACGAGTAAATCCTTGCAGTTCATGATAACGGTCACAGGCTTTCTCGTCGCACCTTCAAAGTACCGACCAGTGACTTCACTTACAGTCACAACCTCATCCACGTGCCTCAACAGAAATCGCTCAAACCAGAAAAAGGTTTTGGCTATCCCTGCAGGCAGAGATGCCTGCAACATATACCCGTATATATCACGAGCATCGTATATCAGGAATGACCCAAGCCTTCGCTTGAGCAACGTACCAACAGGCAATGTGTCCAGGAAGTGGCAATGTATAAAGTGGAAAGGCTCGTTCCGGTGCAGGCTGCGCATTTTCCGATAGACCTCCCACTGCCAGATCAACTGGTAAAACAGATGCATCGGTGCCCTGCCGATGCCCCACTTAAAGGGTATTGGTATCCTCAAGCGAAAGACCTCTATCCCATCCAGTACTTCGTGCTCAAGGGCATTCTTCTCCCTGTCCCAAGCTAAGACCGTGACTTCGTAGCCGGCCTTGATAAGACTTCGTGCCTCATTATAGACCCTGGGGTCGGTGATAAAAGGACTGGATACCATCATCAGTACACGCATCTGAACAATAACCCTACATCATAAATTGACAATCAAAGGCAGTCACAGTCAGGACTCAGGAAAACATCCTGCGCAGCCATAGTTCCAGGTTAAGAAACTGCCACATCCCCTGAGCGGTAGATTCACTGCTAAGCAGCTTATCAAGATTCTGCTGGATAAACCTCACATTCAGATATTTCTGGCTCAGAACATCGCCTTCGCAAAACATGCCTCTGAGCCTGTCATGGTTATGCCACAGCCAGGCCTTCTGTGGTGTGGGAAAACCCAGCTTGTCCTTGCGGACTCGGACCTCCTCAGGCAGTACACCCTGCATCGCCTCCCGCAGTATCCACTTTGTCCAACCATCTCTTATCTTCACGCTTGCTGGGAGAGAGAAAACATATTCCACCAGCCGATAATCGAGAAAAGGCACCCTGGCTTCCACTGAGAACGCCATAGAATTCCTGTCCTCGTAGCGCAAAAGCCAGGTTAGGGAAGTTGCCACATCATTATACAACCGCCTCTGCAGGTCGGTCACCGTACTACTAAACTTGCGGAATTTATCAATTCCATGCCTCAAAAAGTCGTCACTGATAGTAGGGTTTAACGCCCTGCGTATATGTATTCCTCTGAATCTGTCCAGCGCATCCCTCATGCCATATTGAAAAACCATGGGTAGCTTGCCGTATAGCGACATCCCGACAGTCCTGAAAACCAAATACTCGAGATTCCCGGCGCCAATTAATCCAGATGACCTTCGAGCTTCGTGGAGCAATCGAGGCAATTGGCACTTAAGAGCCAGGTTAACCATGTATGTCCCATAGTAGGGATGGTAACCGGCAAGCAATTCATCGCCACCCTGCCCATCTAGCAGCACCTTAACCCCAGCCTTATTCACCATCCGCATGACAGCCCACTGGGCATATATACTGGAACCCCCGAAAGGCTCATCCTGATGCCATGCCAACTCCGGCAAATCCTCCCATAGCTGCTCCGCAGTGGCAAAGACAAAATTCCTCTCAGCTTTGGTTTCCCTCAGTACCTCTTCTATAAACCTCCTTTCATCAACCGACTCATCCTCATAACAAGAGCTGAAGGTCTCTTGCCTTTCTCCTACGATACTTGGCGGCAAAGCACCTTCACCTCTGACAAACTGGTTCACCAAACAGACGATAGAGGAGGAGTCAAGCCCACCACTCAGACAGGTGCCTATAGGCACATCGCTTCTCAACCGCAGCCGCACTGCATCCTTCAGCAACCAACGAAACTGCTCCACCGTGTCTTCTATACTTTTATCCGACGGGAGAGCGAGCTCACGACTATAATCCAGGCTGAACCAACGCTTTGCTTCCAGCCTGCTATCTGAAGCCAGCACAAGATAATGCGCTGGCGACAACTGCTTGATGCCATCGAAAAACGTGTCATCATGGTATGGCAAAAAGCCCCAGACAAGATAATCACACACAGAAGCATCGTTTGCCATCCGCGGTATCCCTGGACACTGCAACAGGGATTTAATCTCCGAGGCAAAAGCAAAACTTGCGCCGTCCCAATAATAATAGAAAGGCTTGACGCCAAACCTATCTCGACTGCAAAAGAGTTCTCTCTTTCGCACATCCCAGATGGCAAAAGCCCACATGCCATTGAACCTCTGCAGGCAATCATAGCCCCATTCCTCGTAGGCAGCAATAATGACCTCGGTATCCGTGCGAGTAACGAACCGATGGCCCAGCGCCTTCAGCTCCTCTCTAAGCTCAATATAGTTGTATATCTCGCCGTTATACACAATCCAGATAGTCCCATCAGCATTGCACATCGGCTGATGCCCAGCCGGAGAGAGGTCAACTATAGATAAACGCCTGTGCCCAAAAGCGAGATTAAAACCTCCTGCACGCGTATCAAATGAATCTATTTCGGCTCCTGGCGAATAGGGATACTTACTCGCCCTCACCGCATCCGGAGTATCCCTGCCGCCTGCTGTTCCAAAGACGCCGTCTCGCGTATTAACAAACACATACCCCTCATCATCAGGCCCGCGGTGCGCAATAACCTCCGTCGCCCGCTGCAAGACAGCCTTGCTGACAACTTGCCCATCAAGATGGTAAATCCCAACTATCCCACACATTAAAAATCAGACCATATCACAGCGTTGCGCAAGCAACAGCTATTCCGACTTTCGTCATTGCAGCTATTCCGTTCTACTTCTCACGACCAAGCTGTATAAATACCTCACCTCAGCAGTCCCAACTAGCTTCAAAGCAAAAGGCACTAACAGGAATCCCAGCACCAAAAGAACTTTAACACCCACATTCAACCAACTCATGTCCTTCATCAGCACTATATAGACCACTGCAATTATCAAAACGGTGACGAAGTACATCGTGCCATTCGCGCCGAATCTATAGGGTACACTGTAGAGTCTCTGCGAGATTACCATCAGCGATATAGCTAAAATCAAGAAGGAGATAACTGTAGAAGCAGCCGCACCAACCATGCCAAAATGTGGAATCAGCAGCCAGTTCAGCAGCAAATTAACCAGAGCTGCAACTATGCTCACCCATGCCATGTGAATCGTTTTCTTGGTTATGCCTATCCCAACAGAAAAATAAGCGCCTAGAGTATAAGTCACTATGCTGGCTGATATAAAGGGCACCACCCGGTAGGCTTCAAAATACTGCTCCGTGGTGAAAACATACAGCAGCTCCCTTGAGAAAAGTGATAAGCCAAGCAAAGAAACGCAGACAGCAACCGAAACATAATCAAAAACCCTGGCAAATGTCTGCTTGGCATCTTCATCCTTATAGGTAGATAGCACAAATGGCCCCCAGGCAAACTGAAAACCAGCCACCGCTATGCCAATTACCGATGCAAGTTTATACCCAATCCCATATACCCCCACCTCACTGAGTCCCCAATAATAGTTCAGAAAATACCTGTCCGAGTTCGTCATTACGTAGTAGCACACAGACAGCAAGAGGTAGGGCAGGCCAAAAAACAACATCTGTTTTAGCCTCTCGGGCACGAAAACTACAGCATAGCTATCCCTGGTCAGTAGAAACCCTACAATAGCAAATGCAAGCTGTGTAATTAGAGTAGCCACGTAGATACCTATAATCCCCATACGCAGAAACACCACGAAACATACAATCAACCCCGTTTGCAGCAACAGCGTTCCTAAGGCGATTGTGACAGCACGTACAGGTTGTAGCCTAAATCGCAACAAATTCGCAAATGAAGAGCACAGCACGATGAAAGGCACGCAAGCCAATGCAAGGACTAGGATAAGTGAATATTCCTTGCTGCCAAAGAAAATGAGAGAGAGGCCACCAGAGAAAAGCATAAGAATGATAATTACTACTAAAGAGCTGATTGCCAGGTAAAAGATGCCGCTAGACACAGTTTTTTTTCTATCCTCTACAGAGGTTGAATCGTAATAATATCTGCCTATACCGTTATCAAGGCCCGCTATCAAGAACAACGTCAAAAAAGCCATAACAGTGGCAATGAGGTCAACTACTCCATACTCATCCGGCGAGAATATCCTGGTGAAAATAGGCACCATGATGATGCCGACAAACGGCAAGGCGAGTGCATTCAAAGCATAGAGCGAGGATTCTTTCAGTAGCCTCGTCAACTTGACTAGCATTGGCTGTAATGCGTCACTCTACTATTGGCAGAATGGCTCCCTCAACGTTTAAATATGCGCCCCAGAAGATAGCGGGGAAGAGAGGCCTTTTCTTTGCGAAGAATGTCTCGCGGCATTTTGTAGTGTTTCGTGGCAAAGTCGGGATAGTAATCATAATTCTGGATACCATCTGATTCCAACCATCCCAAAATCTGTCTGGCAATAGCAATGTGGTCATGATAAGTTTCCACGTATTGTCTGCCAGCATAAGCTAAGGTTACTCGATGATTTTTATCAAGGATAAGCCGCCTTAGTTCATCATAGATATTGCTAGGGTTGACGTTAACGACCGGGCAACTTACAGAGAGCACATCAGAGCCCGTTAAATATCCTGACAAGACGGCATTCCCAGTGGCCATCGACTCCAGCGACAGCAAACCTATGGCACATCCTGACACACTATCCACCACTATGTCCGAATCAGTAAGAATCTCCCTCATTCTCGAGTTGTTGGTATCCTCAATTAACTTGAAGTCGAACCGAATGCCCTCCTCTCTTAATCTTTCCACCGCTGCTAACACTTGAGCCGTACCCTTAATGCTTCTGTTGGTCGGTGCATGCACAACCACAGGAATATCTCTAGCAGGTACATTGAAGCGATATTCGCTCAATACCACAGGATTGTAAGCACGCATGTAAGGCTTGGCAAGTAATTGAGATAGACTATGGTGTGAAAGTATTAAGTCACTGTATTTCTCAGCCACTTGAACAGTTTTCAGTTTCTGAGTTAAGTAACAAGCAGAACGCTGATTGCACTCCTTGCATACCGACTTAAATTGCACATCCAACCCCAGCGACTCAAACTCCTGATTATAAGCCGACCAGTGCCGAACATCACAACCACAAAACACCGAAACGATTTTCTTGCCCGCCAGCTTCAAAATGGGATAGTCAAGATAAGTTTCCAGAAAAAAGGAACTGCCGTAAATAAACACAAATATATCGCAGCGAAACAGGGCTTTGATGAATTCTATGCCTACCAACAACTCCTGTAATACGAAGTATATAAGGCCGGCTAAAGGATAGTTTCCCCTGAAGTGCTTGAGCTTCTCGCTAATTACCACATTATATTCTTCATGGGTGAAGTAATGATTCTTCTCCCTGGCAACACTATACGTCTCGTAGCCCAGCGCCTGAAATGCTTTGGCATAGGTAGCACCAATGTTGGCTATTTCATGTAAGCCAATGAAAATCACCTGTTTCTTTCTACCGCCGTTCTTGGAACTAGACAAGACCACACCCTTAGCCAATCATATATTCACAATTCTGACCCTGGTAATTGTATTAATCCGACCCAAATAAATAAGCAGTCTGCTCAGTCTTTTTGTGCTACAACTACCATAATGGAGCCAATATGCAGCAGCCGGTTTGTAAGCACATCACAAAATCTGTTCTGAAATAATGCGCGCGCTAACCTACCTCGCCAGGTTTCAAAACCAGAACGCTCATTGTGAAATATTGTGCGCTCGGTATATAGCTTAACAATTTCCCAGCCACTTTGCTGGAGTAAGATTCTGATGCTACGCGGGCCAAAGTAATGCACATGATAGGGGGCCCCGTGTAATATCCATTTATCACCGTAAAGCCTAGCATTGAGCGATTCTATATTAGTCGTGCTCAAGAGAAGATATCCACCGGCAGTAGCACATTCCGCTAACCGCTGCAGATACATTCGCGGATCATCAAGGTGTTCCAGAACATCCAACATAGTGATTACGTCAAAATAGTGTTGAGGTATAGCCTCACTATTCGTCTTCATATCAACGCAATATATAGGGGCACCATCCAACTTTGAAGACGTTTTTATGCAAACTTGAGCGTCCACGTCAATACCATGCACTTCAACTTTTCCCCCCATTGTATTCATTAGATTTCGCAAAAAAGTTCCGTAGGCACAACCGAAGTCCAAAACCTTAAGCGAAGACCGATTGCTAGCAAAGTCCAACTTCCTGATTATGTCAATATAGGACCTATAGTGGGTAACGCGGTAGCTTCCATATGAATTAGAGTAACACTTGGCATAACCCAATTTGCCATCAGTTTGCTCAAATATCCTACCATCAAAATACGCCTCGGTATATAGTTTGTTACTTGACACCAGATGAGAAGAATGCAGCCACATTAAATGACAGCTATTACAAATCAGATGAAGGAAACCATCGCGATCTCTGAAGTTCGTTAGATTCGTACTTTTACATACATAGCAATCTAATTTTTCAGACATGATTAATAACGGTACACTATTGGCATGTAATTCCAGCACCACCAAGTTCAGAAAATGGCAAAACATAGAACCATTTATACTCTTCGAGAATATCTTCCGGCTTCATGCGCAATATATGATCTACAGCACGATGTTGATTAACATAATAATAGTACGGATAGTCTTTGGTACCCCACCTGCTTTTGAACTTATGCAAACTGCGCTGGCTTTCTGCTGTTCCCCCAAAGCTCCAGTATCTGAAACCAGACCTAATCGCTTTTTTCATGCCCTCGAAAATCAGCAGGCTAGTTCCCTGCTCAATGGCATGCTCCCTGTTTTGAGCAGGAATAGAATACTCAACCTTGTCCTTAAAATAAAATACCAGTAATCCAGCGATGACCGTTTCACCCTTCTTAGCATATATGAGTTCATAATCCCGCTCACCCAGCAGTTTAGATATTATCTGATAGTAATTCCAAGGATGCAGGTTAACCGATTTGTTAGCCATGCTTTGGCAATTCATCTGAAACAATGGCTCAAAGTCCTGCGATATCTCAGTGGTGATTCCATGATTTAGTGGTCTCCTTATCGTCCGTCTCAAGGAAGGTTCAATTATATGGTACATAACCTCATACTCAGCATTCGCTACCTCATCTCTAAATTCTACAACCGGCGCTACTCTGTAGTCCCTAAATCTATAGTCTAGATGCGTCTCATAGAAAGCAACATCCCTGTCATAAGGAGAGGCAATGATAGTGGACAAAACACAATTATTTTCCCTAGCCAGAATATTGAAACCGTCCAGCAATAGCTTTTTTATCATTTCTTTTTTATCATCAGCAAAATCGGAGTGAACCAGCAACCCGCCATGGCTACCAAAAAACGGCAGCGAGTTCAGCACATTCCCATATTTGCTATTTTTTTTCAGGAACGTAGGAATGGCACCAATAACTTCATCCCTTTCTATAGCAATAATATAGTATGGTTCACAAGATAAAAACGCAGTTAACACGTTGCGATAAGGAATACTATGGAAAAACGTTGCCTCGTGGCAACAACAGAGCATATTGGTATAACTCTCCTCGTAGTCAACACCTAGTAATGTAATTTCTATCATGATTAACTATGTGTGAATTACTCCATAACAGCATAGCCAAAACCGGATCTCCCATAATCATTACCGTTATAAAGCATAAATTTTCTACCTTCATGTTCAAAGACAAAGGCATATTCTATCATCTCAGAGTCCCAACCAGTATCGGATACACTTATTCCTACTTTATCATCCTTTCTTTCCCATTGTATGCCATCTAAAGATTCGGCATAGCCAATGCTATAGGTTGTACCTGAGTATAAGGAGTACCACATCTGGTAAATCCCACCCTCCTTGAGCACACAGGGGCGACTAACACCATACTCACCGTCTGGCTTTAGGTCTATACATACAACCCCAAGTCTTTCCCAATTTATGCCGTCCCTAGACTCTGCATATCTAATTTGATAGAAAGGTTTCAATTCTCCTTCTTTAACCTCGCGCTTTAAAGAGGAAACATACCACATCCGCCATAACCTATTCTCAATCAAAATGCATGGAGAAGCGGTCAAGTAAGGGTCAACCCTATTTCTCTCTAAAATAGGTGCTGGCGAGAATCTATTAAAATTTTTACCGCCGTCCTCACTCGTAGCAAGTCCTACATAAAAATAATGCGGGACCGTTATTCCTTGAGTCCATCCAGTATAGTACAAGTACTTTTTCCCACCATGGTTAATAATCCATGAGGGCATTACACCACTATCGTCAAAAGCACCCAAAGTGCCGAGTCCCATTATTGGCCTTTTGGTTATGTATAAGATTTTCTGTGGCTCATTTATATTGGCTTCTATGTAGCCAGGCAACGACCTATTGAACTTGTCTCGACCATAGAAATAGATCCTGTACAGGTCTCCATCTATTTGCTCGGCAACAGGAATACTACAATGTGTAACCATCCAATCAAAACGGCCATCAGATTCCAAAATCAATCCCCTTTTTACCCACTTCATAGCTAAATCCTATCTAATTTAGAGCTATCATCCAGATATATCTCTGCTGCTTTGCCTGTATAGACACCTCTTTCAACAGTATCTTTTACAATAGTCGCTCCCGCTCCGATTACACATTCAGGTGCAATGGTTATACCATTTCTTATGGTCGAATTCACACCAAGGAATGAGTATTCACCAATTGTTACGTGGCCAGATATGACCACATGAGAAGATATAAAGCAGTGGTCCCCAATAATAGAGTGATGTCCGATGTGATTCCCGCTCCATATAATCACGTTATTCCCTATTTTAACGAACGGCTGAATTGTCTGATTTTCAAATATGAAGCAGTTATCACCTATTTGAGTATCGCCCCAATAAACTGACCTAGAGCACACATAACTGACCAATGCGTATCCTTTCCTTTTAGCTTCAAAATACTTCTCTGCCCTCAATTTGTTCGTGCCACTGTAGCTGAGAGCCACGAACATATCGAATTTATCCGGCGGATAATATGTCTCAAGTTCATCGAAAGGCACTATAGGTAGACCCAATAATTCTCTCTCTTTAATAAAAGCCCGGTCGGCAGTGAAAGCCACAATTTGGAACTGGCTATCATGCTTGAAATAGAAATGGGCTAATTGGCCTATTTCTCCTGTGCCGAAAACAACAACTTTCTTCATCATTCACCACCAGTTTAATCTTTATTATCTGTTTTATATACGTAGACTGTATATTCCCATAACGGGTAGTCATGGCGGATCGCAACCCTCCGGCTCAATTTCTGGACACAGAAATCGAGTATCTCCCCCGGGTGCAAATAAAACAAATGGGCCTCTTCATAATTCACGTACGAGGTGAGCATATTGAAGGCTATCCCTTCCCTGGCCAGAGTAAACATCTTTAATAGCATCGCCTCAATAAAATGCCTCCAAACCTTTCTACTATTCTCGACTCTGACATAGAACAACCCCGAGGTAATCACATAATCAGCCTGCATCCAATCTGGAGTAACATCATCCAAGATATCAGCGGTGTAGAACTGGACGCCGGACAACCGTTTCTTCGCCTCCTCAATCATCTTGAGAGAGATATCTGACCCTACATAGTCACAGTTCACGCCCTTGCAAGTGAGAAAATCATAGAAATGTCCCAGACCACATCCAACATCATGAACTTTTTTATCATTTAAATCACAAATCTCAGAAATAATTTGAAAACGTAAACCTTGAGATTCGGCATTGGCCCAATTTACTCCTTGAGGGCTATCTCCATATCTGTTTAGTACGTCTTCATAGTGTTCGCGACAAATAGCTTTAGCTTTATCAAAATTTATCTTCATCGACCTTTCACATTCTTATTTATTGGCTATACTTTTAATTTGCTGAAGCACATAGTCAATTTGCGACTGATTCAACCCCGGGAATAGTGGTAATGATATTACTTCCTCGGAAGCCTGCTCAGCTACAGGGAAGTCACCCCGCCGGCAACCCAGTTTTTTCTTATAATAGCTAAGAAGATGCAGCGGGGTATAGTGGACACTTAAACCGATACCTCTTTTAGAAAGCTGTTCAAAAAATCGATCCCTGTTTATACCAAATTCTCTTTCTATAACCCTTATAACATAAAGATGAAATACGTGCGTTCTGTCCTTGGCTTCGAAGGGTGTAATAATGCCACTTACTCCATTTAGTTTCTTTGTGTAATAATGGGCCCTTCCAATGCGTTGTCGATGAAGTTTATCGATTCTGCTTAACTGGGATATTCCTAAGGCTGCTTGTACTTCGTTAAGTCTATAGTTGTAGCCCAATTCTGTAACATCATAATACCATGTAGCTAATTCGTTTCTGGTCCGTGCATCACTCGTCATCCCATGATTTTTTAGGAGGCTAACCTTGTGAGCCAAATCCTTATCGTTTGTTGTTACCATTCCACCTTCAAAAGTAGTGATATTCTTAGTAGGATAGAAACTGAAGCAACCTGCATGCCCAATACTGCCAGTCTGCTTGTCCATATATGTGGCTCCGAGTGAATGTGCGCAGTCTTCTATGACAAAAAGTCTATAGTCTTTAGCTATTTGTAAAATTTCATTCATGTTACATGGTTGCCCAGCATAATGAACTATAATTAGTGCCTTAGTTTTTTTTGTAATACGCTTCAAAATATCTCCAGTTGAGATGTTGAAGGTACTCTCGTCAACATCAGCAAAAACAGGTATTGCTCCACAGTAGAGCGGAGCATTAGCTGTTGCAGCAAAAGTGAATGTTGGAACAATCACCTCATCTCCTTCTCCAACGCCAAGAGCACTCAAAACCAGGTGCAATGCAGCCGTGCAACTGTTCACCGAGACTGCGTGTCTCACGCCAACATAACGAGCAAAACTCTCTTCAAACTCAGCAGCCTTAGGCCCGCCGGTAAGCCATCGCGACACTAGAGCTTCAACAACTCTTTTTTTGTCCTCTGCAGTAATGCTGGGAATATAGAAAGGCACTATCTCTTCTGACATCTTACCTCATTCCTCTGCATAAGCACGCCATTCCTCATATTTACCTTGCTGATACCACTCAATCAATTCTTTCAGGCCCTTTTCCAGGTCATAGTCCGGCTTAAATCCCAAGGTATCATTAGCACATTTTATGTCTGCGTATAGCCTTCTAACTTCACCTGGTCTTGAAGGTAGATACACTAGCTCCAAATTGCCTTTGCCACACAGCTTAACGATTATCTTAGCTAGCTTATTAATACTAATTTCATTACCACTGCCGAAATTGATGGCTTTACCAAGTGCTTTTTCTGGTGATTTAAAAACCAAATCATATGCCTTAACAGCATCATTGATGTACATATAATCCCTTGTTTGTTCACCATCACCATAGATTAAAGGAGGTAAATTTTGGAGCACTCGCCTGATAAACTGAGGAATAGCTGCTGCGTACCCGATATCGGCCTGCCTGGGACCAAAAGTATTGAAATTGCGAACGATTACAACAGGCAGCCTGTAGGTATTATAGTACGAAAAACACAGCCGATCCGCTGCTGCCTTACTAGCAGCATAAGGTGAACCAGGATTCATTTCATGTTTTTCATTCATCGGTACATGAATAGCAGAACCATAAATTTCGCTTGTAGATGCATAAATAAGTAGTTCAACATCACTCTGCATTGCAGCTTCCAAAACATTTAAGGTGCCGATAGTGTTCACTGCAAATGTCCGCTCCGGCTCAATTATTGACCTGTCAACATGCACCTGTGCCGCCAGGTGAAAAATGACTTGACAACCTCTCGTAGCATCTAGCACTACGTCTTTTTGGGTAATATCGCCCTTTATCAACCTGAAATTCTTATGGTTGAATAGCCCGTAGATATTATTGACTTTGCCAGATGTAAAATCATCAAGAACCTTAACGTAATATCCTTCTTGTGAGGTGGTCCCCGAAATTTGGACAGGTTGTTAAGTGAGGGTTCTGCTCCTAGAATAACAGACAAAATAGGAGGAGCAGGACATGAAAAGAAGTCGCAGGAAGCATAGCCCATCGTTCAAGGCCAAA
>Ga0194110_10006137_pt1 | contig 14137 bp, 12 predicted proteins | sample TA2Kig1200mmetaG_FD_146192 | JGI IMG/M metagenome (GOLD analysis project Ga0194110, IMG submission 146192) | Freshwater microbial communities from Lake Tanganyika, Tanzania - TA2015032 Kigoma Deep Cast 1200m | ecosystem: Environmental > Aquatic > Freshwater > Lake | place: Tanzania: Lake... | reverse complement strand
TAGTCTAGGAGCAGGATGTGGAGGCCGCATCGGGCATATGTCCAGGCGCAGGCGGTCCTCCTCCTATGATGCTGTGAGGCGGTGTCTAGTTCGGGGCTGGAAAGCGACCTACAAGAACCCCGGCATTTGACACTCTCAAACGGCCGGGCCTAGAATCAGACCTACGCCTGGCGGACCGGGGGTCTGTCGCGGCTTCCGAGAAGGGTGTGGCCGATGGAGAAGTTTTACATCACGACGCCGATATACTATGTGAACGACGTGCCGCACATCGGGCACGCCTACACGACAATCGCCGCGGATGCCGCTGCCAGGTTCCACCGGCTGGCCGGCCGCGACGTGTACTTCGCGACCGGCACCGACGAGCACGGCCTCAACATCGAACGCGTGGCACGCGCCCACGGGGTGGAGCCCCAGGCCTGGGCCGACAGGATCTCCGCGGCGTTCCGCGATCTCTGGGCGGGTCTCCACATCGCCTATGACGGCTACATCCGCACGACCGAGCCCGGGCACGAGCGGGTGGTGCAGGCGATCTTCACACGGCTGTACGAGCAGGGGGACATCTACAAGGGCACATACGAGGGGTGGTACTGCTCCTCGTGCGAGTCGTTCTATCCCGAGGCCGAGCTCGGAGCGGACCGCACCTGTCCGGTGCACACCGGCAGGCCGGTCGAGTGGAACGCCGAGGCCTGCTATCTCTTCCGCCTCTCCAGGTACCAGGACTGGATTCAGAGCCACATCGAGCGCCACCCCGGATTCATCGAGCCCGAGGCGCAGCGCAACGAGGTGCTGAGCTTCATCCGGTCCGGGCTGAGGGATATCGCGGTCAGCCGGTCCACATTCAAGTGGGGCGTGCCGCTTCCCTTCGACCCAGACCAGGTGGCCTATGTCTGGATTGATGCCCTGATCAACTACATCACGGTTGTCGGATACGGTGACGATCTGGAGCAGTTCCGGAGGTTCTGGCCGGCCGAGGTGCACCTGGTAGGCCGGGACATTTTGAGGTTTCATGCCGTGATCTGGCCCATCGTGCTGCACGCAGCCGGGCTGGAACCCCCCCGACAGATCTTCGCCCACGGATTCCTGACGTTCGGAGGGCAGAAGTTCAGCAAGTCGCTTGGGATCATCCTTGACCCGGTGGCCGTCAGCCGCGAGCTGGCCGAGAGATCAGGGGCCGAGCCGGCGGTGGCGGTGGACGCGCTGCGCTACTTTCTCCTCCGCGAGGTTACCTTTGGCGCCGACGGCGACTTCAACCAGCCGGCCCTGATCGGCCGGTTCAACGCCGACCTGGCCAACGACTACGGCAACCTGCTCAACCGTACCCTCCCACTTGTCGAGCGTCAGTTTGGTGGAGTGCTGCCCGCGCCGGGTCCGGCAGAGGGGACCGACGCAGCGCTGGCTGATCTCGCCCGCGCGGTTGTGGCTGAGGTCGGCGAGCATGTGGGCCGCCTCAACTTCAGCCAGGCACTGGCCGAGGTGTGGAGACTGCTGGGCGCGGCCAACAAGTACATAGACGAAGAGGCGCCGTGGTCGGCCATCAAGCAGGGCCGCACGGATCGGGCAGGGACGATCCTGTACAACACGCTAGAGGCACTGCGGATCGCGACCATCGTGCTTTCCCCGGTAATGCCGGTTGCCACCCTGCGGGTCTGGGATCAGCTCGGCATCGAGCAGCCGCTGGAGGCGCAGCGGATCGAGGATGCCAGGCGGTGGGGCGGGCTGGGTTCGGGCCTGCGCGTGCGGATCGGAAACCCCATCTTCCCGCGCATAGACACACGGCCCAGGCCCGTCGCGACCACCGTGGCAGTCGCAGCCAGAGAGGGAGGAAACACCGTGGGCGAGATCACTATCGAGGAGTTCAAGCGTCTGGACGTGCGCATCGGCGAGGTTACCGCGGCCGAGAGAGTGCAGGGCACGGACAAGCTGGTCAAGTTGACGGTGGACATAGGCGACGAGGTGCGCACGATCGTGGCCGGCATCGCCACTCACTACCAGCCGGCCGACCTGATCGGCCGGCGCATCGTGGTGCTGGCCAACCTGCAGCCGCGCAAGGTGCGCGGCGTCGAGTCGCGCGGGATGCTGCTGGCGGCGACGTGGGGGGACGACGAGGTGGCGATCCTCACGGTGGACGGCACGCCGCCAAGGGGGTCCGGCGTTTCCTGACAGGTTGCGGCTCCCTCGGGCGCCCGGTAGACTGAAGAGGTGATCCTCAACCTCTTCGACTCTCACACTCACCTGGACGACGGGGCTTTTGACCCCGACCGGGCGGCCGTGCTGGACCGTGCCCGGGCTGCGGGAGTGGGCGGGTTCGTCACCATCGGCACATCGCTGGCCTCCAGCCGCCGTGCCGTGGCCCTCGCAGAACAGCACGGGGATGTGTTCGCGGCCGTGGCCATTCATCCCCACGACGCGGGTGATGCCACGCCCGAGGCAATGCGCGAACTGGCGGCGCTGGCCCGTCATCCCAGAGTGGTGGCCGTGGGTGAAACCGGGCTCGACTACTACCGTACGTTTGCACCGCGGGAGGCCCAGGCGAGCGCGTTCCGCGCGCACCTGGACCTGGCGCGTGAGATGAACCTCCCGGTGATCGTCCACAACCGTGACGCCCATCAGGACGCGATGCGAATCCTGGACGAAGGCGCGCCCTCGGCAGTTGTCATGCACTGCTTCTCCGGATCAATCGAGATCGCCCGGTCCTTTCTGGACAGGAACTGCTATCTGGGGTTGGGCGGACCGTTGACCTACCGCAATGCGCGCCGGACCCAGGAGGTGGCGCGCTTCGTCCCTCCGGACCGGCTCCTCCTCGAAACCGACGCCCCGTACCTTCCGCCTGAGCCGCACCGTGGCCGGCGCAACGAGCCGGCCCATCTACCTCTGGTGGCCTGGGCCGCGGCACACGCCCGCGGCGTCTCCGCCGGCACGGTTGCCGAGATTACGACGTCCAACGCCAGGGTGGTCTTCAACCTCGCGCAGTTTGTGGCGCACTCGTGATAGGGCCCGCGCGCGCCGCGTCCGTCCTGCGCTTTGCTTCTGGGATGCTGGCCGCGCTACTGCTGGCGGCCGCTGTCCCGCCTGCCCTTGCCGCGCCCGCCGAAGACCAGGAGATCCGGATCGGCCGGCAGGCCGTCACCGAGATCGAGGCCAAGTTCAAGATCGTCAAGGATGCCGCGGTCACTGCCCGGGTGAACCGTATTGGCGCCGCCGTATCCGCTGTCTCCGATCGCCCGCGCCTTCCGTACAGCTTCAAGGTGGTGGAGTTCGACCAGGTCAACGCCGTGGCGCTGCCGGGCGGGTTCATTTACGTGACAACCGGTCTGCTCAGGTTCGTCCGTAGCGACCACGAGCTGGCCGCGGTCATCGCTCACGAGGTGGCGCACGCCGCGCTCGCCCACGGCATGGAGATGATGCGCCGCGCGAACCAGGCAGCGTTCGTCACCCTGCTGGTTGCGATCTTCGCCCGCGACGCCAACCTGGCGCAGGGCGCGCAGATCTTTTCCACCGGCCTGCTCTCGGGATATGCGCGCGACCTCGAGCGCGACGCCGATCTCGCCTCGATTGCCTACCTGTCCAAGACCGACTACAGCCCGGTCGCGGTGCTGACCGTACTGGAGCGGCTGGTGCGACTGGAGCAGCTCTCTCCACGGCCCGATCCGGGCGCCTTCGCCCAACACCCCAAGATCGCCGAGCGCGTGCAGTATGTGGAAGCCGAGCTGCGCGCGCGCCGGATTCCGCTAATAAGGAGGGTTCCGGCCAACTACCTGGTGCTCTCTGTGCGGGAACACTCTGAGGAAGGCGTGGAGGTTGCCGACCTCTTGGTCAACGGCCGTCCGATCGTTCGGCTGCCGGATCCGGCCAGGATCAAGGAGGCGGCCGACTTACTCGACCGGCTCTTCGACACGGACCTCGAGCCATTCGAGGTATCCGCGGCCGCGTATCCGGGGGGCTGGGGCGTGTTCGCCCGCGGATGGGCGGTGTTCCGATTCACCACCAGGGACGTCCCTCCCGAGGGTGGATCGGTACGCGATCTGGCTGTGACGATTGCCTTCCGCCTGCGCGCCGCCATAGACGAAGACATCCGCCGTCGCCGGCTGCAAGGGTAGCGCAGCCCCGCATCGCGGCCCGTGTAGTGGCCCGTGGCGTACCCGTACCGTAGCCCCATAGCGTGGCCCCCAGGTTGGTCTAAGGGTCGGTCTAAGGGCGTTGACACCGGGGAACATCCCAGGTAACCTGCATACCGACCGGTCGGTATGTAGAGAGGAGAGGCCGTTGCCCCGCCAGAGGGCCGATCAACCCGGCGTCCGCAGCCGCATCCTGAACTCGGCGCTGCGCGAGTTCTCGCAAAGGGGATACCACCGGGCCATTCTGGACGAGATCGCCACCGGTGCCGGGGTCAGCAAGGGCGCGGTTTACTGGCATTTTGAGAACAAGGGAGAGCTGTTCCTGGCGGTTATCCGGCAGGAGATCTCTCGGCTGATCGAGCACCTCGAGGGCGTTGCCCGCGGGGGCGGCGGTTCCATGGGCGACGGGTACGCGGGCAAAGGGCATGCGGGCGAAGGGTCCGCGGTCGCGCGCCTGCGGGCCGTGGTTGCCGCGGCCGTTGTCTACTACGCGGACCACCCGGAGTTCTGCAATCTGCTGCAGCTCTCCACGCTACCCGTGGGGTTGGAGTTGACCCGAGAGGTGGAGAGCATGGCGCGCGACATGTACCGGCAGGGCAGGGAGATGGTCGGCGCCCTGGTTCGAGAAGGTGTGCACCGTGGCGAGCTGGATGCGGGCCGGGCCGGCGTGGCTGCTCCGCTGCTGGTGGCGCTGCTGGACGGCTTGATGTCACAATGGATCGTTGACCGCAGGGGCGTTCCGCTGCGGCGCCTGGCACCGGATGTTGCCGGCGCTTTCCTGGAAGGAATAGTCAAACGCGCGGGTTGAGTTGTCAGAGATAGACCCCTCTGTGGGATATCGCAAGGGAAGGAAGGAGCTTGTGCCGATGCGTCGCTGGTGGTGGGTCTTCTTGATTGCGCTGATCGTGGTGGCCGCTGGAGCGGTGCTGCGTGGTCGGGGGAGCCCTCCCGCGGCGGACCAAACCGCGCCGGTTCTGATCCCCGTCGAGGTCGTCGCGGTGGAGCAGGGAACGGTGTCGCACGCGGTCGAGGTCAGCGGCACAGTGACCGCATTCCGCACGGCCGAGATCTTCCCCAAGGTGAGCGGCCGCGTCGCCCGCGTGCTGGTCCAGGACGGCGCCCGGGTGGCCGCGGGGCAGGCGCTCATCGAGCTCGATCCGGCGGACCAGCGGACCGACCTGGCGCAGGCCGAGGCCGCTGTTGCCTCAGCCGAGGCCCGGCTGGCCCTGCTGGAGGGCGGGCTCCGGCCGCAGGAGCGTCAGGTGATCCAGAACGCCGTCACGCAGGCCCAGAACCAGGTGAAGGCAGCGGAGACACAGGCCGCGCTGGCTCAGGCGGCGCTGCGGGTTGCCGAGGACAACCTGCGCCGTCACGAGCAACTGATGCGGGACGGCGCAATCGCCCAGGCACAGGTGGATCAGGCGCGGCTCCAGCAGGACCAGGCCCGCGCGGCGGTGCAGGCGGCGCAGGCGCAGACCGAGATCGCCCGGGCGGCGCTCGACTCCGCGCGGCAGCAGTTGACCGTGGCCGAGAGCGGCGCCAGGAGCGAGGAGCTGCGGGCCGGGCGCGCCCAGGTGGAGCAGGCCCGCGCGGTCGCGGCAATGGCCCGGCAGCGGCTGGGGCACATGACCCTGCGGGCGCCCTTCTCCGGGCGGGTGTCCGGCCTGACCGCCTCGGTGGGGGATCACCTCGTCTCAGGTGACTTTGCGGGCCGGGCTGGCTATGCCGCGCTGGTCTACGACGACCAGGCAATGGAAGTGGAGGTCAAGATCGGTGAGCGCGAGATCGGGCTGATCAAGCTGGGCATGCGCGCGACGCTGCGACTGGAGGGTGCGCCAGACCAGCCGGCCGAGGCCACGGTCCGGCTCGTCACGCCGATGGCCGATCCCGTCAGCAGGGCGGCCAGTGTTCGGCTGCGGTTGAAGCCGGGCGCGGCGGCCGCGGTGCCCGGAACCTTCGCGCGCGGCGAGGTCGTCGTCGAGCAGCGCTCTGGCGTCCTCGTTGTGCCGAAGGTCGCGGTCTCCGGCGGTGACCAGCCGGTCGTTCGGGTCGTGGTGGACGGCGCGGTTCAGGTTCGATCTGTCACGCTGGGCTTGGTGCAGGGTGGTCGGGTTGAGGTGCGCACCGGCGTGGCGCTCGGCGAACAAGTGATCGTGCTGGGGCCGGAAGTGCTGGCCCCAGGGACCAGGGTACGGGCGGTGGCCCGCTAGTGTCGCTCTCAGGAATCGCCGTCCGCCGCCCGGTCTTCGTGCTGATGGTCATCAGCGCGCTCATGGTGCTTGGCCTGGTTTCATACACGCGCCTGCCCGTCGAGCTCACCCCGGACATCCAGTTCCCGTTCGTGAGCGTGACCGTGGTCTATCCGGGCGCAGGTCCGGAAGAGGTGGAACTCCTCGTCGCCAAGCCGCTGGAGGAACAGATCTCCAGCCTGCCCGATGTGCGCGAGGTCCGCAGCATCGCAGGCGAAGGCATCGTGCTTGTTCTCGTGCAGTTCGAGCTGGGTGTCAGCGTGGATGCAGCGGCCGCGGACGTGCGGCAACGCGTGGACATAGCGCGGGCGGGCTTTCCCAGGGACGTCGAGCAGCCGATCGTGCAGAAGCTTGATGTCGGCGCCATGCCGGTGCTCAACATCGGGCTGAGCGGCTCGAGGTCTCCGCGCGAGCTGCGGCGGATCGCCGACGACGTGGTCAAGCCGCGGCTCGAAAGGGTATCCGGCGTGGCCGCCGTGAACGTCACCGGCGGCCGCGTCCGCGAGATCCGCGTCGAGGTGGACCAGGAACGGTTGCGGGCGTTCGGGCTTGCCCTGTCGCAGATCGAGGATACGCTGCGCGCCGAGAACTTGAACATGCCCGGCGGCAAGGTGACCGAGGATTCCCGGGAGTTCCTGGTCCGGCTGGCAGGGCAGTTCACGAGTCTGGAGGAGATTGCCGATCTGCGGGTGCTTCGTCGCGACGGCAGCACCGTCCGCCTGGGCGACGTGGCCACGGTACGTGACGCCGAGAAGGACGCCACCCAGTACACGCGCCTGAACGGCAGAGACAGCGTTGGGATCACGGTCCAGAAGCAGGCCGGCGGCAACACCGTCAAGGTCGCCGACGGCGTGCGCAAGGCAGTCGCTGAGCTGCGCCGCACGCTGCCCGGCGACCTGACCTTCGCCATCGCCCAGGACCAGTCGGTCTTCATCCGCTCATCGGTCGCCGACGTGCAGGGCAACCTGCTGCTTGGGGCGATCCTGGTGGCCATCGTGGTCTTCCTGTTCCTGCACAACGTGCGCAGCACACTCATCATCGCACTGGCGATGCCGACCGCGATCATCGCCACCTACCTGCCGATGTTCTTTGCGGGATTCACGATCAACATGATGTCGCTGCTCGGCCTGGCGGTATCGGTGGGCGTGCTTGTGGACAATGCCATCGTGGTCACCGAGAACATCAACCGGCACCTGGACCTCGACCCGACGCCACAGGACGCGGCACGGGAGGGCTCGCGCGAGATAGAGCTGGCGGTGATGGCCAGCTCGATGACTAATGTCGCCGTGTTCGTGCCGATCGCCTTCACCAGCGGCATCGTCGGGCAGTTCTTCCGGCAGTTCGGGCTCACAGTCGTTTTCGCCAACCTGCTGTCGGTCCTCATCGCGTTCACGCTGACGCCGATGCTGTCTGGGCGCTGGCTGAGGCGGAGGAACTACGCCGGGACCTGGCGGGGGCGCCTGTCCGACCGGTGGGATGCCGCCTACGACGTGCTGGTGCGCCGGTACCAGGGATGGCTGTCCTGGTGCCTGCGGCACCGGGGAGCCACGCTCGGGCTGGCGACCCTGGCATTCGCGGCGAGCATGGCACTGGTGGCCTCACCGCTCATCGGCAAGGAGTTCTTCCCCGTCTCCGACACCGGCGAGTTCCGAGTCCAGCTCGACATGCCCCAGGGCAGCTCGCTGGCCCTGGCAGATGCGGCCGCGCTGAAGGCAGAGGCGATCCTGCGGCAGACACCAGAGGTGAAGACCGTCTTCACGATGGTGGGTGCCTCCTCGCTGGGCTTTGGGTACACCACGCCGGGATCACAGAAGGCAGACATCTTTGTGAGTCTGGTTGACCGGGGCGAGCGCACGCGCGCGCTCGCGCAGATCATGGACGCTCTGCGCACGGAGATGGCCGTCATCCCCGCAGCGGAGGTGAAGATCTCCTCGACCAGCGGGGTCGGAGGCGGCGAGGCGCCGGTGCAGGTCGAGATCTCGGGGCCCGATCAGCGCCGTCTCGCGGATCTGGCGGCGAGGGTCGAGGAGATCGTGCGCACCACCCCCGGCGTGGTAAACGTGGACAACTCCCTGGCCCTGGGCAAGTCCGAGATCCAGGTTACGCTCGACCGCGCCCGGGCCTCGCGGCTTGGGCTCAACGCCGCCGTCGTCGGCACCGCGCTCCGCAGCGCGATCGAGGGCAGCGCCGTGACCCGGTACCGCGTAGGCGGGGATGAGTTCGACATCACCGTGCGGTCCAGGATCGAAGACCGTAACGCGGTCGAACGCATCGGCGACCTTGCCGTGGGAACCGCTCCCGATGGCACCGCGATACGCCTGCGCGACGTGGCCTCGCTGCACGAGACGCGCGGTGCGGCCTCAGTGCAGAGGAAGAACCGGGCACGGCTTGCGGTCGTCTCGGCCGACCTGAAGGAACGACCGCTGGGCGCGGTCATCGCCGACATCGAGAAGAAGACGGACGCCCTGACGCTCCCGCCCGGGTACGAGGTCTTCTTCGGCGGAGAGGCACAGATTCAGGCCGAATCGTTCCGGGATCTGCTGACGTCGCTGGCGCTGGCGATCGTCTTCGTGTACATGGTGATGGCTGCTCAGTTCGAGTCGTTGCTGCACCCCTTGACGGTCATGTTCACGCTGCCGCTGGCAGCGGTGGGCGTCTTCCCGCTGCTGTTGGCCACGCGCATCAACGTGAGCATCATGTCGCTGCTGGGGATCATCATGCTCACGGGCATCGTGGTGAACAACGCCATCGTGTTCGTGGACTACGTCAACCAGCTGCGCGCCCGCGGCCGGTCGCGGTGGGACGCCCTGATCGAGGGCGGGGGAGTCCGTATGCGGCCGATCCTGATGACCTCGCTCACGACGATCCTCGGCGGACTGCCGGTGGCGCTCGGGCTGGGCACCAGCGGCGCCGAGTGGCGCCAGCCGCTGGGCATGGCGGTGTTGGGAGGGCTCCTGACGTCCACATTCCTGACGCTGCTCGTGATCCCGGTGGTCTATTCGCTGCTGGACGACCTGGTGGCGAGGTTGTTCCCACGCGCAGCCGCGGCCGTGCCTTCGGGTGAGCCCGCGGGCCTTGCCTCCGCGCAGCCGGCAGGTACTGGTGGTCAGGGTGCCGGTGGTCATGGCGCCGGAGACGGGGACGACGACGGCGAGCAGTAGGCCCTGCAGGGTGTCATGAGGTGCTATAATGAGAGTTAGCGCGCCCGTAGCTCAGTGGATAGAGCGGCGGCCTCCGGAGCCGTAGGTCGGGGGTTCAAGTCCCTCCGGGCGCGCCAGTTCAGTCAGGACGCGGGTTTCAGCCTTCGCGGTTCTCCCGAAACGCTTGAAAAAGCCGACGCTCACCCCCTCAGGGATGCTGTCGAGTCGTTCTTGCTCACCAAGCGTGTAGCTGGCTGCACACAGGCGACGCTGCATACCTACCGCGAATGGCTGGAGCAGTTCCTCGCCGGCGTTCCAGAGGTGACCGTGCTCACGGTGCGGCAGTTCTTCGCGCACCTCCAAGAGCGCGGGTTGTCAGCCTCTCGCCAGCACCAGGGCTACCGCACGCTCAAGACGTTCTTCAGGTGGTGCGTCGAGGTTGGCACCCTCACCGAGAACCCTCTTCGCGGCTTCACCATGCGCTGCCCCAAGACGCTGCCCGACGTGCCCACCGAAGAGGAACTGCGGGCCGCGCTCGCCACCTGCCCCGAAACGCTGCATGGCACGAGGAACCGGGCGCTGCTCCTGGTGCTCGCCGATGCGGGCCTGCGCGCCAGCGAACTGCTCCACTTGCTGGTTGAGGACTGGCGACCGGCCGACCGCGGCCTGTTCGTGCGTGAGGGCAAAGGCCGCAAGGACCGAGTGGCCTTCGTCGGCCCCACCACGACGAGGGCGCTGAAGGCATGGCTGGCGCGTCACCCGCAGCCCGCGACTGAATCGTTCCTGTTCTGCGACCGCGCGGGCCGACCGCTGAAGCACCGGCACCTGCTGCAAATCATGCACAGGCTCTCTGCGAAGGTCGGCCTGCCTGCACACCGTAGGTTTCACCCTCACGCCCTGCGGCACTTCGCCGCGACAAGCTGGCTTCGGGGCGGGGCAGGGTTGGATGAAGTCAGACGGCTGCTTGGGCACGAGAGCCTGAGCACCACGCTGCGCTACAGCAGCCTAGTGGGGGCGGACCTGCAGAGGGCGCACAAGAGGGCCGGGGCCATCGAGCGGCTGAGGCTCGCGTAGACCATCGCGCAGCATGACAACACGACGCTGCTGCAGAAGGGGTGCATCCGTGGGGGCGGACAGATGCGGGAGGTGACTGCGATGGAAAGGGACGGTGACGTGTCGTGCGATTTCTCGCGTTTGGTGTAGTCATCGGATTACTCCTCGGTTCAGTCGCTGCTGCCACTGGGCAGCGTCTGTATCTCTTCAACGGGCATGAGCTCCTTAGTCTGTATGGTAGCGGCGAGTCGGCCCGCGGCAACGCATACATTGCCGGTGTGGTGGATAGCATGACGTGGACCGCGTATGGCGGCTCGGACGCGGTGCCACTGTTCACTCGGGCAGCCAAGTGTCTCCGCGAGGGGCAGAATCCCTCAACGGTGGCGCTTAGGGCCAGTCTGGAGCGGCGCGACTTCGTGGCCGTCGGAGTATCCGGGGCGAGCCCTCCAAGCGGCCTGACACCGGGATGGCAGTTCGGGGCTCCAGCACCGCGTGCGGTCGCGTACAACGTCGTGCAGACCTGCAGCCGATAGGGGCTCACAAAGGAGGGAACGCTATGGAGCGAACGGAGTTCGACGCTCTATTAGACCGCCTGCGCATTGTGGAGCGGCGTTTGCGGCTAGTCTTCATCGTCTTGGCGCTGAGCCTTGTCGCATTCGTCACCCTCATAGTCCCGGTGCAGCAAGCCGATTCGCAGCCATCTACACTACGTGCCCGAGCCGTTGAGATTGTGGACGAAGGCGGTAGAAGGCGCATCACCCTGGACGCGGTCGCCGGCGAGCCAGCACTGCGGTTTTGGGACGCAACGGGGACGGCGAACATCGTGCTCAGTGCGGGTCCAGCAAAACCAGGGTTCCTCTTCCTGGACGCGGTCCAGAGGTCGTACGTCATGCTGGACCCCGCCGGGGTCCTGTTTGTGAGCCCAGCAGGGCAAGCGAGCATGGGAGTTGACACCAGGGGACCCGCACTCTGGTTCGTGGACTCTACCGGGAGGGTCTTCTACAGGATACCCTAGTCCAAAGTCCAACTCACGCGCCTGAACCGGCCCGGCCGGCCAGACCTGTTCCACCCCACAAAGACCGTAACTGTCGCGTCACAGGTCCTACTACGCGACCGCCAGGGCCTGCGAGAAGCCTTCAGGGCCGATTCTCCCGGGGTTCGCCTTGGTCTTCCTGCGCCCATCGCGCCCATGCGGCCTCTAGCCGCATCCGTGCGCGCTCCTGCTGACGTGCCCGCTCGAGCCTCTTCCGGCACAGCGCAGAACACAGCCGGGCATGAGACCGGCGGGCAAGAAACGGCGCGCCGCATAGGACGCAGACCCGCTGCCGTAGCGGCGGCTGGGTGGGCGGCTTGCGGCCCGGCCGCCACCGTCGGGACCACCTCTGCCCGGCCACCTCGTCCCCCTTTCTCGGCCGCGCGTCGCGCCGCCGTCAAAACCCTCGTCCTCCCAGCTTCAACAACCTCACTGCAGGGCTTCAAGACCAAGAGCTCAAGACCAAGAACAAGTGCTTATGTTGCCGTGGGCAACGGTGGCCGGAACCGAACGGCTGAAACCCGCCGGCCGTCAGGGTCCCGAATCGCCGACAGGAAGATGAGCCCGGCCTCGCGCAGTCGGCGGTACACCCTGGCGACCGTGCCGGGGTCGAACCCGGCAAGGCTGCCAATTAGTCGGCACGGCGCGGCGAAAGTCACCGGGCCCCCGAGGTCCCTCTGGTGCGTGGCGAGCGCCACGAGCACCAATCGGTCCACGGCGTCGAGGCCCCGTTCTCTCCCGACGAACAGGGCAGCCTCCGCCGGCGACCGGGTACGCCGTCGGGTCTCGATGATGGACAGGGCCACTCGCTCTGCCTCCTCAGACGTGAACGGGTGCGAACCGGGCGCGCACCGCTTGGCCCATTCGCGCGCCCACCGGACAATCTCCACGTCAGAGACACCCGCCGTCAGTTTGCTGCCAACCAGCCGCGCCAGGGTGATATTCCGCTCTCCCTCGGGGACTCCGAAGTGCTCGGCGGCCCGTCGGCTGGCGGCCCATTCCGAAGGTGTTTGCGCGGCCTGCAAGAAGGCCTCCCAGGCCACGGGCAGCGGAGCCAGGGCATCGAGGCCGGTCAGCCAAGCGCGGCCCGTGGAGGGGGGTGCGACGAGAAACCGGCCCTCGGCGAGCAGGTCAACGTCTTCAACCAGCCGCAGTCGTGATGGTATCGGCCCGACCGCGCGGAAGAGTCGGTGATGCCCGCGCGGGGATTCAAGCATGGTCGTCGCCGGCAACGGAAGTTTCTTCCCCCGAGCCAGCGAGACCAACGCTTCCTCGCCGACGAGAGAATCTACGTCGAAGTCCACCAACCCGCCGAAACCGCCCAGGACAATCCCAATGTCGGCCCCGGGGTGCGTCTCGATGAGCCGGCGTACTTCATCGGCTGACTGCCGGCGCCGCTGCCAACCCCGCCAGGGAACGGCCGGCTGCTTCGTGCCGGGCAAGACCGGAATCGCGTTCAACCCGCGACCGTGGTACTCGTTCGCAAAGGCCCCAAAAGGGCCGGTCGCGCTCATCCGGGTATCCCCGGTCCCGTCGGCCCCGCAGACCCCCTTCTTGCCCGGTTTTCCTGGCGTTTTTCCAGACGTTTCGAGGGGGCCCCGGCCAGCCTGCCCCGATACCAGCGTCGGTCCCTGGCGCGCTTCAACAGCCGCGCCGCAGAAGCCGGGTCCACTGGCTCCATGCGGGCCCCGTCGCAGCGGGCATGCCAGGCCTCCGCTCCGGGCAGGACGCCGCAGGTGACGCCGCACTTCGGGCACCGAACGGCGATGAGGTCGAGGCAACGGTCGTGGGCGACGATGGCGGCGAGCTCCTCGGGGGCGCCGTTCATCGCGACACCTCGGGGAACAGCGGGACCTGCTGTGGCCTATCAGGGTCCTCGACGTGCCAGAACTTCAGCCCGAGGCCGACCTGTTCGCCGCAGCCGCGCACAACAGGGAAGCCGTGCTCTCCGAACGCGGCGAGTGACGCCCACCAACGTCGGCGTGATGCTCGTTCTTGGTGGCACACGAACTCTGCGCCGATGCGGGCAAGTTGGTCGAGAACCGTGCGGTCATTCGCCCATGCCCGGGGCTGCCGGAGCATGTGCAGGTCGGGATTGACGGACTTCACAAAGGTACGCCGGCCGTTGAGGAACCGGACGCAGCCGACGACACGGCCGGCCTGATTACGGACAGGAACCCGCTCGTGCAGGGTTTTGCCTAATGACGTCGAATGGGATAAAATCGGGGAGGTCAACACAATCACTCCTCTCTCGGCAGCGACCCGGCCGGTGCCCTAGGAAGCGTCAGGCCGGGCCGCTGTTCATTAGCGCAGGCCCGCATGGGCCTGTGTCTTGCGCGCGCGGTCCTCGGTAAACTTCTGGAGCGACCGCGCTGGAATCAAACGCCGTCCTGTTGCGGTTCGGAGCGCCTTCAACTTATGAGTATCCGTCCACCAGAGGACTGTGGACCGCGAGACACCCATCCTGCGAGCAACCTCTGCGGGCGTGAAGAAATGCACCATCGTCTCACCCCTCACTATGTGTTTGCATCGAAAATGGAAACTGCA
>Ga0194110_10006119_pt1 | contig 14166 bp, 8 predicted proteins | sample TA2Kig1200mmetaG_FD_146192 | JGI IMG/M metagenome (GOLD analysis project Ga0194110, IMG submission 146192) | Freshwater microbial communities from Lake Tanganyika, Tanzania - TA2015032 Kigoma Deep Cast 1200m | ecosystem: Environmental > Aquatic > Freshwater > Lake | place: Tanzania: Lake... | reverse complement strand
TACGCCCGCGGCCGGGCGGGGACGTTCAGCTTCGGCCTCGGCCTCGAACGGAGCCGGATCCGCCTCGCCCTGACCGGGACCCTGGCCCAGGATTTCGCCGACGGGAGCAAGGCCGAGGTCGAGGCCGAGGCTTTCATCGAGACGAACCCGATCTCCCCGCACGTCAGTTTTCGCTGGGACATCGGGCCGGCCGAAGCCGTGATCAAGCCGTATCTCTCCCTCGGGCTGGGGATCGCCCCTCTCGACGGGACGTTCGCCTATTCCTACGCCGGGACCTACGCCGTCGGGACGGCCGCGGAGAAGGTCGAAGACGCCAAAACGAAGACGTTCGCCGAACTCGCCGAGGACATCGATTTCGACCTCCCCGGCTATCTGCCCATCCTTCATCTCGGCCTGGGTCTCAGGCTCGAGCTCTTCGGCGGGCTCATCGTCCTCGGCGAGGCCGGCCTGTGGGACGGTCTGTATCTGCGCGGCGGGCTGGGCTTTCGGTTCTAGGCCCGCGTCGGCCTGCGTTCGCCTCTGTCCTGAGGGGCCGCCTTCGTGTATAATCCTCGTTCGACCGTGCACGACGGGGAGCTAGCGGTGCCCTGTAGCCCACAACCCGCTCCAGTGGGGTCGATGCCCGAGCCGAGGCTTCAATCTGTCCGGCCGGCGTTTCCGTAAGCGGCGACGACGGTCGGGGCTCCGAGCAAGGAGCGGCCTGCCAACCCCGCCAGGACCGGAAGGTAGCAACGGTAACAGGACGGCTCTTGTGGGTCGGATGCCCCCGGCCCGAGCCGGCTGCGGAGGCGACGCGGAGAGGGCGGAGTCGGAGCCGGGCGCACGGTCGTTTTTTTTCGAGGGGGGATCGACGCCGCGAGATCGAGCGCCGTCGGCTGGGGCCAAGAGCGGCCGGTCGCCGACAACCGGACCGAGGGCGGCCGGGCCAAGAACCGCTTCTATAAAATCATTTTTGCCAGGACGGCCGGGTCGTCGCCCTTGGCCAGTCCGCGGAGGAGAAAGCGGTAGGCGTATTCCCGCGGCCGGAGAAGGTACTGGGGATGGGTCTGAGCGCCCCAGGAGTCGTCCCCGCCGACGCCCATCTGCCCGTAATCGAGGTTGAGCGTGACGAAATCCCTTTTGGCGATGTCCGCGGGATGCTTTTCGCCCCGCCTCTCCAGGGTCAGATCCTCGGCGGTGTAGGGCCGGGCGCTATATTCGAGATGGGGGAGGCCGACGGCGAGAATCCCCGCCCCGTCGAGGTTCGTCAAGGCCACCCAGCGGCAATCGGTGTGATGGCCGTACTCCTGGAGGCTGACGTAGGGAATCGTCGCGTCGGCGACGGAAGCCGCATATAGGCCGACGAAGGCCGATGATTTCCGGTCGATGTGGTTCTCATGGGGGCCGCGGCCGAACCAGCGGACGGAGGACAAGGCGGCCGGAAGGGTCATGGACGTGCCGATCCGCGGGATTTCGGGGAGATTCCTGGAGGCGGGCGAGAAGCGGACGTCGACGGCGATTCGGCCGTCTCCGCGGACGAGGTAGGCGAGGACGTATTCGGCCTGGACGTCCTTGAGGGAATAGCGGGCTTCGACGCGGACGGACGATGCGTCGACCTGCTCCAGGCTGAATTTCTCGAGAACCCGGTTGAGGCCGGCCTTGCGCCAGACGGCGGTCCGGACCGGCATCCGGTTCCCGAAATCGTTGTCGGTCGGGGGGCGCCAGAAATTCGGCTCGAGGCCCGTCCGGACGAGAGGGAGGCCGCCGTATTCGTAAGAGGCGAGGAGGCCGGTCGTTTTATCGAAAACGGCCGAGAATTTTTCGCCCTTGATTTCGGCTCGGTCGGCGTCCTGGGTCAAGGCGATCTTGGGGAGGGGGGCGGCGCTCGCCGGCGCGGCGGGCCGGACGAAGCCGAGGGCGAACTGCTCGGCGGCGACGACGTGGCCCCGGGGGAGAAGAGGATCGTCGTCGGCCGTGACGACGGAAATGTTGAGGAAGGCTTCCCGGCCGGGCTTGGCGGCCGCGGCCGGGGTGAAGTCCAGGGGAAAGATTTGCGTTTCCCCGGGGGCGAGGCCGGGGCGGGGGATCGTCCCGCCGGCGAGGCGTTCTCGGCCGTCGGCCAGGACCTCCCAGAGGATGTCGAACCGGTCGAGGTTCGCGAAATCGTAGGCGTTGGTCACGGCGATCGCCGGCCGGCCGCCCGACAGGGTTTGCCTGATCTTGACGTATTGATAGACTTTCTTGACCTCCCACAGGGCGGGGTGTGGATCGCGGTCGGGTCCAACGAGTCCGTTGCAGCAGAAGTTGTCGTCGGAAGGGGTGCCGGGAGGGCCGAAATCGCCGCCGTAGGCCCAGTAGGGCTCGCCTTTGGCGTTCTTGGCCGCGAACCCTTGGTCGACCCAGTCCCAGACGAAGCCCCCCTGGAGGTGGGGGAATTTCTCGATGACGTCCCAATAGTCCTGGAGGTTCCCGTTCGAGTTCCCCATGGCGTGGGTGTACTCGCAAAGGATCAGGGGGCGGGATTGTTTGCGCAAGCCGTAGGCTTTGAGGGTCTCGATCCGGGCGTACATCGGGCAGACGATGTCCGTATGCGGCCGGTCGCCGGCCCGCTCGTAGTGGACGGGCCGGGAAGGATCGCGCTTGCGGATCCAGGCCGAGGTCGCCTCGAAGTTCGGCCCGTCGCCGGCCTCGTTGCCCAGGGACCAGATGATGACCGAGGGGTGGTTCTTGTCCCGCTCGACCATCCGGATCGTCCGGTCGAGGTGGGCCCCGGCCCAGTCGGGGTTCTTGGCCAGGCTTTTCTCGCCGTAGCCCATGCCGTGGGATTCGATGTTCGCTTCGTCGACGAGGTAAAGGCCGTACTCGTCGCAAAGGTCGTACCACCTCGGGTCGTTGGGGTAATGGCTCGTCCGGACGGCGTTGATGTTGAACTGCTTCATGAGGGCGATGTCGCGGCGCATCGAGGCCTCGGAGATGACGTGGGCCGTGACGGGGTCGTGCTCGTGGCGGTTGGTCCCTTTGAGGAGGATGGGAACGCCGTTGAGGAGCAGCCGCCCATCGACGATCTCGACCCGGCGGAAGCCGATTTTCGCCGAGACGGCCTCGACCGTCCGGCCGCCGGGCTCCTTGAGGGTCAAGACGAGGGGATAGAGGTTGGGCGTCTCGGCCGTCCACTTCCGGGGAGCGGGGACTTTGGCCGTGAGGATGAGCCTCGCCTTTTCCTTCCCGCCGAGGCCGGCCGTCTGGGAAGCCGCGGCGATCGTCCGGCCGTCGCCGTCGTGGAGGGTCATCTCGACGGCGTACTTGCCGCCGAGAAAGCCGACGTTCCGGTTGAGAAGCTCGACCTCGACCTCGAGCCGGCCGTCGCGGTAATCGTCGGCGAGGCTCGCCTTGGCCCAGAAATCCCGGATCCGGACCTTGGGGGCGGCGATGAGAGCGACGTCGCGCTCGATCCCGCTCAGCCGCCAGAAGTCCTGGCATTCGAGGTAGGATCCGTCCGTCCAGCGGTAGACTTCGAGGGCGATCTCGTTGGGGCCCTTCCGCAGATGGGGAGTGATGTCCCACTCGGCCGGAGTCTTCGAGTCCTCGCTGTAGCCGAGATAGCGGCCGTTGACCCAGAGATAGAAGGCCGACTTGACCGCCCCGAAGTGGACGAGGACCCGCATGTTGCGCCAAGAGTCGGGGACGGTGAAGGTCCGTTTATAGGATCCGACGGGGTTATAGTCGTGGGGGACCCGAGGAGGGTCGGGTTGAGCGGGGGGTTTGACCCATTCGTAGGAGGAGTTGACGTAGATCGGGATGCCGTAGCCCTGGATTTCCCAGTTGGAGGGAACGGCGATGTCATTCCACCGGCTGACGTCGTAGCCGAATTTCCAGAAATCGAGCGGCCGGCCGGCCGGCTTCTCGGCCCAGTGGAATTTCCAAGTCCCGTTGAGGGACAAAGTGAGCGGGGAAAGCTCGGGGTCGACCTTGAGGGGCGAGGCGGCGTCGGGGAAGGGGACGAAGCTGGCCCGGGGCTCCTCTTTCCCGACGCCGAAGATTTTCGGATTCTCCCATTCGTCGCCCCGCGGGCCTTTGGGGGATTGAGGTTGGGGCGGGGCGGCGGCGACGGCGAGGACCAAAACGGCGAAGGCGACCAGGCCCGATTTCATCATCTTCTCCTCTATTTTTTCTTTATGTTATCAACGCTTTTTATCTTCATCGATAATTGGGGAATAGTGGACCTGTCCCTCAATTAAAGTCCGGATTTCGGATTTTCCTTTTTCGTCGATCGGGAGCAGGGGCAGGCGGACGGCCCCCCCCCGGAATCCCTGGACATCCATGGCGTATTTCAGACCCGGGATCCCATATGTCTCCATCGCCGCCTTGTTGAGGGGAATAAGGTCGAGTTGCCGCCGCTGGGCTTCTTCGATTTTCCCCTCCCGAAAGAGCCGATAAATCTCGAGGCACAGCCCCGGGGCGGCGTTGGCCACGGCCAGGATCGCCCCGCTCGCCCCGGCCAGAAGGGCGGGGAGGACGACAAATCCGGACCCCGTGAGATAGCTGAAATTTTCCGGGAGCTGCCGGATGATCTCCCCGAGATAGGCCAGGCTGCCCAGGCTTTCCTTAAGGCCGGCGATCCGGGGGTGTCCGGCCAGCTCGACGACGAGGCCCGGTTCGATCGTGATCCCGGTGTTCTGGGGGATGTTGTAAACGATGACCGGGATGGGCGAGGCGTCGGCCACGGCCAGGAAGTGTCGCCTCAGGGCCTCCCGGTTCATCCTGGCCTTGTAATAGCTCGGCGGCCGGATAAGGGCCGCGTCGGCTCCGCAGCCGGCCAGCCGTTTTGTGAAATCGATGGTCAGCCGGGTCGATTCCTGGGCCGTCCCGGCGATAACGAGGCGGCCGGGGGCGGCAACCGACTTCGCCGTCTCGACGAGCTGGGCCGTCTCGTCGTTCGAGACGAGGACGCACTCGCCGTTCGAGCCGCCGATGACGTATCCGGCCAGGTCGAAGGCGTTGTATTTCGAGATGTTTTCGCGGAAGCCCGGATAATCGACCTCCCCCCCCTCCGCCCCGCCCAGGAAGGGCGTCAGCAGGGCCGGAAAAATCCCTTCAAAACGTTTCCCCATCCTCTACCGCCTTTCCTTCTTGTTCTTCGGCCGCGTCTCCCGCTCGACCCGCCCGAGGTCCTCTTCGCTGAAGCCGAAGTAATGGGCGACTTCGTGGATGACGGTCTCCCGGATCTGGGCGCCGACGTCCTCCTCCGTCTCACAGATGCGCTCGATCGGCTTCTGAAAGAGAAGGATGACGTCGGGCGGGACGTTTCCGTAGCTCGATCCGCGGTGCTCATAAGGGACGCCGTGGTAGAGCCCCAGGAGGTCCCAGCGAGAGCGGAACCCCATGTCGCGCAGGATCTCCGGCGAGGGGAAATCCTCGACCATCACGGCGACGTTCTTCATGAGGTCCTTGAAGCGGCGGGGGAGCGTCTCGACGGCCTGTTCGACGAGCGTCTCGAAGTCGGCCCGGCTGAGCGTGATCATCTCAACCCTATTTTTCGATCCCTTTCCGGGCCCGGACGCCCTTGGCGAAGTAATGCTTCCGTTCCTTCATCTCGGTGACGAGGTCGGCCCGACGGACGACCGAGGCCGGGGCGTAACGGCCCGTCAGGACGACCTCAACCCCTTCCGGTCGTTCGTCCAGGACGGCGAGGACCTCGGCCTCGGCGATCAGCTTGAAATGGAGGGCGACGTTGACCTCGTCGAAGACGACGATGTCATATCTCCCCGAAAGCATCGCCTTCCGGCAGCGCCCGAGCGCCCGCCGGGCCCGCCGGACATCTTCGTCCTCGATTTCTTCTGTGACATGGACGAAACCCTTCCGTCCGAACTGCTCGATCGTCACCCATGGAGCGAGCCGCTTCACCCCGGCCAGCTCGCCGTATTTCTGCCCCTTGAGGAACTGGCCGATGTAAGTCCGCATCCCGTGGCCGGCCGCCCTCACGGCCAGCCCCAGAGCGGCCGTCGTCTTGCCCTTGCCGTTTCCGGTGTAAACCTGGATCATCGGGACACTACTATAGGGGAAATCTTCCGGCCCGGTCAAACGAATATGCGATTGACCATCCAACGCTTTTTATTATTGACCCGGTATCCCATGGCGCGGCCGTGTCCCCCGGAGCGGAGTGGGACCCTCGTCAGGCGAAGACGCGTTTAAGACTTTGAGACTATTGATACTGACCCCCTCTACTCCCCCTTTCGTAGGGGGAGCCCCGAAACTCGTCAGCGTCTTCGAGAGTCGGAGGGGGATATGGACACGCCATGCGGAGACGACGCCAAGAGGGCAAACTGTCTGACGACCAGGATATGCTATAATTCATCCATGTTGGACCCGAAATTCGTCCTCGAAAACGTCGACCTCGTCCTCCGCAAGACCCGGTCCCGCGGCGTTCCGGTCGACCTCTCGGAATTCATCCGCCTCTCCGAGACGAAGCGGGAGGCCCTCCGCCGGGCCGAGGACCTCCGGGCCCGGCGCAACAAGGCCTCGGAAGACGTCGCTCGGCTCAAACGGGCCAAGGAGGACGCCTCGGACATCATCGCCGAGATGAAGGGCGTCGGCGACGAGATCAAGGCCCTTGAGGACGGGATCAAGGCCCTCGACGAAAAAATCCGTCTGACCCTCCTGGCCCTCCCCAACCCGCCCCACGACAGCGTCCCGGTCGGCCCGGACGCCTCGGCCAACGTCGAGGTCCGGCGCTTTGGAGACCCGCCCCCGTTCGATTTCGAACCCCTTCCCCACTGGGACCTCGGGACGAGCCTCGGGCTTCTCGATTTCGAACGGGCGGCCAAGATCACCGGCTCGCGGTTCACGGTCTCGCTCGGGGCGGCGGCCCGGATGGAGCGGGCCCTCATCTCCCTCATGCTCGACCTCCACACCCGGGAGCGAGGCTTCCTGGAGGTTCTCCCGCCCTTCATCGCCAACGAGACGAGCCTGACCGGGACGGGAAACCTCCCCAAATTCGCCGCCGACCTGTTCAAGATCGAAGGCCTGCCATGGTATCTCGTCCCCACGGCCGAGGTTCCCCTGACGAATTACTACCGCGACGAGATTCTGGAGGGGACCGTCCTGCCGCGGCGCTTCGCCGCCTACACGCCCTGCTTCCGGAGCGAGGCGGGCTCGTATGGAAAGGACATCCGGGGCCTGATCCGCCAGCACCAGTTCAACAAGGTCGAGATGATGGTCTTCTCCCGGCCCGAGACGTCCTTCGACGAGCTCGAGTGGATGACGGCCAGCGGCGAGGAGGTCCTCAAACGGCTGGGCCTGGCCTACCGGGTCGTGGCCCTCTCGACCGGAGACATGGGGTTCGCCTCCCAGAAAACGTACGACCTCGAGGTCTGGATGCCCTCCCGCGGCGGCTACATGGAGATCTCGTCGTGCTCGAACTGCGGCGATTTCCAGGCCCGCCGGTCGAACATCCGCTTCCGCCGCGAGCCCAAGGCCAAGCCCGAGTTCGTCCACACCCTCAACGGATCGGGGTTGGCCGTCGGACGGACCGTCGCCGCCATTCTCGAGAATTATCAGCGGAAAGACGGGACGGTGGCGATCCCCGACGCCCTCCGCCCCTACATGGACGGCCTCGATCGCATCTCCCGCTGACCGGCTCAGCGGAGCCGGTCGGACAGGGTTTTCAGGAACCGGACGACGGCCGCCTCGTCCTCATCGGTCAATCCGAGCTGTCCCATCTCCTCGGTGTTGACGTTCTCCGGAACCTCCGGGGCCGGCCATTTCCCCGGCTCGACGTCGCGGACGTTGTAGAAGTGGACGATGTCCTCCAGGCTCTTGAAGAAGCCGTTGTGGCCGAACGCCTTGACGAAGCCGCTCTCCGGCCGCAAATCGACGTTCCGGAGCGTCGGAACCTTGTGTTTCCCCCGATTCTCGGCCGCGTAGTTTTCCCAATTCCATTCCGAGCCCATCCGGTAAAAGGGATTGTCGGGGTTTCTGGGGAGGCCGACCTCTTTCCCCGCCTTTTTCGCCGCCCTCCAGAAGTCGTCGAACTTGGAGGAGAAGGGATTGGCCTCGGCCGAACGCTCGAACGCGGCGATGGACTTGGCGACGAGGACGTAGATCTCATCGGCCGGCTTCTCCGGGGCCAAGGATCCGTTCCCCCAGACCTGCTCGAAGAGGCCCGCGTAGTCGGCCGCCCGGACGACCTTGGCCGCGGCCGCGGCGTCGGGTCCCGTCATCCCGACTTCGGGGGCATGGCAGACGGCGCGGGACTGCCCTTCGGGCGAAGAGAGCTTTTCATCGAAGAAAAGGCGCTTGCCCAGTTCCTCGACCGGAGAAAGCTTTTTGAGTTCGCGCTCGACGGCCGCGACGACGTCGGGATGATCGGGCGAAATCTTCGGTTCATACCTCGCCGCCGCCCGGCCGTCCCGCCCGACGAGGAACTTCGCGAAATTCCAGGCGATCGGTCCGGCGAACGCGGGGTTCGTTTCCCGGCCGGTCAGATGGGCATAGAGAGGATGGATGTCGTCCCCGGCGACGGATATTTTCGAAAAGAGGGGGAACGTCACGCCGTAGTTGAGGCTGCAGAATTCCTTGATCTCGGCGTCGGTCCCGGGTTCCTGGCCCCGGAAGTTGTTGGCCGGGAAGCCGAGAATGACAAGCCCCCTGTTCCGGTAGGTCTCGTACAGAGTTTGGAGGGCCTTGTATTGGGGCGTCAGGCCGCAGCGGCTGGCGACGTTGACCATCAGGACGACCCGGCCTCGGTAGCCGGCCAGGTCGATCGTTTCGCCGTCGATCGATGTCATCTTGAAAGCGAGAGGCGAGGGAGGCGGCGGGGGGGGAGATTTCCGGCCGCCCGGGCGAGAATGAGACAGCCGAGGAGAACGGACGATAATCCCAGGGCGCGTTTCAGGGTCATGGCTTCATCCTTTGGCGATTCGCGGGCCTATTTACACTAATATTATCGTTATTATGTAGTTCGGAATCAATAGCCGAACGGGCGGCCGCGCTCTCTTGGCCTTGTTCTTCCGGCAGAGTGGGGGCGGGAGGTAAGGCGGACGGCGGGAATGGATGGTGGGAGTTCTTCGTTTTTTTGCTAGAATAGCGTCGCGGAGGGATGGCCGAGTGGTTTAAGGCGGCGGTCTTGAAAACCGCTTTCCGGTGTCCCCGGAACGGGAGTTCGAATCTCCGACCCCCAGGGCCGCCTACGAGTTTCGGGGCCCCCCCTAGTTCAAGGGGGGGAAGGGGGGGTGAGTACCAATGGTAAAAAAGTCTTGAAAGGCGGCCCTGCTCTCGTGATTTTCTTCTCGGCATATCTCGGGGATGAATGTTGAGGCGGACAGAGAGTCGTGATAGTGGGGGATCAGCATTTTTTGTTAGAATAGCGTCGCGGAGGGATGGCCGAGTGGTTTAAGGCGGCGGTCTTGAAAACCGCTTTCCGGTGTCCCCGGAACGGGAGTTCGAATCTCCCTCCCTCCGGCCCCCCGAGACGCGTACAAGTTTCGGGGCCCCCCCTAGTTCAAGGGGGGGAAGGGGGGGTGAGTATCAATAGGACAAAGTCTTGAAACGCGTCTCGGAATAAGATGCCCCCCGAGACGCGTACAAGTTTCGGGGCCCCCCCTAGTTCAAGGGGGGGAAGGGGGGGTGAGTATCAATAGGACAAAGTCTTGAAACGCGTCTCGGAATAAGATGCCCCCCGAGACGCGTACAAGTTTCGGGGCCCCCCCTAGTTCAAGGGGGGGAAGGGGGGGTGAGTATCAATAGGACAAAGTCTTGAAACGCGTCTCGGAATAAGATGCCCCCCGAGACGCGTACAAGTTTCGGGGCCCCCCCTAGTTCAAGGGGGGGAAGGGGGATCCGCACTTCGCGAATTCTCGAAAAGGTTGAAAGATTTTCCCCGCCTGCGCGTCCAAAATTAGATGACGATGTATTCTATTCGTCCGAAATGGACAAAATCCTCGAAGAGGAGATCGGAGAGGCCTATGTCAAAAAGTTCCCCTATCGCCCTGGCCATATCCCTGGCCGGGCTTGTCCTATTTTGGCCGGCCCAGGCCCGTCCGGAGGATCAAATCCTTCGGCTGTCCTTGGCCGAATGCATCCAAAAGACGCTCAAAAACAACCTCGGCCTGGCCGCCGACCTGCTGACTCCGGAGATGGCCTCCGCCTCCCTGGCCGTCGCCGGCCAGAAATTCATCCCCTCCCTGGTGATGAATTACGGCCAGCAGGACAACCGGTCGGCTTCGTTCTCCTTCCTGGACACCGCCGGGGCCGCCGTCTCGACGGCCCAGAACGAGTATTCATTCCAGGTCGCCCAGACCCTCCCCACCGGAGGCAGCCTGACGCTGGGCCTCACCGGCTACAAGACGGACACGACCCGGCAATTCCAGACGATCAATCCCCGCTTCGGCAGCACCCTCCGGTTCAGCTTCTCCCAGCCGCTCCTCAAGGATTTCGGCTGGCGCGTCTCCCGCCGGGAAGTTCTCCTTGCCCGGAACAACCGGGACATCTCCGAGCTGAACCTCAGTCAGGCCGTCGAAGACGTCATCTACCGGGCGAAAAGCGCCTACTGGAGCCTCGTCTACAGCCTCGAAAACCTCGAGGTCCGGCGCCGATCCCTGAAGCTGGCCCGGGAGCTGCTCGACAAGACGAAGGCCGAGGTCGAGGCCGGAACGATGCCCCCGATCGAGATCCTGACCGCCCAGGCGGATGTCTCGACCCGGGAAGCCGACATCCTCGAGGCGGAGGCCATGGTCCGCAACAGCGAGGACCTCATCCGGACCTACATGAACCTCGAGGCCGAAATCCCCGGCGCGGCCTCCGTCCACATCGTCCCCACCGACAGCCCCGAGGTCGCCGAACACGTCGTCAGCCTCGAGGAAGCCCTGGCCGCGGCCATGCTCCACCGTCCCGACCTGCAGGCGGCCAAGGTCGGTTTGAGCAGCAAGCAGCTCAACGTCGGTTTTGCCCGGAACCAGCTCTTTCCCGACCTCCGCCTTCAAGCCTCATACTGGAGCCCCGGCATCTCCGGGACCCAGATCCTCTACGAGGGCGGGAACGCCCTGACCGGCAAGGTCATCGGGATCGTCCCCGGCGGGGGCGACCAGGCCCTGAAGGACGCCATGGATTTCAAGTACAAGAACTGGTCCGTCGGCCTGTCCTTGACCTTCCCGATGAACATGATCTTCTCTCGGGAGGCCTACGTCCTGGCCAAGCTCGACCTCGACCAGAACCTGTTGAGGCTGAGAAACCAGGAACAGCAGGTTTTCCTGGAGATCCGGACCGCGGTCCGCTCGGTCGAGACGAACTACCGGCGCATCCAGGCCTACCGGGCCGCCCGGGAGAACGCCACGAAAAAGCTCGAGGCCGAGGAGGAGAAGCTCAAGGTCGGACTGAGCACGAACTACTTCGTCCTCCAATACCAGCGGGACCTGGCTTCGGCCATGATCTCGGAATTGAAGTCCACGGTCGACTACAACATCTCCCTGGCCGCCTTGGACCGCTCGCAGGGGCGGGGCATGGAGCACGAGAACATCTCCCTCCTGGATGTCGGTCCGGCCGCCAAATCCAAAGGCAAGTGAGACTCCCATGACCAAAACGCCGTTCATCGCATCTTTACGGAAGTCCTCGCCGGCCGTGAAGGCCGGCCTCGTCGTCGTCCTGGCCCTGGCCGGCTGGGGGCTCTACAAGCTTCTCTTCGCTTCCGGGGGAGGAGGGCCGGCCGGAGGCCCCCGAGGCCCGGTCGTGGCCGTCGAAACGACGCCCGTCCGGCGGGGACCGATCCGCGACATCGGCCTGTTTTCCGGGACGCTCATCCCCAAGACGAGCTTCAGCGTCGCCCCGAAGATCTCGGGCAAGCTCAAGCGGCTCTTCGTCGACATCGGCGACACCGTCCGGCAGGGCCAGCTGATCGCCCTTCTCGAGGACGAGGAATACCAGCAGCAGGTCCTCCAGGCCGAGGCCGACCTCCGGGTGGCCCGGGCGAACCTCGTCGAGGCGAAAAGCTCCCTGGAATTGGCCAAGCGCGACCTCGAGCGGGCCCGGACGCTCCACGCCAAGGGCATCCAGTCGGACGCCCAGCTCGACTCGGCGATCGCCCAGGCCGGCGCCCAGGAGTCGCGCTACAAGGTCGCCGAGGCCCAGGAGGCCAACCGCCAGGCCGCCTTGGAAACGGCCAGGGTCCGGCTGTCCTACACCCAGATCCGGGCCGCCTGGGAGCGCGGCAGCGAAACCCGCTACGTCGGGGAGCGGTTCGTCAATGAAGGGGCGATGCTGTCGGTGAACACCCAGATCATCTCGATCATCGAGCTTCAGCCGATCACGGCCGTCCTCTTCGTCACCGACCGCGACTACCAGCGCCTGGGGACGGGCCAGGAGACGACGATCACGAGCGGCGCCTTTACCGGGAAAACGTTCCTCGGAAAGGTCGTCCGGATCGCCCCGCTCCTCCAGGAGACCTCCCGCCAGGCCCGGGTCGAGGTCGAAATCACCAATCCCGAAGGCCTGCTCAAGCCCGGGATGTTCATCACCGCCCAGGTCGAGTTCGGCGCGCGGGCCGAGGCGACGATCGTCCCGATCAACGCCGTCGTCCAGAGAAACAACCTTGCGGGCGTATTCTTGGCCGATACCGAAAACATGAAAGCCGGGTTCGTGCCGGTCAGGATCGGCATCGTCCAGGGGGAGCAGGCCGAAGTCCTCGAGCCCGCCTCCCTCGACGGCGAGGTCGTCACCCTGGGCCACCATCTCCTCGAGGACGGGGCGGGCATCATTCTCCCCCAGAGAGGGGACAAGCCGGCCGGCCAGCCAGGCGCCCCGGCGAAGAAGAAGGCCGAGAAACCGGCCTCCAAGCCGGCCTCCAAGCCAGCCGGCAAACGGTCCTAGGAGACCCGCCATGACGCTCTCCGAGTTCTCCATCCGGCGGCCCGTCTTCGCCACGATGATCACCCTGGTCGTCATCGTCATCGGCGTCGTCGCCCTCATGCGGCTGCCCGTCGACCTGATGCCCGAGATCACCTATCCGACCCTCAACGTCAACTGCTCCTACGAGAACACCGGCCCCGAGGAGATCGAGGAGCTCATCACCCGCCCGATCGAGGAGGCCCTGAGCGCCGTCCCCGGCGTCGAGGAGGTGTTTTCGACGTCCTCGGAGGGGTCGAGCTCGGTCCGGATCACCTTCGACTGGGGGGTCGACATCGACGACGCCGCCGACGACGTCCGGGAGCGTCTGGACCGGGTCATCGGGCGCCTTCCCGACGACGTCCAGAGGCCGACCCTCCGCAAGTTCGACCCGGCCCAGATGCCCATCCTCCAGATCGGCGCCCTGAGCAACCTCGACCCGATCCAGACCCGCCGGATCATCGACGAGCAGATCATTTACCGCCTCGAGCGCGTGCCGGGGGTCGCTTCGGTCGACGTCATGGGCGGCCGCGAGCGCGAAATCCAGGTCAACCTCCTGCCCGAAAAGATCAAGGCTCTCGGCCTGCCGCTCGACGCCATCACGACCAAGATCCGGCAGGAGAACATCGACCTCCCCATCGGCCAGGTCGAAAAGGGCAATTACGAGGTCCTCCTCCGCATCCCGGGGGCCTACACGGACATCAACCAAATCCGCGAGACCGTCGTCGCTTTCCGCGAAGGCGTCCCGATCCATCTCAAGGAAATCGCCACGGTCGAGGACGCGTTCCGCAAGCTGACCCGCGTCGTCCGGATCAACGACAAGCCGGGGACCCGGATCGCCGTCTACAAGCAGTCGGGCAAGAACACCGTGGCCATCGCCCGGGGCGTCAAGGCCGAGCTGGCCAACATCCAGCGGGACATCCCCCAGATCGACCTCGTTCTCGTCACGGACAGCGCCCAGTACATCGAGCGGGCGATCCGCAACGTCAGCAACGCGGCCCTCTACGGCGGCATCCTGGCCGTCTTCGTCCTCCTGTTCTTCCTGGCCAACGTCCGGAGCACGATCGTCATCGGAGTCGCCATCCCGGTTTCGGTCATCGGGACGTTCGCCCTGATCTATTTCGGCGGCTTCACCCTGAACATCATGACCCTGGGCGGCTTGGCCTTGGGGATCGGGATGATGGTCGACAACGGGATCGTCGTCCTGGAAAACATCTACCGGATTTACGAAACGGGCGAGGAGCGCCGCAAGGCGGCCATCTTCGGAAGCCAGGAAGTCACGGCGGCCATCCTCGCCAGCACCCTGACGACGGT
>Ga0194110_10006096_pt1 | contig 14188 bp, 14 predicted proteins | sample TA2Kig1200mmetaG_FD_146192 | JGI IMG/M metagenome (GOLD analysis project Ga0194110, IMG submission 146192) | Freshwater microbial communities from Lake Tanganyika, Tanzania - TA2015032 Kigoma Deep Cast 1200m | ecosystem: Environmental > Aquatic > Freshwater > Lake | place: Tanzania: Lake... | reverse complement strand
CCGAGATAGGGCGCGTCGCCGTGGATGGTCTTTCCATCTTCGCCTCGCAGTCCAAGGCAAGGAGTCCCCAGGCATACAGGGATCAATTTGAGGGCGCCTACCAGTTCCTACTCGCCACCCGACCCACCGCCGTTTCCCTCCCCAACGCCCTGCGCTACGTGAGGCACAGGGTGGACACTGCCTTCAAGAAGGGTATGGATGTGGGCGAGCTGAGGGCACTGACCATAAGGGCGGCGGAGGACTTCAAAAGGTCGTCGCTGGAGGCTGTGAAGAAGATAGGCGAGATAGGCTCAAAGCGGATAAAGAACGGTGATCTTGTCATGACCCACTGCAACAGCTCCGTCGCCATCGCCACACTGATACAGGCAAAGCGGGAGGGCAAGGACTTCAGCGTAATAGTAACGGAGACCCGACCCAGGTTCCAAGGGAGGCTCACTGCGAAGGCACTCGCGGATAAGGGGATCCCGGTCACCCTAATCATCGACTCCGCCGCCAGGTACTTCATGCCCAAGGTAGACAAGGTCATCGTGGGCGCGGACGTCGTCACGGCGAACGGGGCGATCGTCAACAAGATAGGGACATCGCAGATAGCCCTCATAGCCAAGGAGGCTAGGGTGAGGGTCTTCGTGGGTGCAGAGACCTACAAGTTCAGCCCCAGCACCGTTCTAGGGGAGCTGGTGGAGATCGAGGAACGCCCCGCCGATGAGGTCATCCCGAAGAAGGAGCTGAAAAACCTCAAGGGTGTGAGAGTTGTGAACCCGTCCTTCGACATCACTCCCCCTGACCTCATAGACGTAATAATCACCGAGAGAGGGGTGATACCGCCGCAGGCGGCGATCCTCATACTGATGGAGGAGTTCGGCTGGTCCATCGGCGAGGAGCAGGTGGGCAAGACGCTGGTCGAGGAGGAAGACTGGTGAAGGGTAAGGGAAGCACGAAGATGAGGGTGCACATCGATAGGCTCTTTACGGCAAGGCCCGAGGCCATCGACCCTGATAAGTACATCACCGCGAAGTACTACGTGGAGAGCCCTCTGGGACTGAAGTCCGCCGGAATCGCGATAGCCACCGAGGAGTCGATAGGCACCTGGACCGAGATTACCACAACAAACGAGTGGATCAAGAGCAGGCTCCCCGCCAGGCTCTTCAGAACCGAGGGGAAGGGCACCTCCGGGCTCGTGCACATCGCCTACCCCATGGATCTCTTCGACGTGGAGACAAGCGGGATCGCCAACATCCTCAGCATGGTCGCAGGCAACCTCTTCGGGCTCACCGCCATAACGAACGTCCGCCTCGTCGACGTTGAGTTTCCGAGGTCTGTTGTGAAGCAGTACCCGGGACCCCGTTTCGGCATCGAGGGCGTTCGGAAGCTGGTGGGGACAGACAAACACCCGAGGCCGCACCTCGGCACTATTGTGAAGCCCAAGGTCGGGCTGAACCCTGAGCAGACGGCGAAGGTCGCATACGAGGCGGCGGTGGGGGGCGTGGACTTCATAAAGGACGACGAGACCCTCATGAACCAGAAGTTCTGCCCGCTCGAGGATCGCGTTTCAAAGGTGATGGGTGCCCTGGACAGGGCTAAGTCCGAGACCGGCAGGACCGTCCTCTTCGCGGTGAACGTCACAGGCGCGCCGGACAAGATGGTCAAGCTCGCGGAGACCGCCATGGACAATGGCGCCAACACCATAATGCTGGACATAGTGATCCTGGGTCTGCCCACGGTGGAGTGGTTCTTAAAGGGGTACGACTTCAACGTCCCGATACACATGCACAGGGCGATGCACGCCGCCTTCACGAGGAACCCGAGGCACGGCATATCCTTCCTTCCGATAGCGAAGATCGCGAGGATGCTTGGCGGTGACCAGCTGCACACGGGCTCCGGCGCTGGTAAGATGGGGAGCGAGGAGGAGCGGGCACACGACCTGGGTCAGATATTGTCATTTCTGAAGGCCGACTGGTTCGGCAAGAGGAAGACCTTCCCGGTCGCATCGGGCGGGATACACCCTGGCTTCGTGCCCGCGAACTTCAAGGCGATGGGCGTGGACTGCGTGATAAACGCCGGCGGAGGCATACACGGCCACCCGCTCGGGACGAGGGCCGGCGCTACCGCCATGATGCAGGCGATAGAGGCTTGCGCCAAAGGCATCGAACTTGACGAGTACGCGAGGACCCACAAGGAGCTGGACCTGGCGATGAAGCACTGGGGCGAGAAGAGGCTCTCCGAGGACTAAAGAACCTGTACTTTGATTCTCGGCGGAGAGATTTTTATTAGTCCCCGCCCCTTATTTTATTGTGTGATATTATGCCAACCTACAAGGTCAGGATGATCGATATCGATACCGGCGAGAAGAGCGTGATCATGAACGAGCAAGATGCCAAGGGACTCATGCTCAGGGTGCACGACCGCGTGATGCTGACAAAGGGCAGCAGCAAGGTCGTTGCCAGGGTGGACATCTCAGACACCGTGGTTAGGGGAGGCGAGGTGGGAATATACGCCGACCTGAGGCCCGTCCTTCCCGTGGCAGAGGGCGAGAAGATAGAGCTCACGGTCGCCCCGACCCCGCCCTCGGTGGACTACATACGCAAGAAGATGAGGGGCGAGAAGCTCACGAAGACCGAGATCTCCCGTATAGTCAAGGACACCATCTCCCACTCCCTCAGCGAACTTGAGATAGCCGCCTTCCTCATGGCTGAGGAGTACGTGGGCATGGACATGGACGAGATCGAGGATCTCACCCGCGCCATGGTCGAGTCTGGCAACGTGATCGACTTCGGGGAGAGCGTGGTAGACAAGCACTCCATCGGCGGGGTTCCCGGGAATAAGGTCACGTTGCTGATAGTTCCCATCGTCGCTGCCGCCGGCCTGAAGATACCGAAGACGAGCAGCAGGGCGATAACCAGCCCCTCCGGCACAGCGGATACCATGGAGGTTCTGGCGCCGGTGGAGTTCGGCGTGGACGAGCTTAAGCTGCTACTCCAGAAGGTGGGCGGGTACATAGCGTGGGGAGGGAGCCTGAACCTTGCGCCGGCGGACGACCTCTTCATAAGGATAGAGCACCCCCTCTCCATCGACCCCAAGTCACAGATGCTCGCCTCCATAATGGCGAAGAAGATGGCTGTGGGGGCGAGCACCCTCGTCTTGGACATACCCACCGGGAAGGGCGCCAAGGTTGAGAACTTCGAGGACGCCCGGAGGCTCGGAAATGAGTTCATCGATCTCGGGAGCCGCCTCGGAATAAAGGTGAGGTGCGGCATAACATACGGCGGTCAGCCCGTGGGGCACACCGTGGGGCCTGCCCTCGAGGCGAAGGAGGCGCTGGAGACTTTGATGGACAAGGGTCCCAACAGCCTCATAGAGAAGTCCACGTCCTTGGCGGGGATGCTCTTCGAGATGAACGGAATGGCCGTGAAGGGGAACGGACAGGCGATCGCCAAGGACATACTTCGGAGCGGTAGGGCGCACGCGAAGATGCAGGAGATCATAGAGCGCCAGGGCGGCGACCCCAAGATAAAGCCGGACGACATACGCCTGGGAGACAAGCGGTTCGTGATAACCGCACCCACCGACGGGTACGTGAGCGTCATAAGCAACAGCGCGATAAGCGCGATAGCCAAGGCCGCAGGGGCGCCCGTGGACAAGGGCGCGGGCGTCCGGTTGTACGCCAAGATGGGCTACGCCGTGAAGAAGGGTGACCCCGTCATAGAGATCTTCGCCGAGAGGGAGCAGCGGCTGAGGGAGGCCCAGTCCGTGGCATCTCTGAAGCCGCCTTTCATGATAGAAGGGATGCTCCTAGAGGAGCTACCGGGATTCTGAACGGTTCCGGTCATGTCCTAGCTTTTTTACAACAGCAACAGCTCAACAACCGTTTCCACAGTGCAAACGCCGTTTCCAGCTCCGAAACGACCGCGAAGGAATAAATAACCTCTGTGATTAAAGGGGAAACAGAAACGGGCGATCACGTTTACTTAAGCCCCTCTTAGAGGTTCTGTTATTGACCGAGATGGCGACTGACGTGGGCAAGGCGGATCCGCAGACAGGGGTGCTGGTGGCGAGGGCGAAGCCCACGGTGGCGAGGGCACGAAGGAAGAGGCACCGCACGCGATCGAGCAAACCTCTGCCGGAACCGATCACGGTCGCCGAGGCAGAAGCCAAGAAGATGCGTACCGTGAACCCGGCCCAGTACTACCGGCAGAACCTAGGGCAATTGGGCTTCGGCGACCCCGAACACGCACTGGTGCAGACAATAAAGGAGCTGACGGACAACTCCCTCGACGCCACAGAGGCAATGGGGGTCCTGCCCGAGATAACCGTGAAATTAACCGCGACGGCGAAGCGGTACGAGGTGATCACCAACAAGACCAAGGAGGGGAGCGTCCGCACCTTCCCCATTTTTAGGGTCTCGGTGGAGGACAACGGCTGCGGCGTCGTAAGGAGCAAGGTCGCCAAGGCCTTCGGCAAGGTCCTGTACGGATCGAAGTTCTTCTCCTTCAAGCAGTCGAGGGGGCAGCAGGGGTTGGGGGTGCACGCCGCCATTATCTACGCCCAGCTTACGTCCCTCGAGCCCGCCACCATAGTAACGAAGACCGAGACCGACCCGGCGGGCTACAAGGTGGAACTGAAGATCGACACCGAGAAGAACGCTCCCGTCGTGATCTCGAGCGGGGAGGCCCCCTTCGACAGGGTCCACGGCACCCGCGTCGATCTCATGGTCGCCGGCGACTACACCGAGAAGGTCGAGTCCTTCATAAAGGAGATGTCGCTGGCAAACCCGCACGCCGACCTGAGGTTCAAGGTTAAAGCCGCCACAGGACAGGATCAGAGGGTCCTGCACTTCAAGAGGGCAACGGACGTACTGCCGCCCCAGCCAAAGGAGATCAGACCGCACCTGCTCTCCATGGAGCCCGGCGCGCTTTTAGAGATGAAGTCCAACGACGCATGCTGCAGGACCGCCAAGCAGTTTTTGGTGAAGCACTTCGTGAGGATATCGGGCGGGAAGGCCCTCTATCTGCTGAAGAAGGCGAGGATCGCACCGCAGGCGCCACCCAAGGACATAGACGTGGAGGCACTGCTGAAGGCCGCGAGGGAGGGGGACATAATGCGCCCGCCGCTCGACGTCCTGAGCCCAATAGGAGAGGAGGCACTGAGGCACTCCCTCAAAAGGATTTATCCGGATGCAGAGTTCATCGCCTCCACATCGAGGGAGCCATGGTCCTACCGGGGGGTTCCCTTTCAGGTAGAGGTGGGGGCTGCGTACGGCGGTCAGTCCGTCTCAAACGACTGCGCAACCTCCAAGGAAACGATCTTCAAGTCGAAGATTGTGAGGCTCGGAAATAAGTGCCCACTGATATACGACTCGAAGGACTGTCTGCTTTACAAGGTCGTCAAGGAGATCAACTGGAGGAATTACAAGATCCCCCAGGACGAGGGCAACCCGCCGGCGGCACCCCTGGTCGTCGTGGTGTCGCTGATATCCACGAAGGTTCCCTACATAGTGCCTGGGAAGTTTGCCGTCGCCTACCACGAGGAGATAAGGGAGCAGCTCCGCCTCGCCCTGCAGACGCTGGGGAGGATGATCTACGGTTACATCTCGCACAGGCAGCGGCAGGAGCACGAGCAGCACAGGCAGAGCATATTCCAGATCTACGCGAAGGAGGTTGCCAAGGACCTCTCGGTGCTGGCGGAAAAAGATGAGCAGTTATTGCTGAATGGGCTGCTGGAGTCCGTGAAGCACAAGAAGCCGAAGAAGGTGGCGCCCCCCGAGCCGCCGAAGGTGGAGATAACGGCGACGGAGAATGTTGAGTTGAAGGTTGAACCAAAGGTGGAGACCAGAGTGGAAACGAGGCCGGTGGTGGAGACCAAGCCGGTGGCAGCGCCCCCGCAAAAGAAGGTCGAGAAGGGACAGCACACCCTCGATGCTTTCTTCGGGTGATATTATGATTATGAGGGTGAGAACCCATGAGGAAGAACAATAACTCAAAAGCAAAGGCACGCCCGCTAGAGTCATTCGACGACGCTGAGAAGAGGCTCAAACAGATATTCGTAGGATTGGCGGACGAAATAGTAGATGCGAAACCCCCACTGATGCGCATACCGCTTAGGACCGCCTCAAATACCGTATTCGACGAGAAGCGCGAGATACTGACGCTAGGGGACAGGGCGAGCGAGCGGAAGTTCAATGAGATTGGGGGAGTGAGGTCATTCATGCAGACCTGTTTACTTGCGAGGGCGATACACGAGGCGCTGAAGCATGACGACCACCCGACGATAAGGGACCTCTACTACTACACGTTGCACACGATAGAGGGGACCGAGGTGGAGACCTTCAACAGCCAGGATGAATCTAATGCGATATTTCAGGACATAGAGGTTATGACCGGGCTCCTCAGGGAGCAGATGGGTGTCGTGGCGGAGTCGAGGGGTGCCCTAGTTGGGAACGCGGTGCTGGAGTCGAAGGGGAACAGAATTGACTGCTCGCGGTTTGGAATAGGGGCGTTTAACATACCCTCGCTGTGCGACCAGATACAGATACTGGACGTGGACGCGGAGTACGTGCTGGTAGTGGAGAAGGACGCAATATTTCAGCGGCTGAACAACTACGAGTTCTGGAGGAAGAATAAATGTTTGTTGATCACGGGGAAGGGTCAGGCTGACAGGGCGACCCGGAGGATGGTAAGGAGGCTGAGCGAGGACTGGGACCTGCCCATATACGTGCTGACGGACGCGGACCCCTTCGGGTGGTACATTTACTCGACGTACCGCGCTGGGTCAATTTCGCTGTCGTACGAGTCGTTTCGATTGGCATGCCCCTCGGCGAAGTTCTTGGGGATGACCATGACCGACTTGGAGAGGTACGAGATACCCAAGGATCACCTCATAAAGGCGAACGATGTGGACATAAAGAGGGCGAAGGAGCTCCTTGTGAAGGACCCCGTTACGAAGCTCCCGAGGTATCCGTGGTTCTACGAGTCGAAGAGGTGGCGGCAGGAGATCAAGATGTTTCTGGAGAGGAGGGTGAAGGCGGAGATAGAGGCGAAGTCTTCTAAGGGCTTCAGGTTCCTGTTGGACGTGTACCTGCCGGAGAAGATAAGCAGCAAGGACTGGATAAAGTAAGTAGTGGTGTCGATGGGCCACTTTGCTGAGTGCGGTGAGGGGAGGCACAGGATTTGGGCCGATGTGATAGAGGCGGGGGACGACCTTGTTATGTTTATCGGAGGCGGCGAGAGACCCCACATAGGCTCAATATCGATCTCCGAGAAGGGGGGCGAGGCCTTTTCGGTATCCATGCCCGAGCATAAGGACTATATCGTATCAAGCGATGCCGCAAAAAAGATTTCCAAGGCCACTCGCCGAAGGTGCTTGGTGGTGGTTGGCATTCACATTGAAGGAGCATCAAAAAGTGATGTAGAGAAACTTCTTGAAAATTCCGATAAATGCATAAACACACTCTTAAGGAAATTTGGATAACTGCGAGTAATTAGATTTCTGTGATTGCGACGGGCGACTTAACAGGTTTTGCGCCCTCCGCACTCAGGGCACGCAACAATACATTTCTCTCCATGCTTTTCGTAAACGACGTACCCCACACCCTTACAACGCGGGCACGGCTTCCCTATCGATTATCCCCCCTTTGCTCCCCATCTCAATTTACCTAATCGCATCCACATCTCAGGCTCTATATCCCTTCGCCCCATCTCCTGAAGAGGCTATGCTTGATCCCCAACTGGTCGAGGACCTTCCCGACGATGTGGTCCACCAGCCCCTCCAGCGTCCTCGGCCTGTGGTAGAACCCCGGACACGCCGGTAGCACCACCGCCCCCGCCTCCGTCGCCTTCATCATATTCCTTATGTGCACCAAGCTCAGAGGCGTCTCCCGGGTCACCAGCACAAGCCTCCTCCTCTCCTTCAACGCAACGTCAGCCGTCCGGGCGGTCAGGGACGAGGACACGCCGTTCGCCACGCACGCCAGCGTCTTCATGCTGCAGGGCACCGCCACCATCGCATCAAACAAAAAGCTCCCACTCGCCGTTGGTGCCACCATGTCGTCGTTCCCGTAGACCTTCCCGAAGCGCGAGAGCGCCTTCCCGTTGATCCCGGTCTCCCTCCTCAGGATCTCAAGCGCCGTGTTCGAGGCAATAATAATTAATTCGACCTTCGCCTCTTGGAGTTTCTCCAACAACCTATAACCATAAATCGCTCCGCTCGCCCCAGTAAGCGCCACAACGACCTTCAAGGCAACCCCCATTAATTATCCGCCTAACAAACTGATATCGGTTCCTATAGTTGCGCGATCAAATTGAATTCTGCCAATGGTCTATCCGACTCCATTTTAAAACGTGTCGTGCGCCTAATTATTTTACTACACTTTTTAGACTTCGTTCAATCTCGTCTGGCCAATCACAAACTATTCCAAAGCGTTTCTCAATGGTTTCCGTAACACCTCTTGACACTATGCCATTCTTTCTGACGGGTGAAAAGTGGTGGTCGGTAGAAGCAATAAACAACGTCACCTTGCCTCCTTCTGTTTATTTGTACTGATTTAACAAATAGATTGCCTCAGCAAGTATTATCTTATCGCTGATTTCCACGGGTTTTCTTAGCAGATTTGTTAATTGGGAATTAATGATCTCATCTTGTGTCTTAAAGATATCGAAGGCCACTGCTTTAAAACCCCTTGGGATGAATGTGAGTAACCCCTCGGGCTTTGGAAGATCATACGCCGCCTCCGTCAATCCTTCGTACATATCAAAGACTTTTTTGATATTTTTAGAAACCTCTTTAGGGTCGACCGGTTCACGACGTAAGATTGAGAGTATGTTTCTTAACCTATCTTCACATATGTTGAATATGACTGAAAAAATTTGGAAATCTGTTGCACGATCTACAAGTTGGTTCTTCAGTTCATCTTTAACGGCCCTTTCAAGTGCATTATATGCTTGTTCTTCTATTGTGGCAGTGACTATCCCAATACGTTTTGAAAGGTGCTTCTTTACGAAGCCTATTAACCCCATAGATCGGTCAAAAAAATGATGTTTGAGATTTAGTTTCAAATCATCGCAAGCCGCGTATGTTGATCCTGCTATTAGAACGTTGGTGTCAAACAGAACTCTATACTTCAACGAACATCGCCCGTACGGTGTCCGCAAATCGACTGAAGCTTCTTTCAAGTTTTTCCTTGTTTATTTCTGTAAGCTCTTCTTTGGGCGATGGTAGCATACCAAAACGATTTGCCATGTTTCTTAAAGCCTTCAACTTATTTGAGATAAACGATATCTTCTGAGGAGTGATTGCTTGTTCTTTGAGAGAACATATACTCTGAAAGAGTTCGCTTAGTAAAGGAGCAACCTCTATTGCATGATCAATGACAATGGGGTTCTCGTGATTTTTCTCCGCTGAGATGAACTGGGTCTTCATTTTCTGAAGAATAAGGCGTGAGTTTCTTACAGAATGATACAGTAAAAATGACTCATCAACGGGCATGTCCTCTCTTTCAGCCCAAAACCTCTCATCAGATTTGCAATTTGCTATCAGTTTATCAAGTACCCCAACAATAGAAACGTCTACTTTCTTTTCCTCTTCCATTTTTCCAAGTAGGTCGACCAAACTTACAAAATCGTTTCCAACTTCCAACTTCAACACCTTAAGATATTCCTTAAATTATCGATAGGTGTACCTGCGTGTTTTACTATTGACAGATTTTCCATTTAAATATATCTACAATATTTAAACTTTGCTAATGTTGTTTTACTCAATGAAAGGAAGATGATGTTCTTAGAATAACTATAGACAAGTTTGTCTTCAGATGGTCCGAAATCACAACTCTTTTAAACCGCCTTCCCTCGTTATCTGTTGGTGTTTCTAATGCCCAACGTGATCGCCCTAATGCTCCTCGCCACCGAGACCGGCAAGGAGTACAACATAGTCAAAGAGGTCAAGAAACTGCACGGCGTCTCCGAGTGCAGGGTCGTCTACGGCGAGTACGATGTCTTCATAAGGATGGAGGCCGCGGACATCCCTCTTCTGGACGAGATAGTCACCCAGGTGAGGCGCATACCCGGGGTCGTGCGGACGACCACGCTCGTGGCATCTCCTTAATCTCAATCTTCTACTCTTTGAGCAGAAACTCGTCCACTCTTTTCTTAGCCGCCTCCCTTCGCCTCTGATGCTCCTTCAGGAAGGCGGCCACCTTATCCGCAAGCTGGTTCTTGCACTCGCCGCACATCCTCTCGCCCGCCTTGCAAGCCCTGTAGGTCTCCGCAACGCTCCTGTCGTCCTCGTCGAACAGACTGTAAAGGTAGCTGTATATCACACAGACGTCTGGGTTGCCGCCCTTCTCCCTCTGCTCCTTTATCGTGGGCTGCCCGCCCGTAAATGCATTCTTGACCTTCTTTACCGCCTCCTCAGGCTTGTCCGAGAGGAATATGCATGTCTCTGGCATACTGGCGCTCATCTTCCCGCCCGCTCCTAATCCGGGAATGAACTTGCTGTATATCCCGGCGGGCTTCCTGTACCCCAGCTTGGGCGCCACATCCCTCGCGATCCTCCAGTATGGCTCCTGATCAATCGCGCACGGGATCAGAACATGGGCATCCCTCTTCTCCAGTACCTGTGGCAGGAAGCAGGGAACCGCCTGTATCGCCGGGAAGAATATTATCCCTATGTTCGAGCTGTCCGTGAACCCGAATGTTGCCCTCGCCGTGGAGAAGGTGACATGCTTGGCCACCCTCACAGCGATGTTGTACTGCTCCTTCGTGTAGGTCAGGTCTGTGAATACCCGCGTCTTCCTCGGATCGAAGCCCACCGCTATTATGTCCAGTATGTTGTCCTTGGTGTACCTGTGGATGTCCTCCATGGTGAGTTCCTGGTCCACGAGGTACTTCTCATCGTCGGTGATCTGGAAGTACAGGTCCGAGCCGAAGGCGTCCTGCAGGTACTTGGTGAGGATCCACGGGATCAGGTGCCCCAGGTGCGTATATCCGGATGGCCCCCTCCCCGTATAGAGGACAGCCTTGACCCCCTTCTCATAGGAGTCCATCCAGTCGCCGATCTCCCGATGGGCGTAGAAAACCTTCCTTCGCAACAGCACGTGCAGGCTGCCGGCGTGCCCCCTCAACCTCTCTAGAAGCTTATCGTTCAGGGGCTCGACCCCGAACTGCTTGAGGAGTTCATCGTAGTCAACCTCACCCTTAACCTCCCAGGGCGTTACCTTGAACTCGTTGTTCGACATCTTCAGACCTCATTAACCGAAATTCAAACGCAAATACATATATTAACATAACATCTTTAAATCCATCATGCCTCTCCCATCACGAAGGATCTGCGACTTCCACATGCACTCCCTCATCAGCGACGGTGAACTCCTCCCGGCTGAGATCGTTCGGCGCACCTACGTCCTCGGGCACAGGGCTGTTGCCATCACGGACCACACGGATCCGTCGAATATGCAGCATGTAATCTCATCGCTCGTCCGGGCGTCCGAGTTCATTTCGAAGTACTACAGCGACTTCCAGCTCATCCCTGGCGTTGAGTTGACGCATGTCCCCCCGAAGAGCATCCCCTCATTGGCGAGGGAGGCGAAGAGGTACGGCGCGAAGATCGTGGTCGTGCACGGGGAGTCCCCGGTCGAGCCAGTCCAGGAGGGCACGGACGGGGCTGCCTGCAGTTGTTCTGATGTCGACTTAATCGCCCACCCCGGCTACATATCCAGAGAGGCCGTGGAGAGGGCGAGGGAGAACGGTATATTCCTCGAGCTCACGTCCAGGGGCGGGCACTGCTTGGGCAACGGGCACGTCGCCAGGCTGGCAAGGAGGATTGGCGCCCATCTGGTGGTGGATTCGGATGCCCACGACATCGGCGATCTCCTCACGCCCAAGATTGCGATGGGGGTTGCGCACAGCTCCGGGCTGACAAAGGCCGAGGCGGAAAGGGTGGTCTACGATAACCCGAGCCTCGTGATGAAGCGGCTTAACCTGTGATCCCGGAACTTGGGCATTCTGCAGATGCTTAAACTACTGAATATTGAGCCAGCAGTCAAGCAAAAAACTAAATTATTGCTATGCAGGAGCTTTGAGCACTTCCTTCTTGCCCTCTTTCTCAACTATCTTGTCTGCGTCGTGTTTTGCTATCTTCAGGCTCAAGTCCTCAAGCGCCTTGACGATGGGACTCTCTGCGTTGATCTGGTACATGGAAGCCTTCCCTACGTTCCTCGTCCGTTTGATCACGCCCCCCTCTTCCAGCTCTGGTAGCAGCCGCAGTACGGTGCGGAAACTGACACCGGCATTCTTAGCGATGTCAGTCTTCGAGTAGTCCCAGTGCCTGTAAACGATCAAGAAGTCCAGGACGGCGGCCATCGCCGATCCAGCAAACATCCTCGCGAGAGGTCCTTCCTGCAGCACTTTATCCATAACTATCCCTGCAATATAATCGCATGATGGCTATTAAACTTTACTATATGTCACAATAATGTGACTTAAAGAACATAATGGGCTATATGAGTGAACCCATATATTGATGAATATGGACGTGATAGCAAAAACAATCCTCGCCAGGCTCTACGCCGACAGGATCATAGGTGGCCGGCACACCGCTTTTGAGAACCTCTCCAAGGGATTCCCTAGGCATCTGAGAGGAGAGGCGAAGGAGACCGCGGAGTGGCTGATAAGGAAAGGGTTCATAATCGCAAAACCCACGAGCTACGGCTTGCAAGTCTCCTTGAACCATTACAGAATTGCAGAGATAGAGGAGATAATCAAGAGTCCTTGACGTCACATCACCTTGGCATTAAGCTACGATCAGCTGATCTTCAGCCCATACTTCTTGGCTATCTCGAAGAAGGCGTCCCTCACGTACCTTATCTGGTCCCATGTCAGCCCGTAGGTGTTGAGCTTGAAGTGCTTGGTCAGTCCCGGCTGTATCCCCACGATCTTCCTCGATCTGAGCTCGTCGTACAGGAAGTACCCCTTCCTCTTGTGGGTCTCCGAGACCTTGTAGAAGGACTCGGTCTCCATGTGCGTCAGCGTGTGCATCTTCGGTCTCATGCCCATCTGCTTTATCCCCTCGATCCTCTCCAGCTCCGCCACCAGATACCTGACCTTCTCGACCTCCTCGCCCCACCTCTCCACCCTCTTCACGACCTCCGGGAAGGATGCCATTAAAGTAATCAGCGGCGCACCCATCACCGTGCAGCCCAGCATGGCGAGCTCCTTAGCCCCAAACTTCCTCTTGGTAAGGTCGCCCTCCATCTTTGACCTTGCCGTGAACTTCTCCTCCAGCGACTTGTTGAACGCCAAGATTCCAGTAGGCGCACTCGCAGCCCAGCTCTTGTGCCCGCTACTCGTGAGCACGTCGGCGCCCAGCTCTTTTCCATTGATGGGCATTATTCCAGCCGAGTACGCGCAGTTGAGTATGTAGGGGACTTTGCACTCCTTCGCTATCTTCGCGACGACCTTGGCGTCGTTAAGGTTGCCGTACAAATAATCGATGTGGGTCAGCAGAAGAGCCGCTGGCAGTTTCCCCGTCTCCTTCTTTACCTCATCTATCTTCGCCGCGTACGCCTCCAGATCGACCCTGTACTCCGGCGGCCCGCTGTTCGGCACCTCCTTCACCCTCAACTCGGCCAGCTCTGCGGCTATGTAGCTCGAGTAGTGCGCCGTAGAGTCCAGCACCACGTAGTCCCCTGCTCCGCCCAGCATCCTGAATGCTATGAACTTCGCCTCCCTGCACCTCGTCACAACCCTCGCAACGTCCATTCCCAGAAACTCCGCCAGATCCTGGTAGAACTGCTGTATGGGCGGGTCCGTTATCATATCCAGCCTCGCAGTCTTGGGCGGGCACCAGTCGCAGGTGGAGTAACCGTCCCCGAACTCCAATATCGCCCTCCTCGCCTCCTCGGTCAGTATCCCTCCCCTCTGTATCGGCTGCAGGTTGATGCACTCCTCCTCGGCAAAGTCGCGCCTCATTCCTACGTACCGGTTGAGCCTTTCCTGCGGGATCTTCATGCTCCTTTTACCTCTTCCCTTATCTTCTTCAGGTTCTCCTCTGCTTTCTCGGTTGATAAAAGAACCTGCCTCTTCTCGTCATCATTCATCTTGTGGTTCGGAGAGGTCCTCCTCAAAACCTGCTGGATCTTTATCATCTCGCTAATCGTTTCCTTAACGCTTGACGTCAGTGCCATAAAATCACCATGGAGCCA
>Ga0194110_10006079_pt1 | contig 14203 bp, 10 predicted proteins | sample TA2Kig1200mmetaG_FD_146192 | JGI IMG/M metagenome (GOLD analysis project Ga0194110, IMG submission 146192) | Freshwater microbial communities from Lake Tanganyika, Tanzania - TA2015032 Kigoma Deep Cast 1200m | ecosystem: Environmental > Aquatic > Freshwater > Lake | place: Tanzania: Lake... | reverse complement strand
ATGCCGCGTTGGGCTACTACGCTCTCAAGCACGCCTTCTGCATGTCGGGCGCGCCGCTGGACGAATGAGGATAGGACATCGCGGGATTGCCAAACCGTGCAGGGGCGTGGTATCATCGGGGGAATAGTATTGATCAGCACCCCCAGCAGGATTCGAACCCGCGACCTCCTGATCCGAAGTCAGGCGCTCTATCCGCTGAGCTATGGGGGCGTGCACATGGGTGATTATAGCATGGATCTGGTTTCTGAGGAAAATCCGGATACCACCTGGAAAAGCCTGCGGCGAGAGTTGCCGAAGAACTACACACCCCAGGATGTGGAGTTCGTGCAACGCGCCTTCAGAGTCGCAGCAGAGGCTCACAACGGTCAGGCGCGCAAGTCGGGCGAACCCTACATCAAACATCCCGTCATGGTCGCCGCGTATCTGGCTGAGCTGCGTCTGGACGCGAAGGCGGTCGCGGCCGCGCTTCTACACGACGTCGCCGAGGACACCCCCACGAATGTGCCGGCCCTGGCCGAGCTGTTCGGTCAGGAGGTCGCCAGCCTGGTGGATGGCGTGACCAAGCTCAAAGAGATGACCGAGCTGGCCGCGCTGCCGATCAGCAGCCGCGATCCCAGGATCGAAAGCTATCGCAAGATGTTCCTGGCCATGGTCAGCGATGTGCGCGTGGTGCTCATTAAGCTCGCCGACCGCCTGCACAACATGCGCACGATGAATTCGATGACGAGCGAGGCGCAGCGCCGCATCTCGCGCGAGACGCTGCAGATCTATGCGCCGCTGGCCGGGTTGCTGGGCATCTATCGGGTCAAGTGGGAACTCGAAGACGAGGCGTTCCAATACCTGGACCCCGACACCTATGCCGACATCGCGCGCAATCTCAACGAGCGCCGCGCCGAGCGCGAAGCTTACGTGGAAAGCATCTGCGAGACCATCAAGATCGAGCTGGGCCGGCTCGGCGTCCAGGCTGACGTGCGGGGCCGGCCCAAACACATCTACTCCATCTGGCGCAAGATGCAGCGCAAGGGCGTTCAGTTGGCGCAAGTGTATGACCAACACGGCGTGCGCATCATCGTGCCTGAAGTGAGCGACTGCTACGCCGCGCTGGGCACAGTCCACACCCTCTGGCGGCCCATCCCCGGCGAGTTCGACGACTACATCGCCAACCCCAAGGAGAACCAATACCAATCGCTGCACACCGCGGTCATCGGTCCCGAGGGCAAGCCGTTAGAAGTTCAGATCCGCACCCACGAGATGGACCGCGTCGCCGAGGTGGGCATCGCGGCGCACTGGCGCTATAAGCAACAGGCCAGCCGTGACGAGACATACGAGCGCAAGATCGCCTGGTTGCGTTCGGTGCTCGACTGGCAGTCGCAGGCCAAGGCCGAGGGCAACGAGTTCCTGGACGCGCTGCAAGAAGACCTGTTCAAGGATCGCGTCTATGTCTTCACGCCCAAAGGCGAGGTGATTGACCTGCCGGCTGGCTCGACGCCCGTGGACTTTGCCTACGCCATCCATACCGATGTGGGCCATCGCTGCCGCGGCGCGAAGGTCAACGGCAAGCTGGTGAACCTGGATTACCAGTTGGTCAACGGCGAGCAGGTGGAGATCCTGACGGCCAAGCGCGGCGGACCCAGCCGCGACTGGGTCAGCCCGCATGAGACCTTCGTCAAGACCGCCCGCGCGCGCACCAAGATTCGCCAGTGGTTCCGCCAGCAAGACAAAGAGGAGAACATCTCGGCCGGTCGCGATCTCTTGCAGCGCGAACTGGATCGCCTGGGGGTCGAGATCACCTACGACGAGATCGCCAATCTGTTCGGCCTGTCATCGGTGGATGAACTGCTGGAGAAGATCGGTTGCAGCGACATCACCACGGTCGAGGTCGCGGAGCGCGTGCTGAAGCTGGGCAAGGTGGAAGAGCCGCCCAAATCAGCAAGCGAGTCGCTGGGCCGCGCCGAAGCGCCGCAGAAACCGGCCGTGGCCGTGGAAGGCTTCTACGTCCAGGGCGTGGGCAACATGCTGACCACGATCTCCCGCTGCTGCAATCCCATGCACCCCGATGAGATCATCGGCTTCGTCACGCGTGGCCGCGGGGTCTCGATTCATCGTCGCGACTGCCCGAACGTCCTCAACCTGGCCGGCGAGCGTCTGATCAAGGTGGATTGGGGATCTTCGTCGCCGGCGGTGTCGCGCGCCAAGATTCGCGTGCAAGCTTATGATCGCGCGGGCCTGCTGCGCGACATCGCCGACATCCTGGAGCAGGCCAAGATCAACCTGGAAGACGCCTCCGCGGTGACTGCCCGGCAGGACAACCTGGCGCTCATCACCGCCACTCTCGAGGTGCGCGATACCAACCAGTTGAGCCGCGTCCTGGCGAAGATCGAACGCCTGCCGAACGTCATCGAAGTGCGGAGGCAGAGGGGGTGAGGCGTATTCCGTAGTGCGTATTGCGGATTCCGTCAGGCTCGGACGCATACGGAACACGCAATACGTACTACGAACTACGCAATACGCACTACATCCCTCGCCTATCAGCGTTGGCTGCGCGCCACGCCGGGGGTTGGCGGGAGCTTGTCGAGGGTCCAGCTTCGCTCGATGACGGCCTGCGCCCGTAAATCGGTCAGCCACTCGTTGTACATGTTGTACTTCGTTTGGGCGAGGGTGAAATCGTCCACTGGCCGTGCAGAATCCTTCTCCAGGACTTCGAGAAGGTGATAGCCGTAGGTGGTCTTGATCGGATCGCTGAGCTTGCCCGGCTCCAGGCTGAAAGCCGCCTGGTCAAACTCTGGAACCATGCGACCGCGGCCGAACCACCCCAGATCGCCTCCCTCGGCCGCGCTGCCTGGATCATCCGAGTATTCCAGCGCCAGCTCGGCGAAATCCGCGCCCGCGCCCAGCTTTTGCTGAACCTCGATGATGCGGACCAGGGCTTGCGCCTCGTCACGCGGCGCCGGAGTGGGCGACGCGCCGGGATCGGGCGTGGGCGTCGGCTGACCGGTCGGCGCCGGCGTTGCCGTGGGCAACGGTTCGATGACGCGCACCAGGATGTGGCGTGCGCGCACTTGCTCTTCGGTCGTCGGCGCATCCTTGACGACTTCCTCGTAGAGCTTCTCTTGCAGCAGGTCCACCTCGACCAGCGTCCGCAGATCAGCCTCGGTCAGGCCCGCGGTAGTCTTCACCCGCGCCAGATAGTCCTTGTACGCCTTGTCGAACGCCTCGAATGTCACCGGCGTTGGCGTCGGGAAAGGCGTGGCGGTTGGCGGGCCGCCCGGCGTCGGCGAGGGCTCCGGGCTGGGGGTCGGCGCGGGCGTGGGCGGCGTGCGCTGATAGCCGAACGACCGCTCGATCGCCAGGGTGACATCGTCTGGGTTTACCGTGATGCCGCGCTTTTGGGCTTCCTGCCGGATCAGCGCCTCGTCTATCATCTGATCCAACACCTGCAGGCCAGTACCCTCGGGATCGGTGAGCTGGTCGCCAGCCTGCGACCAACTGAAGCGCACGCGTTTGCCGTAGTCGTTGCTTGCGATGCGCTGGCCATTGACCATGGCGACCGGCTGGCGCGGCTTGAGCACAAGCTCCTGGATGATACCCGCGCCGAGGAGGCTGATCAAGAGCGCGCCGACAGCGATCAGCCCGATGATGACGCGGCGGTTTCGTTCCGTGTCGCGACGTTTACGGGTGGTCTCTTTGCGCGTGACCTCGCGCGGGGCTTCCTTCCTTCGCTTCGCCATCGCAGCACCTTCAGAGAGACGCTCAGCTACCGAACCGGCGGACGTGCTCGGCGGTGTAGGGCAACAGCGCCAAATAACGCGCCCGCTTGATGGCGAGGGTCAATCGTCGCTGATGCCGCGCGCACGTGCCGGTTCTGCGGCGCGAATCAATACTACCCTGGTCGGAAATGAACCGGCGTAGGGTATTGACATCCTTGTAGTCAATCTTCTCGACCTTGTCGGCGCAGAACGCGCAGACCCGGCGACGCTGAAAACGACCGCGCGGGCCGCCCGGCCCGCGGCGCTCCCCGCGCTCGCTGCGGTCCGGCGGTGCGTTGAACTGTCTTTCTTCTGCCATCTGAATTCACTCCCTGCTCAGCTAGAACCCCAACTCTTCGTCGAAGTTCATATCCTCGGGCTCGCCGCCGAACCGGCTGTCCAACATCACCATCTCGTTGGCGACCACTTCGGTCCGCGAATGACGCTGACCTTCAGCGTCATCCCAACTGCGTGTTTGCAGCCGGCCCTCGATGTAGACCCTGGATCCTTTGCGCAGATACTGGTTGCACACCTCGGCCAGATTGCCCCAGGCGACGATGTTGAACCACTCCGTCGCCTCACGGCGCTCACCGTTGCTGGTGACCCAACCACGACTCACTGCGACACTGAATGAGGTCACCGGCTTGCCGCTCGGCGTGTAGCGCATCTCGGGATCACGGCCCAGGTTGCCGATGATCATTACCTTATTCAGACCTCTTGCCACAGCCCGGTCCTCCCGTTACTTGGCTCAAATCTCGTCGCTGCGCATCAACAAATAGCGGATAACCTGCTCGTCCAACCGCAGGTTGCGCTCGAGCTCCCGGCTGACGCCAGGGGCCAACTGGAAGTTGAACTGCACGTAGATACCCTCTTGCTGTTTGCGAATCGGGTATGTCAACGGCCGGCGTCCCCACACGTTGGTACCGGTCACTGTGCCGGCGCCGGACGTGATCCAGCCGGCGATGCGCTCATTGAACGTCGCCAGACCCTGATCATCGAGCTGTGGAGCGGCGATGACGACCAACTCGTAGTCGCGTGCTGACTGCTGCATGCCGCGTCTATGCCTCCTTTCTCTGGAAATGCCCGCCCACAGCGGGCGGGATTGCCGCCGGACGCCGCTGCACGGTGCAACGGTCCGGGGGCAGAAAGAGCGAGGGCGGTGAGCCCTCGCGCGGTGAATGATTTATACCACAGACGGCGCATTCTGGCAAAAAAACGCCTCACACATTGAACCGAAAATGGACTACATCGCCATCCTGCACCACGTATTCGCGGCCTTCGAGCCGCGCCTGGCCCGACGCACGCGCAGCCGCCCAACCTCCGCCCGCGATGATGGTCGCGCTGGATGCAACCTCGGCGCGAATGAAGCCGCGCTGAATGTCGCTGTGGATCAGGCTGGCCGCATCGTAGGCGGTGCGGCCGGCAGCCAGGGTCCATGCGCGCGTTTCCTTGCCGCCGGTGATCGTAAAGAAAGTGATCAGGTCCAGAAGCTTGTAGCTGGCATGGATCAGGCGATCCAGGACCGGCTCAGCCAAGCCCAGCTCGCGGCGGTACGCGGCCGCCTCGTCGGCCGACCAGGTGGCCAGCTCCGCCTCGCACGCCGCGCAGAGGGTCAGGCAGGGAATCTGCTCCTCGTCTGCGCGCGCCTGCACGCGCTGCGTCAGCGGCCCGCCGGTGGGCAGGTCTCCCTCTGCGACGTTGACCACATAGAGCCGCGGTTTGGCGGTCAGCAGGCTGAAATCGGTGGTCCAATCGGCGTGCGCTTCGGGCGTGAAGCCGAGCGGCTGCGGATCGAAGCTGTGCGCGGGCTGACCGCTGTTCAGGTGTTGGCGCAGGCTGGCCAGCCAGGCCAGTTGGTCCGCGAAGTCACGCGGCCGGCCTTTGGCCTGGCCCTGCACCTTCTCGATGCGCCGCTCGGTCGTCGCCAGGTCGGCCAGGACCAGCTCCAGATCGAGCGTATCCAGGTCGCTCAGCGGATCCACGCGCTCGCCGGCCGGCGGCACGTTGGCATCCTCGAAGGCGCGCAACACCAGCAGGACGGCGTCCACGTTGCGGATGTGACCCAGAAACTGATTGCCGAGTCCGGCGCCCTCGTGCGCGCCCTTGACCAGCCCTGCGATGTCCACGAACTCGATGGTCGCGGGCGTCACCTTCTCCGGTTTGACCAGCGCAGCCAAACGCTCCAGCCGCGCGTCTGGCACGGCCGCCACACCGACATTGGGTTCGATGGTAGTAAACGGATAGGGCGCGGTGGCCGCGCCCGCGGACGTCAGCGCGTTGAAGAGCGTGGACTTACCCACATTGGGCAGCCCGACGATGCCGATTTGCAGGCTCATGGCGACCTCCGGGGCTGGATATTGACTTCCAGCATCCAACATCCAACTTCCAGCATCCAACTTCCAGTCTCAATTTTGCGTTTTGCACGAGTTCTATTATAATGCAAAACGTCGTCGGGGAGTAGCGCAGTCCGGTCAGCGCGCACGGTTCGGGTCCGTGAGGTCGGAGGTTCAAATCCTCTCTCCCCGACTTTGACCTCAAGGGTAGTCGAAATGAGTACCCGTGAGGTCTCTGACTAAGAAATCCTCACAACCACAGACCACACGGTTCCTCGGTTTCCAGGTCGCTCTCTAGGCTAAAAAAACGCAGCCGCCCGTTATCGGTATTCAACTAACGGATTATCGGTATTGCCGCCCAGAGAGGAGACCTCACGGATGAAAAAATCTACTATCACGCTGTCCCAGGCCTGCGACGGGCTGGTGCGCTACAAGAGCGCCACCGGCCTGAGCCCCAACACTATCCGCAATTATCGCACGACCTTCGCCAAACTCAAAGCCTACTTTGAGAGCCATCCTGAGCGCAGCGCAGCGGAGTCGCAGGATCCCGCGTTCGATTCCATCACGCGCGGCCAGCTGATTGATTTCCTCGCCTGGCTGCGCGACGAGTACCTCAGCGAGCCGGACGGCGCCGCCCCGCGCGGGCAGATCAAGCCGTCGCCAAAGTCCATCCTCAACATCCACACCGATCTCTCTGGGCTGTGGAGCTGGGGCGTGGCGGAGGGCTTTGTGCCGGCCAACATCGTGCGGACGATTGCCCCGCCCGACCCCAAGGAGCCGGTGGTGGAGACGCTGACCAAAGAGGAGATCGATGCGCTGCTGGCCGCATGCGACCGCAGCAAGACCTGGAAGAACCGGCAGGTCGTCGCCAACGAGCGGCCCACGGCAGACCGCGATCGCGTGATCATCATGTTGCTGGTGGACACCGGTCTGCGCGTCTCGGAGCTTTGTGGCCTGAAGATCAAGGACGCCGATCTGACCAATAGGCACATCGTGGTGTTTGGCAAGGGCAACAAGGAGCGGGCGCTGCCGATTTCGCCGCGCACGGCGAAGACGCTGTGGCGCTACCTGACGACCGAACGCAAGGATGAGTTGGTCAACTCACCGCTCTTCCTGGGCAACACCGGCGAACCGTTGAACCGAGGCGCATTGCTCAAGCTACTGCTGCGGCTTGGGGAGAAGGCCAGTGTGCAGGATTGCCACCCGCATCGGTTCCGTCACACGTTCGCGGTGAACTTCCTGTCCCACAGGGAGGCTTCGCACCGCAACGGCGGGAACGCGTTCGAGCTGCAGATGGCGCTGGGGCATACGACGCTGGAGATGGTGCAGACGTACCTGAGCCTGGCGCAGACGGATCTGGACGTGGCGTACCGGAAGGCTTTGCCGGTGGAGAATTGGCGGCTGTAGGGCATGGGATGTGGGGGTGCCGACATCGCCTCTACCCGGCACCCCAGACATGAGCTTACTGGCGCACCCAGGCTACCGGAACAACTGCCCTGCCCATTCCACCGCTTTTTGAGCCAGCGGCAACAACTTGCCGGCCGCGGCCGCCGTACCCGCGACTGCCGTGAGCATCTCGGTAATGCTCTTGAGCTTGCTGACGATAATCGCGCCGCGTGGTTGGGGCTTGGCGACCTGCTCTTCGACTGTGCGCACATCAGCAGCCACGGCCGCGGAGGTATCCTCGTCCAGACCGGCCTGAGCTAACCCTTGCTTCAGTTCGGCGATCAAGCGCCTGAACTCTTCCACACTCGCACCCTGAGTTGTTTGCTTGATGACTGTCGAACGGCTGTGATCGCCGATGACGTTGCCATCGCCAGTGATGCTGATGCGACTGCCGAACTGCTGCTCGACCGGGCCGCTCGGTTTGTAGATCGCGCCCTGCGACCCCCGCATGTCCACGGCTTCGCCGCCCCCGACAGCGACCGGTCCGCTGAACTGACCTGAGAGCACCGGCCCATGGACATCGCCGGCGATGTTGGTCTCTGTGCCGTGAACGGTCTGCCCGCGCTGGTCGAACATCGTCCGCCAGGCGCCAGGCTCAGGCTCGATCTGTGGCTCCTCCTTGAATGGCAGTCCTTTGGGCTTGGTATCGCCGCCCGCGTAGTAGGCCACGACGAAGTTGTCGGCCTGTTCGAAGTGAAGGATAGGGTGCTGCTTGCCCCCGGTGCGGCCTGGCACCATCTCTCGTGTGTGCAAAGCCAAATCCGCTACGCGGACGTAACCATCCTGCTTCGCTACGCCTGCACCGCACAGCGTTTCGATCAGTGCTAACGTGAACGCACTGTATGGCTCTCCGGCATACGACAGCTCCTTCTCGGTCGAGGAGGCTATCAGCACTCGCCCTTTGCCTTCGGCAAGGAGCGCCAGTGCCTCAGGGGGCACGGGGGCCTTTGCCATCTCAAGCCCGACAGCCTTTGCTTCGCCGACCCCGCCGGCGTGGCAGCAGTCGAGCAGAAGCAGCAGCTTTTGCGCAGGGATGGCGCGCAGTTTAGCCGTGAACTCCGCGCCGGTGATGGCGGTTTTGTAGAGCTGGTTAACGTCGTAGCCGTAGGGCATCAGGTAGTAAGCCGGCCCGGTGGTCGTCGTGACCTGATAGCCATGGCCGGAGAAGTAGATGACGACGGTAGATTGGGGACTGGTAGATTGGGCCAGGGTGTCGAGGGCTGCCAGAATGCGCTGGCGGGTGGCGCCCTCGCTGGTCATCACGTTGACCTGGCCCGCGGGATAGGCGCAGCGCTCGTCATCCTTCAGGATGTCAGCGATCCCAACAGCGTCGTCTACTGTGTTCGGCAGGTCAGCGCCGACGCCGATGAGGAGCGCATGGCCTTGAGCAAAAGTCTCGCCCATTAATCTCCCTCACCTCCCTTCGTCTTCACCGCGAAAGGGAACACCCTTCTCAACGCGGCGCTGCAGGATAGCCTGCAATTCTTCGGCATTGCTGCACCGAATGCGCTCCACCTTGTGCCACTCATCCCGCCTGAGCGCCTCCTCGAACTCGGCGCTGATGCCAAGCCGCGTGCCTAGCGGCAACCCGATGAGGGTGACGTGCGTGTAAAGGAGCACCGCTTGCGGATACAGACTGAAGTTGGCGCGAAACCTCTGCAGGAAGGGCCACGCGGCATCCAGCCAGGCACGCGGGCAAAGCCCGTCGGCATCCTGTGGAAACAGCAAGATGTGGTCTCCGTCGTTAACCTCGGTCTGTAAGGCCCGTTTCTCGCCCCGTTCAGCAGGCAGGCTGAAAACCCAGGGCAGACTGGCGCGCATCTCCATCAAATGAGACGGTGTCCAGCCGACCCTCACCGGAGAGAACGCACCCAGGCGGTTCTGGATCGCTTGCTGATGCGTCTCCTGCGTGAAGTCAATGGTTCCCCAATGCAAGATCTCCCAAAACATTTCGCACCTCCCTATTGATGTAGTGATATAGGCCCCTGCCACCTGGCTACTGGCAGGCTGACCGGTTGAGAAGCGTCGGTGCCGACGCGCACCTCTTGCCCATTCGGGCTGACGGCGATACTGCGCACCTCCATCCCCGTTATGCCCGGGTAGTTGTCCACCTGGCACTCTACCGCCAGGTTGTCCCCTTTCTTCCGGCAAATGCTCAAACCCTTCGTTGTGCCGATCAAGGCTGAGCTTCCACGCGGCAAGAAGGCAATGGCGTTCACGTCATCTGAAGCCAGGCCATTCTGCGCAGTAATCGGTCCGACCCAGCCTGCTCCTCCCGGACGATCGTCCAGCAGGATCAGTCCATCACCGTGCCAGGTTCCAACCCACTTGATCCCGGCCTGATCCACGCCGATAGCATGGATATCCAGCCATTTTGTCTTGGTCCTCCAGTCGGGCCGGTAGGGACCGGTCCACGCTTCATGCGCGAGGCGATACACCCCACGCCCGCTGCCCACCCACACTGAGCCATCCGCGCCCCTGGCGAGACTGGTGATTCTGAAAATGATGCCTGGCTCCCAGTCCTGCGGTGGAGGCGCTGTCCGCCAGTGTGCGCCGTTGTCCTCTGATATACCCAGGCCTGCCCCGTCATAGGTGCCCACGTAGCTGTGCTGGTTGTCGAGAAGGATCGCGCTGATCTGGCAGCCGGGCAACCCATCGGCAGGTGTAAGCCGCGGCAACCATGTGTTGCGACCGTTCTGATCAGCCAGAATGGCCAGACCACTTCCCGATGTGCCTGCCCAGATCCGCTGCGCTCGATCATCCACCGCCAATGATAAAATGGTATTATCGGCCAATCCGGCGAAGACCGGTGCAGCGCCTCGTTGAGCTTCCAATCCCCGGCCAGATCGCCCTATCCACATCACCTCCTCCTGATCCTTAACCTGAAAGGCCAGTGCCAGCACCGCGTCGGGTGGCACCGCAACTGCGCGCTCGCCAGGGCACCTTCTCGGCTGGACGGAGTTCCAGACGATATAGGCCACTGCCAACAGAACCAGCATCCCGATCACAGCCAGCCCACCTGCCCTGAAACGGCGCTGTCTTTGAAGACGCTCTGCACGCTCGCGAAGCTCGCTCGCCCCACGGTAGTATGAGTCTACCTTGCCCAGATCGGCCAAAACCGCCAGCGCCTGATGCACCTGACCGCGCTCTAACAGCGCGGCCGCCTGGCCGTATAAGATTGCCGATCTTCCCGCCTGTTCCGCATTGCGCACTCGCTCAGCCAACTCTGCCAGCCGTGTCGCCAACTCCGGCGATTCACCCTTGACGACGATGGCGACATTGCCCGATCCGACGATATTCCCGTCACCAGTGATCTGTAATCCCTGAGACTGCAGGGCCGACCAGACGACTTCCGGCGGATAGGCCTTCAGGGCATCCGCCAGCTCAAACAACCGGGACAGGTCGCCTGAGCGAAGCGCTTTGACCAAGCTGTTCAAATCGTCGGACATACCCCTCCTCACTTCCCCTTCAGTTCCTCCACCTTCAACCCCGTCACCCGCCCTCGCAGCTCATTCAGCGCCATCAACACCGAGTGCTCGTTCACATCCCCCTTCAGCTCCAGCCGCAGCTCCAGCGTGATCGCGGACTGGCTCAGTTTGCTCAGGTTCGTCGCGGTCTTGATCACGCTGGCGAGCTCCACCGCCGACACCGGCCCGGCCAGGCGGATGACGCGCGTGTCGGGCGGGAGCGCTTCGGGCTGGCCGACGTAGCCGGCCAGGGTGACCGCCTGGATGCCGGTCTGGAAGGTGGCGGTCTCGGCCGCGCCGTAGCCGAAGCGGCCATCGGCGATGCACTTCTGCAGGGCATTGAGCAGGCCGCCCTCGCCCACGCGCTCGGCGCCGTAAGTCGCGACGGCCTTCTGATAGAGGTCTTGCAGCGCCAGCTTGCCGGTTGCAGGAACCAGCCGCGCCACTTCGTCGGCGGTGACCGGCTGGGGTGTCTCCTCGGCGATCAGGAGGGCGGAGAAGCGCACGCCCTCCGGCGCTAGTTCCGCCTCGGGGCCGCGCAGGACGGCCGCGCTGGTTGTCTCGGTGTAACCGAACAGGCCCGCCTTGACGCCGGCGCAGACCGCCGCGGCCACGGATCGTTCGTCCACACGGCCACGGACGGCGGAAGATGTGCGCGCGATGCGGAAGACGGCCTCAACGTTCTGGCGCGGGGCGGTCAGCAGCATGGCGACTTCCTGGCTGGTCAGCGGCGGGAAGAGCGCGTAAAGCTGGTCGGGGCGTATGAGGATGGCCCGGCCGCTGATTTCGGCGACGTCCAGGTCGCGGGCGTCGGCCTGCCCCAGGTAGACTCGCTCGTAGGAGGCCGGCTTGAGCTTGTCCGCCTCGGTCTCGCGCAGCACGCCGTAGCCGAAGACCTCCCGCTCAATGCCGGCGCGGATCATGGCCTGGAGCACTTCGATGCCGGTGAGGATCGGCGCGTCGCCCTGCCGCGCAAACTTCTCCCAGAGCGCCTCGGTGGTCATGACCGTGGCGGTGCGCGGCCAAAGGGAGGCCCAGCGGCTTTCCAGCAGCGCGGGGTTGAACTCCCGGTGCAGCTTGCCCTGGGCCAGCAGCTCCCCTTCGGCCTGCTCCAGCACCGTCTTGCTGGGCGGCACGTAGCTCAGCTCGAACGGCTCGTACTTGCCGGCGCCCGCGGGCAGGATGACCGAGTTGTACGCCTTGCGGACGTGGTCTTTGGTGTCGTTGGCCGCGGTGGTGACCCTGTCCAGGATCATCGCCCGCTGCGGCTCGGCGAAGCGTCCCATCAGCCCCTTGTCGCCGGCCACGCGCGAGGCAGCCAGCCAGTCCATGGCCCGTTCGACCGCGCCGGAGATGGATTCGGCGTCGGGCGCCAGGAAGAGCACCAGGTTGCGGTTCATCCGGTGCTTCTTGCCGTAGTTCTCGGTCACATCCGGCACGACCTCGGCCGCCTTGCCGGCCAGCTTGCCACGTACGACCGGCAGCCGCGGGGGCAGGACGACCAGTTGCAGGTGGCTGTCGTCGGGGACGTCGCCCGGCTCGCGCACGGGGCTGTCGGCGAAGCCGTAGAAGTTGAGGTGGAACAGGTTCGACCGGCCGATCACCTCCGCCACAACGCGCTCGACCTGCCGCCGCGCGTCGTCGGTGATGACGTTGGCGCGCTCGTCGGAGAGCACCTTGTTGGGGTTCGGCTCGGTCTTGAAGAGGCAGCCGCCGTCCTCCTCGTAGTAGTAGTACAGGGTCGCCTTGCAGTCGTCGAACGCCTGGTGCAGATCGGAGAGGGGGATGGCCGGCTGAGCGACCGCCAGGCGCACCTCGGCCTGGGGCGTGGGCTTGCCTTGCTGGCCGCCGTGGGTGAACATGAAGACGGAGGTCGCCACGCCCTGCACCAGCCCGTGGCGGGCGTAGAGGCCGCCGCGCGTCCGGTCGAGGCGCTGGGCAAGGGCGCTGCTGCCCGATCCCTGCACGGCGATGTCGCCGCCGATGATCGCCTCCCACGCGCTGCCCGCCACCCGGATCGCCTCGCCGCGCACGTCCTCGTCGGCCAGGTCAACGTCGGAGAGGTGGATCAATGGGTCGGATGCCCGCGTAGGGGCGATCCCTCCGTGGTCGCCCCCTCCTCCGTGGTCGCCCCCTCCCCCGTGGTCGCCCCCTCCCCCGTGGTCGCCCCCTCCCCCGTGGTCGCCCCCCTGGGCGGGCACAGAGGCGCCGCCCCTACGATCATCGTTCCACAGGCGTGCTAACAGGTGGGAGAGGAAGCGCAGGGTGCCGCGGGTCAACTGAAACTGCGGCCGGCTGCCCCAACGCTCGTAGAGCACCTTGACGATGCTGGGGTGGAAGGGGTAGGCCTTGCGCAGCAGTTCCTCGTAATCGGCGTCGCGCGATTCCTGCGGCAGGAGGTCGCGCCAGGGATCGCTCCGGTAGAATTGGCTGTAGGCCGCGGCGACCGCGGCGGCCGCCTCCGCATCCACGCGCTCGAAGAGGCGCGTCCGCACCACGTCGTAGATCTCTGAGCCTTCGATGGGGGTGCGGGAGTCCTCGACGCGGCGCAGGGTGTCTTCGAGCTTGGCCAGGGTGAACTCGGCCTCGTCGCCGGCCAGCACGGTCAGTTCCTCCATGCGGCTGGCGGTGAGGGAGGCGACCAGGACGCTGTGCTCGACGGCATCCACCGCCTCGGTCAGCTCGCGCAGGAAGCCGACCGTCTGCGACCCCAGGTTCGAGTCGCCGACGGGGATGGCCGCGGCCTTGTCCACGTAATGGAGCAGCTCGTCAACCAGGATCAGGTTCGGGCCGGCCTTCGTGAGCAGCTCGCGCAGCAGATCCACGCCCGGCGCGCAGCGCTCCTCGTCGCTCTGCCGCACCACCCCGTACAGTGGTGCGCCGCCCAGCCGCCAGGCCAGCTCGCCCCATAGCGTGTGCAGCGCCAACCCACCCCCAACGTCCCGGCCGCCGGCGTAGAGATCGGCGCAGGGCAGCGCGGCCACCGCGGCCACCGGGATCTCTTTGACCCCGATCTCTGCCAGGAACGCGGCCACGCCAGGCGCGGCCAGCGCGGCTTGGGGCGACTTGAGCAGGTGGTATAGCGCCAACTCCGCGTGGGTCTTGCCGCCGCCGAAGTTGGTCTGCAGGTGGATGACGCTGTTCGCGCCCGGCTCCCCGCGCAGCGTCTTGAGCACATCGCTGATCAGGCTCCGCAGGGTGCGCGTCAGGT
>Ga0194110_10006075_pt1 | contig 14209 bp, 16 predicted proteins | sample TA2Kig1200mmetaG_FD_146192 | JGI IMG/M metagenome (GOLD analysis project Ga0194110, IMG submission 146192) | Freshwater microbial communities from Lake Tanganyika, Tanzania - TA2015032 Kigoma Deep Cast 1200m | ecosystem: Environmental > Aquatic > Freshwater > Lake | place: Tanzania: Lake... | reverse complement strand
AGGCAGGAGTGATATCCATTGCATAATTGATGAAGAATGCCCTCCCTGGTTCCTTGGTCATCATCGTTGCCAGGGCTGAGTCAGCGATTCGCCTGCCCAGGGTGGGCAGAAAATCAAACCGCTGAATCCCATTGACTCCAGCCATATTGACACACAGGTTGGCACAGGCAAAACAATAGACGCATGATTCCAGGTCGATCTCCAACCCCTTTTCCGTCACCTTGATCGATCCCTCCGGGCAACAATCCTCGCAGGTCTGCCACCATTCACACTTCTGGCCAGGGCAAAGCTCTGGTTTAATCACCGGTTTATCCCCAGCCAGAGCACCATGAAGGTTCATTTTGCCCCGTTTGCTGGCGCAGCCGACACCAATGTTTTTGATCGCCGCTCCATAGCCTCCGGCAGGGTGGCCTTTGAAATGGGCCAAAGAAAAGAGGGCATCCGCATCTGCAATGGCTCGAGCGACAAACTGCTTGTTTAAATAGTTTCCTCGGCCCTTGAGATCAACAATCACATCGTCCGTCCCCAGCCAACCGTCTGCGATGATGATCGGGCAGCCCATGGAGCCCTGGTTAAAACCGTTGCGGTTAGCTGTTTCGAGATGATCCAGGGCCAATGTCCTGCTGATCCACGGGTGATAGGGCATGGTGGTCGTGTCCGTCACAAAGGGTTTACAACCACGTTCTTTGAGAACATCCACAAAGGTCCGAACAATGACCGGCCTTAAGTAACCGACATTGTAAGCCTCCCCCATGTGAGTTTTGACGGCGACGATATCCCCGGGTTTGAGATGGTCGAGCCATCCGGAATGCTCAAGGATCTGGCGGCCTTTAATGGCGGTCGATTCCAGAAAGCGCCTTGACCGGGCATCCATAAACCAAACCGTTGCTTTGCTCATAGGTCCTCCATCCATGTTTCCTGCCTGGTGAGGCTGTGTCGTAATTCCATTCATGGTTCGAGAGCCTCACCACGAACGGACTACGACATGTTAAAAATCAGCCACTTAGCCGTTCGTCCTGAGTCCCGCTCAGGCGGGATCGAAGGGCGAATGGCTAAGTACGACACAGTCTCGGTGCAAGGAGGGAATGAAAAGAAGAAGCCCTGCTCATTGTTTCAGCAGGGCTTCGTGTCACCCGATCTTCTTATTTTGCCTGATCAAGCAGTGCCTTCAGCTTAGGTATCCGCTCGTTTCTCTTTTTTGCCACCAGCGTAAAGGACCTTGGAACATCTGCCATCAAATGCTTCGATTGTTCAGCAGCAACTCCATAGAATGTTAAGATCTTCTCCTCGATGGCTAATGCCTCTTTCACGGCATCGGAGTAACTTGCGCCCTTGGAGGGTGCGGCCTTCACCTGATAATCCTCTGGGTTGAGATCAAAGGCGAAGCATCCTTCAATGGCATCGGTGATCACACCGTAATAAGCTCGTTCAATCTGGCTGATATACTTTGTATTCTCTTTGGCAAAAGCGAGGAACAGGTCTTTGTCTTGCTCATACTTTTTGGTCAACTCCTGGTAGAACTTTGCAGACTCATTTTCTAATTCTCTCGCCAGGCTGATCGCCCCAGAACACGTACTAATTCCCATTGGCATTTACCTCCTCTATACTAAAACCATCTCTGAATGATCACTTTGCTTTCTGTAAAGAAGCGAACCGCCTCCTGGCCCTGAGTGTGCAAGACTCCGAAAAAGGAGTCCTTCATCCCACTGAAGGGGAAGAAAGCAACGGGCGCCACGATCCCGATATTGATACCCACATTACCGCTCACCACATTATACTGAAAATCCCTGGCGCTTCTTCCATTCTGCGTAAAGATCGCATGTCCGTTTCCAAAAGGGCTGTCATTACATATCTGTACGGCTTCCTCCAGTGTTTTTGCTCGCAGAACACTCATCACCGGACCAAAGATCTCTTCGCTTCCGATTCTCATCTTCGTTGTCACTTGTTCAAAGATCGTCGGACCCACAAAACAGGTATCCGGTAAGCCGCCTTCGATCTTCGGCTTTCTTCCGTCGAGTCTCAGTTTGGCCCCCTCTTTGATGCCAATCTCAATATAGCCCATGATATTATCTCTTTTCTCTTTGTCCCGCACAGGCCCCATCTGGATGGATTCATCCAACCCATAACCGATCTTAATTTTGGAGGACATGGCTACGACTTCTTCCATAAAACGTTTATAGAACTGATCATCATCACCAACAACCAGGAGATTGGCGCCAGCCAGACATCTCTGACCTGTGTTGCCAAAGAAGGAGGTCATCAAAGCAGGAACCGTCGCTTTGACATTACAATCGGGCATGATGACCATAAAATTCTTGGCACCACACTGGGCAATGACCCTTTTACCCGTCTCACCGCATTTTTTATAAATGACATCTTTCCCTATCGGGGTTGATCCGACAAAAGTGATCCCAACAATATCCCTATGTTCCAGCATCCCATCCACGACGGTTCTTCCTCCATTGACGACATTCCAGACCCCGGGCGGAAAACCCGCTTCCTCTGCCAACTCAGTGAGTCTCATCTGACTGAACGGCACTTCGCTCGAAGGCTTGATCACAATGGTGTTTCCTGTAGCCACGGCATAGGGGGCAGACCAGAGGGGAATCATAAAGGGGAAATTATATGGGCCAATGATTCCGAAAACTCCTAATGGGGATGGAATCAACCATTCGTCAATTCCTGTTGCAATGTCTTCCGAATAGTAGCCCTGCATTAATGTGGGGATGCCGCAGGAGACCTCTACATTTTCAATGCCTCGCCTCGTTTCGCCCCGCGATTCATCAATGCACTTCCCATGTTCCATGGTCTGGATTCTGCTCAATTCCTCAAAATTTTCCTCAAGCAACTCTTTCAATCTGAAAAGAATCCTCGACCTCGCAAGAGGGGTCGTTCTTCTCCATTCTGGAAATGCAGCCTTAGCTGCTTCTACGGCTTCATTGATCTCATCTTTAGTGGAAATGGGGCATTTCCCCATCACCTTCATGGTCGCGGGATTGACGACATCTACCATTTTTCCTTTTGAATCGACCCATTCTCCGTTGATATAATTCTTTACCTCTTTGACACCCTTAATCGGCTCCTCTAACATCGCCATCTTGATAAATCCTCCTTTTCCTTTTGATTTATATACTATTGAGTTTTGCAAAAGTAATGGAAAGTTTCATCCCTCTTCCGATCATGGTGAGCTCGTCGAACCATGATCAGTGCCCCCTTCGACAGACTCAGGTCGCTTCGACTCGCAACCGAGGTGAACGGCGGATTGCAATGTTGCGTTCCATTACTTATGCAAAGTTCATTCAAGTAAGTTACGCCCTCATTGAAAGAATGGAAATGGACTCTTTTCCCCTGCTGATTCGTTCATACTTCTGTTCTTCGTTGCGCCTTTCTTTGTGTGCGGCGAGAAGATCTTTTTCTACCTCTCGAATATGCCTCACCATTTCTTCGCGCACTTTCTTAACATTTCTCTCCAACAAGGCGCTATAAATACGCTTATGGGCCCTCAGGACTTTATTTGAAAACTCTTTTCCCGGTTTTAACATCGCTTTCGCATCGCTGAGGAGATTGTCAACAAAATCGAGAATAAACATCAGGATAGGATTTCCTGTAGCGCTTGCAATGATTCGATGAAACTCAATTTCATTCTTTCGGGATTCAAGGGGAATATCATGCTTAAGGACGTATTCGCATTCCTCGATCAAGTTTTTCAATCTTGTTAAGTCATCTTCTGTAATGGAACGAGCCACTTTCTCTGCAATATGAGTTTCTAAGACAAGACGAACCTCGGTAAGGTTGCTCAAGGAGAGATTTTTAAAATGGAGGAAATTGATAAAGGAGTCTCTCGCCTTTTTCATATCCACTTCAGTGACAAAGGCTCCCCCTGAGACCCCTTTCCGGATGTCTAAAAATCCCAATACCTCTAATGAGCGCATCCCTTCCCGGAGGGTCGCTTTACTCACTTTAAAATTTTTTATTAATTCTCTTTCAGGAGGAAGTTTATCACCCGGTTTCAGGGTTCCCTCAAAAATCGCTTTGCGAATCTGTTCGACGATGTGTTCGGAAACCTTATTGGACTTAACGGAATTAAACATCGAGGGATCTTTTCTTATTCTAAACCTGAGGAAGTTACCCTACTGATAACAAAAACCTTTTGGCCTGTCAAGAGAAAAATGTCGAAATATTATAATAATTATAACTTTTTGATACGTTCGACGGCGTCAAACCCCGATTTTCAAATCGGGGTAAAAAGCGCCGCTCAGTATCAACCCTGAGCATACTCCGGGCTTAAGACCGGGGAGTCGAAAGGGTTGATTTAAATCCAGAAATTGGGCTCAAAATCCTCCTTGACGGAGTCACCAATTTCTTTTAGAGTTTTTTTAATAATGATTTCTTTGTCAAACTGCTCGAAATAGAATCTCGATGACCAGAACCTCTCAAACGTCAAACCACTTTCTCCTCTTCTTCATTCTTTCAGCCCTTTTTACCCTCTCTCAATTCTATCGGGTCTCCAGTGCAGTGATGGCCCCCAATCTCATCCAGGATCTCGGCCTGAACGCAGAAATGTTGGGAATCCTCGGAGGCGCATTCTTCTATGCCTTCACCCTTCTCCAGATCCCCATGGGACCGATGCTCGACCGAATCGGTCCTCGCATGATCATGTCTCTCTCCTGCCTCATCGGAGCCCTTGGAGCCTTTCTATTCGCCTTTGGAAACACGTTTTATGCAGTCTTTTTGGGAAGAGTACTGATCGGGGCTGGAATGGCTCCGATGTTGATGGGCGCTTTTAAAACCTTTACCCTTCGATATCCTCCGGAGCAATTTGCCACCCTTGTGGGCATGATCTCTGCTGTGGGAACCACAGGGAATATCTTTGCCGCCTCTCCCCTCGCTTATCTAACTTCCACCATAGGATGGAGAATGACGTTTATCATCACCGGGTTCATCACCATACTTCTTGGCTTCTTGGTCTTCTGGATCTTAAGGGGGGAAAAGACAGAGAACCGCAGAATCTCCTCTTCTTTTGATAAACCAGAGATGGGAATTTTTCAATCGATTCGCCTTATCATCGGCTCCCTTGCCTTTTGGCAATTCGGGGTAGTCGCTTTTTTTAGATATGGTGTCTTTGTCAGTCTTCAGGGTTTATGGTTAGGGCCTTATCTGATCTATATCAAAGGGTTTTCCCCTGTACAGACAGGAAATCTCCTGATCCTGCTGGCTATTGGTGTTATTATGGGAAGCCCGATCGGAGGGCGTCTTTCGGATCGCTACGCTCAATCGCGCAAGGGCGTTGCCATGGTGGGATTGAGTCTTTACTGTATCAGCCTCTTTCCCCTCATCGGTTTATGGAAAATTGAACATCCTCTTCTGTTTGGTCTCATCTTCTTCTTTATCGGTTTCTTCCACGGCTCTGTGATGTCGATTTACGCTCATGCCAAAGATTCTTTTCCCATCTCGATCTCAGGGACGGTGATGACATATGTCAACTTCTTCACTATGGCAGGGGCGGCCCTCTTCATGCCAGCCCTTGGAAAAGTGATCGAATCCTTTCCGCGGGTACATAATGCCTATCCAGCTGAGGCTTATCACCTTGCTTTTCTCATCTGCTTCATAGGGATGACCGCCAGCGTCATTTTTTACGCCTTCTCCCCGAAAAAGAGATAGGGAGATAAGGAGATAGGGTGAACCGGATAAAACCTTTCACCCCAATCCCCAACCTCCCTATCACCCTATCTTTCTTTTCAACTTTCCTTGATAAAATCCTACTTCAATGCTACCTTTAAAAAAGGAGGGCTTTATGGTTTTGAGAATCTTCTTAGGCTTAATCATCGGTGGCTTGGCTGGTTTTCTTCTAAGCTACCTCACCCGGGGTATTGGAAGCTCTTGAGCCATCACCTGCAACCCCTATGTCAGCGTCCCGCTGGGCGCTGTTGTGGGGTTGATCTTGGCCTTAGGCTAAGGCCGAATCATTCGGAGAGGACGATGAGAAAGGAATCTCTAAACGCATGGGTTTTGAGCCGGCGCCAATTCTTAACTTTATCGAGTCTAGGAGGCATTGCCTTTTTGTCAGGACGATCCGGTCTTTCTCTTGCTCAGGCAAGGAGGGAGGAGAAAATGACCTATGCGGCTAAAGATTTCAGTCAACTCCTGGGGATGGAAGGATTCAGTGAATCACTTCTGAAAAACCACTTCACCCTCTACCAGGGCTATGTCACCAACACTAATAAATTGATGGACACGCTCGGTCAAATGCTCAGGGATGGGAAGACGAGTTCCCCGGAATACGCTGAATTGAAGAGAAGATTGGGATGGGAATTCAACGGCATGAGGCTTCATGAATTTTATTTCGAGAACCTGGGGGGGAAGGGGGGACCGGACAGGACCGGGAAGCTCTTCAAAAAAATCTCCGAAGATTTTGGGAGTTACGAAACCTGGGAAAAGGATTTTAAGGCCACCGGGATGATGCGGGGAATTGGCTGGGTCATCCTATACCAGGATTCACTCACAGGAAGGCTCATCAACTTCTGGATCAATGAACATGAAATAGGCCACCCGGCAGGATGCACGCCCATTCTGATCCTGGATGTCTTTGAACATGCCTTTATGATCGATTACGGATTGAAGCGAACCGGTTACATCGAAGCCTTCTTCAAAAACATCCACTGGAAAACCGCAGAGTCAAGGTTAAAATAAACCCTTTCGTAATGCCTCGATTATTGGGGGAATTCCATTTCATTGATCGTCGGAGTCGATAGGCGGGGCCTGCTGCAGGTCTAACCCCGCCTATCGGGTTGTAACTAAATTTAATCATGAATTTCGTGATCCCTGCAACTGAGGGGTTAAATCCTTTCCTACTTCACTAATTTAACGGCAATCATTGCGACATGTTTTCCCTGAAACCTTGCCGCAGCCAACTCATTTTCGCTCGGCATTCGCTCTCCCTGACCGCCTGCAATGGTTGATGCTCCATAGGGAGACCCGCCCGTGATTTCATCAATGCGCATCTGGCCCTGAAAGCTATAAGGCAAGCCGACAACGATCATCCCCTGATGAAGAAGCGTGATGTGGAAACTGAGAAGGGTCGATTCCTGCCCTCCATGTTGTGTGGCAGAACTCGTAAATACGCTTCCCACCTTTCCAACCAGGGCGCCCTTTGCCCAGAGTTGTCCTGTTGCGTCAAGGAACTGCCGCATCTGTCCGCACATATTCCCGAATCTTGTCGGTGTTCCGAAAAGTATGGCGTCTGCAGAAGCAAGCTCATCCACATTACAGACCGGGATATGGGCAAAGGCTTTCTGGGCTTCGATCGCCCCCATTTTCTTGAGCACCTCCTCTGGCAGCGTCTCCGGCACACGGCGCAATTCAACTTCCGCTCCTGTTACTTCCCTTGCGCCTTCAGCCAGAGCCTCTGCAAGACAATGCACATGCCCATACATGGAATAGTAGACGATGAGAACCTTCATGGTTTATACCTCCTTTCTTTTTTGCGATGATGACACGGTTTCTAACCTCCACCTATTCTCTTATTTTTTCCACATCATTCCCATTTAACGCCCCCTTCCTCTCTTCCCCCTCTTAATTTAAGAGGGGGAGGGGGGAGTTATTAAGGGAGAATCGACGGGGATACTGAACCCTCTACAAACCGGCTGATGGCTTCAAAATATTTCTTAAACCCAACATACATGATGTCATTATGCGTTGCCCCCGGAATGATGAGAAGCTCTTTCCTTTCTGTTCTCAGATGGTGATATAGGTCTTCGGCTTCCTTGAGGGGGACAAGCGTATCGTTTTTGCCGTGGATGATGAGCGCAGGGATGTGAATCTTCTCAATCATCTGCACGCATTCCCGGTCGATCCCTTCCAGTGGTGTGTCATGGACCGGTATCCCGAAATGCCGGATGATCCTGACCACGCTGGAAAAACCGCTCTCAATGATAAGGCCCCGAAGATCGTCCTGGTATCGAAAGGCAAGCTCGATTGCGGAGATGCTTCCCAGGGATCTTCCCATGACCCACAGATCTTTATTGCCATTTCTCTTAAAAAGCTCTTCTCTTACGGCCTGAAAAATCTTATGAGCATCCTGTACGAGGTCCGTTAAGGTTGGGATACCACTGCTTGCCCCATATCCCCGGTAATCGGCAACGATCAGGTTCGCCTTTTTCTGGTGATAGAGGGGAGCTGTCTCGTCGTAATCGCTCGCCACTTCTCCGTTTCCATGGAAGAAAAGAATTGACGGCCACTGTGGATTGCCGATGTAAAACCGGCACGAAATCGAAACAGAATGGCCCACGGGTATCAAGAGATCGAAGCCATTGGCCGGACAGGGGGTGAAATCTCTTCGAGGATAGAAGATAAACATCAAGATGGGGGGTTGATCAAGAATCGAATAGTCCGGCATACTCCCTCCTCCGGATTCCATCATACCATACGAACAACGAATCAAACAGACTCTCTTCTTGTTGAAACAGGGAAAGTGTGAAAAAACTACATTTTTAGAATCGGTTTCGTTCCGGATTGCAAACATCTGGGTTAAATCTTACCCACCGGTATGATGTAAAGAGGTTCTTCTTCCATTCTTAGAATCTCTTTGACCCGTTGATCATCAAAAGCTCCGATCATGACTGTCCCCATATTTAAGGCCACAGCCTGAAGGGAAATATTCTGTCCCACATGTCCCACCTCCATATGGACGTAACGAATACCCCTCTGGCCATAATGTCCGGTGGTCCTATTATAATCTGCTGCAATGATAATACTGATGGGTGCTCTCTCGATCATCCCCTGCTCCAGGGCTGCCCGAAACAAACTTTTTCGGACATCTCCATCTATGACCCCTTCTAAATGATGTTTTGATATGGAGTAATGATAAACTCCAGGCTCCAGCCCCTCCACGTCTCCCGCGACCAGATAGATCTCCAATGGATAAGTGGCGCCGGCAGAAGGGGTTGTTCGCCTGTAGAGATTCCTACCAGCACCAGCCCAGAGCAGTTGTGAAACCTCCCCTAAGCTCATTGAGCCCTTTTTATAGTCCCTTACCGATTTCCTTTGATGGAGGGTCTCTTCAATGGAGACCGGCCCCTTCTCGTGCGGCTTTGAAAGCCTGATCTCCTTTGACATATCGACTCCTTTCTATAGCTCCATCAGAGTATGATGCAATCCCTTCACCACTTCCGTCATCTTCTCAAAATCGAGGGTGTCGATCGTATCGGTCTCCTGGTGGTAATTCTGATTCCTGAAGAACGAGGTGTCGGTCACCATGATGGCTTTATATCCATGACACCAGAAGGAAGAATTGTCCGAAAGGCTGATGCCTCCGAAAAATTCCGGAGCGATTAACGACCTCGCTTCAATGGCCGAATGTTTTCTGATCCCCTTTTTGAATTGGGAGACATATTTTAATGAGCGAAAATTCCCAACAACCCCAATGAAGTCCGCTGTCCTGGGATAGAAAAGGTTCATCCCCGGAAGAGGATAGTTTTGAATCCGTTCCGGATGGAAGAATCCGATCATCTCCAGTGAAACCATCACCTCAACCGGACACCCCTGCTCTTTTAAATGTTTTGCATAAACCATGCTCCCCATATTGGGAAATCCGAAACAGGGAGGCTCCTCATTGGCGAAGGCGACAAAGAGAAGGGTCTTCTTATTTGGGGCCTCTCGATGTAATCTTGCCCGTTCCAATAAACCCGCCACAGCCGAAGCATTGTCGTCTGCCCCGGGCGTTCCGGGAACGGTATCATAGTGGGCGCCGATGACCACGGTCCCCTCATCCTCTCCCTTCTTTTCAACAATCAGGTTTGAGACCTTCTTTGCATAACACGGATAGGTCTGACGCCATACGAAATATCCATAAGAGGTAAGGGCGGACTCAATATAGTCCGCAGTCCTTTCGAGCGATCCCTCCTTCCAGAGATGCCGCTCTCCGATTTTGACAGAGAGATATCCCACATGCTGATAAAGGTTCTGTATCACCACTTGTTTCTGGAAATGAGAGGATTCTGTTTTTCTCATCATATAAACGTGTACTTATACTTTTTGTTCTACTCTTTCAAAACAGGGTAGGCACAAGGTTTTTCCGCCGAACCGCCGGGTTCTGGATTCCATGGTCATCTCCCCGCAGGCTTCACATCGCAGGCTCTGCAAAATCCTCGCGGGCTTTGTCGCAGGCAAAGGCGCCTCTGTAACGATGAACATCTTCTCCAGATCGGCGGTCATATATCTCTCCTGCAGCTCATCTCTCAATTTCTGAATACGAGCCTGTTCCTCTTCGTTGACCGTCCCATCCTCCGCTTTCTTCATCAGGTTCCGAAGCTCCGAACCCAGGTTACCTGAAATATCCGGCAGCAAAAGAATACGAAAACTTATGCCTTGACTGCGATCGTAAAAGCTGAAGGCCATCTTACCAAAATCTTTATGGATAAGATTACCCTTGCCAAAGGTGCAACCGGTGAGGAACTGAATCGCATCCACTCCACACATGTCCGTCTCCACGACAGCCACAAGATCCTTTCCCTCAGCACAACCCAATCTCTTAAGGGCGAGTTCTGCCGCCCGGATCCCTATGACCAACCCGGGGCATTGATGACCATGAAAGGCAATCGTTTTATCAATGAAGTCTTTTTCTATGCGACATCCCATCCTTCAAACCTCCTGTCATGGGCTTTGAGTGACCCGTGAAAAGGGTAGCCGACCCCAATCTTATCTTCCACAAATAAAATTCGACTGAAAAATTCAGTCAGGGGAGGATAAGATTTTCATCCGTTCTTCGTCATATCCGCAATCCTCATTTGGAAGAGGCCACTTTTTATGGAGGATACCAGATGCCACATTACGTCCTTTGAACAACTTGACTGAATAATTCAGTCAACGGCCCAGGAGTTCTTGGTTAAACAATTTGGTCAGAAGTAACTGCCTTGTTTTGAGTAAGATCATGAAGTTTGTCGTGACAAAGCATTTGGTCAGCACTTAAAAAAATCGGGAGATGTCCCTCATTTCCCTCCCTCTATTTGAAGTTATTTTAATCTCTGCTCTAAGAATTTTCTCGGGTTCAATATCTTAAGAGGAAACGGAAGGACTTCAATATCAAGGATATCCCTATCGCTACTAATCAAAATGTCTGCTTTCGATTCAAAACAACATTCGGGGAGCATGTCGTCTCCCGGATCTCTACAGAGGGGCATCTTCTTTCGAGGATAAACAACAGTTGTTCTTGTCACAAAGGTAGCTAACCCAGAAATCAATGCCTCTAATTGAGCTTGAGTAAGTTTTTTCTCATCTTCGAGGATTAAAGGAACTTCACGATATTCTTTCAGGATGGAAGGGGAAACATATATATCCGCTTCTGCAAATGACTTCTTTATCGCTTTTTCAGGGACTCCTCCAAAGACAAAAGCAGAGACAAGCACTCCTGTATCAATGACTATTTTATCTCTTCCCTTCGTAAGCCTTTCTCCTTACCGATTTAACAGCACTATCAATATCCCTCATCGTCAGCTTTGTTCCTTTAAATGCTTCTTTGGCTATTTTAAGGGCTGCGTCTAGCCTATCCTCATGAGAAAGGACAGAAAGAATATAATCTTCGGGATCAACTAACTTCCTTGCTGGCTTCATCCTTATCACCTCACCATATTTTTTCTCATCATACACTAAAAGATTCTATAATTCCACTGATTTTCTGATAATTAGTCCTGAAAGTTCAATATCAAATTGGCAATGATATCTGCCAATTGAAGTCCCGATCTATTGTTTGCTTTTGGTTTAACTTTAAGTTGCTTACTTGTTAAAACCTTTTGAAACTGTTCAGGGGTAACATAATCTGTACCGTCCTTCCAAAGCCGTTCGAAGGAGGCCTTAAGACGCATATCTTCTTTGCCCCCTCTCGACTCTGCCATCACATCACCTTGGCTATCCATACGATTGAGGAAAAAAATAAACCTTTCCAAAAGAACGGCCAAACCATAGTGGTAAGGATCGTATCGCCAAGTAGTATACGTTTCTTTGTGCTTCTTTTTGTCCAGGCATACTGTAATCACGATGTATTCCCATAACTCAATTAAATTCAATAATTGACGATCAAATTTTTTCTGAATCTCTGGATTTTTCAGGCACTCGAAAGGAGGCTTAGTCCATCGATTCATAAATTCGGTAACGAATTTATCTACTCAGGACTTAGTGCTGAGTGAGCATTTGCTTTGTTTTTCAGTTTTAAGAATACGTGACCGTATTTGCGAATCGAAGCACTTAGCATTTACCATCTCTTTACGATGAAATATCACTGGTTCATCAGGATGAGACCTAAAATATTTTGCTTTTAGTGTCTCCATTTGTGGGTGGACAATGGACTCCACATGACCCAATTCAAGGATAACCCCTGTGGGACTTAGGAATCGATGATTTGGATTATCAGAACGTTCCAGATCGGGGTTACCCACTTCATCAATGTAGATTCGGTATTTCATACCCTAAAGGCGCCCCATGCCTCTCGTAACATTGCCCTCAATATCTCAACTTATGGATGACAGCAGAAATCAGTGTTTAAAAACTTAACCTGTTGAAGGTTGAGACCTGCCCCTCATTCCTCTTAATACTTAACACTCCTCTTCAGGGGGAGGGTTGGGGTGGGGGTGGGGTATATTTCTCCTTCATGCAATTGCTACAACCCCATCTTTTTTGTTATAGGGTAATAAATAACTTGCGTAGGGCAGGGCTTTAGCCCTGCCGTTGGCGGGACATCATTAAGCAAGCCTGAAGGCTTGCCCTACAAAAATCATAATTGCTGTTAACCGCCATCCAAAAGGAGAAGAAAGCGGATGAGAGTTCGGAAGCCGGGAAAGGTTCGAGAGGGAGTCTGGTTTTTAGGCTGCAAAGAAACAGGGGTCTATCTCCTGGAGGGGAAAAATGGCTCTATGATTGTAAGCGGAGGCATGAGCTACATCGTCCCGGATCTCCTTCAGCAGTTTAAAGAATTTGGAATCGATGAAAGCAGGATTAAAAAGATTCTGATCCTTCACTCCCACTTCGATCATGTGGGGATTATTCCCTTTTTCAAACGGAGACATCCGGACATTGAAGTCTGTGCCTCCGAAAGGGGATGGGAGATCCTCAAGATGGAGAAGGCTATTGTCACGATCAATGAATTCAGCCGGAATGTGGCAAAGAGGATGGGGAAAGAGGAGATCTATTCAGAACACGATCTGGAGTGGAGAGATGATGTTTCCGGAAGAACGGTTCGGGAAGGGGACCGGATCGATCTGGGAAACCTAAAGGTTTCAATCCTTGAGATACCAGGCCACTCATCGTGCTGTATTGCGGCCTACGTGCCAGAGCTAAAGGCGCTCTTTCCTACGGATGGAGGAGGTATTCCCTTCGATGAGACGATCGTCACTTCCGGGAACTCGAACTTCACCCTGTATCAGGAAGGTCTTGAACGATTAAAAGACCTTGAAGTGGAAAACTACTGTGCCGACCACTATGGATATGTGATCGGCGAGGAGGCCCGGAAGTTCATCCCATTGACGATCGAGATGGCCAAAAGGAAGCGGGCCGAGATGGAGGAGGCCTACCGGTCCACTCGCGATATCGATGCCGCCGCAAAAAAGTTGATCTCTTCCTTTTATGACGATAACCCCGACTACTTCCTCTCTCCGGAGATTTTCCTCGATGTCCATCGCCAGATGGTCCGCCACATCGCCACCGTGATCGAGCAGAAGACTTGACGAAGGTCGAGATATTCCATCTCCTTGCCAACATTATGATTTATTGTGTATCATGTAATGTATAAAGATGTTAAGGAGAAGGCTGTGGCAGAAATGGTGCACAAACAGATTTACATTGAAGAGCGGCACGAACGGTTACTCAAGCGAATTTCCAATATCTGGACAAATGGGGACGTTGGTTCAAATACAACTTGACATTGGAAGAGGGAGGGAGTAGCCTAAAAGGAAAATGCCCAGACAAGCGAGACTCGATGCCCCGGGGACATTACATCATGTGATGGTTCGGGGGATAGAAGGAACCAACATCTTCAGGACGGATAAGGACCGGAGCGATCTTCTGGAACGTCTGGCAGCGCAATGCGAAGCTGAAGCTCTCAAAGTCTATGCGTGGGCTCTCATTGGGAACCATTTTCACCTGCTTGTTCGGACAGGAAACCGTCCCCTTTTTGCCAGCATGAGGAAGATTCTAACGGGATACGTGGTCAGATTTAACCGGA
>Ga0194110_10006074_pt1 | contig 14210 bp, 10 predicted proteins | sample TA2Kig1200mmetaG_FD_146192 | JGI IMG/M metagenome (GOLD analysis project Ga0194110, IMG submission 146192) | Freshwater microbial communities from Lake Tanganyika, Tanzania - TA2015032 Kigoma Deep Cast 1200m | ecosystem: Environmental > Aquatic > Freshwater > Lake | place: Tanzania: Lake... | reverse complement strand
TATGGGAGAAGAGGTGGTACCCAGGTTTGGTATGCACACGGTTTTCGGTGAGGCCGTCACGAATCATTTGACCATGCAAAAGATGATGCCTGAGTACGGCTATGTGGCGACAGCCCTGGAAATCGGGCTCATGCCGGGGGAAGCATTTGCGGGCGAAGGCGTCACCGCGGGCCGCGTAACCACCCTTCTGGGCTTTCGGTGCTACCGGGACGAACCTCAGACCGTTTATCTGCCGGCAGTATACGAAGAGGCCCTCCGATTTATGTACTCGGATGTCACGAGAGAACGGCGTTTTCGTGAGGCAGATCAGCCGATTCCTTCCGAAAGCGTGTGCGACGCCAGAATGACGGTCTTCGATTTTGCCAAAGTCGCCCGAATCGGGTTTTATCAAGCAGGGTCAGACTTCGCGGAACAGCTCGGGAATCTGGAAGCTCAAGCGGCTGAGCGAGGTGTGGTTGTCCTTCAGGTCTGGGTCAAGCTTACGTCTCCGTGGATCGGACATGTGGTGGACATTCTACGAGAAAAGGGCTATTTCCTGGGAGGGCCGCTGCCACGGTGGTTCGATGACGACGGGCTGCTCATGCAGAAGCTCTTGTGCCCGCCCTATTTTGATTCAATAAAGCTCTTTTCGGACCGTGCGCGGCGGATACTGGAGTTCACCAAGGCCGACTGGGAGCGAGCATCCAGGGTGTAGGATTACATTTTGCTAACGCTTGAGCCCAAGACGGGAGGCGTCGTTGGACATAACCTTGAATAAGAGCGGTCAACTGGCTATCGTTTTGGTCGGAGGTCGTATGGATACACTATCCGCTCCTGAGTTTGAAAAGAAGATGCAGGAGTGGATCGGCCAAGGCGAAACGCGGTTCGTGGTGGATTTCCACAATCTGGACTATATCAGCAGCGCGGGACTTCGCTCTTTGATGGTGGTTGCTAAGGACGCGCGGGCACGGGGCGGAGAGCTTGTCTGTTGCGCTCTGAAAGGTGTGGTCAAGCAGGTCTTCGACGTGTCGGGATTCAGCGCTCTGTTACCCGTGTACGGATCGATGGACGACGCGACCAAGGGCGGATAAAGACTCTCAGTTGCTGCCACCTATGCGAGCCCCGCGAGTCGCGAGATTCCCGGCATTCGGGTTCAAATCGCCTTCGGCCTCGGAAAGCCTCTCCCGTTTGCGCATGAAAATAGCCGCCGTTCATAGCCTCGCCTTCAAGATCACCCTCTTGGCTCTCGTCGGGACCGGAACCGTCCTTTGTTCCGTCATTGCGTATAGCTACTTTGTCTCAAAGCAATTGGTCACGCGCGATGCGGGCCGCACGGCCAAAATCCACGCTCGTTCCATCGCGAGCAACCTGGACCAGGAAATCCGAGCCGTGGTGGAGGTGACGGAGTGCTTTGCATCGGCCCTGGAAGAGGTCCGGATCGATAGGCAAGCCCTGATGGCCCTCATCCGAAGACAGGTTGAGCTTCAGGAAGGTATATTCGGATGCGCGGTTGCATTTGAGCCTTACACTTTCGACCCCAACGTAAAGGATTTCGCGCCGTATTATTTCAGGGGAGGCAAGGGCCTGGAATTCGTCCAACTTGGCGCGGACAGCTATAACTATCCGGAAAGGGATTGGTACAGAGAGCCGGTGGACCGCCGAACCCCCATCTGGACCAAGCCCTACTTCGATAAAGGGGGCGGCAATGTGATCATGACCACGTACTCGCAGCCCTTTTTCCATCTGCGCCCAGAGGGAGGACGAGGAAGCGTGCGAGGTGTGGTCACCGCGGACGTCTCCGTGGGCTGGCTCACCAGGAGACTGGCTTCCGTAAAGGTGCTTCAAACGGGATTCTGTTTTCTCGTTTCCGGTGACGGGACCTTCGTGGCCCACCCCGACCAACAATTCATCATGAACGAATCGTTGTTCACCCTGGCTGATAAGCTGGCCAGGCCCATACTCGGCTCTATCGGCGAAGCAATGCTCAAGCAGCAGACCGGATTCATTGATGCGGGCGAGAGTTTGTCCCGTGAACCGTCATTCTTGGCTTTCGCCAGACTGCCTACCAACGGGTGGTCTCTGGGGGTTGTGTACCCCAAACAGGAGCTCTTCGCTGACATAGTGGGATTGCACCGGACAAACCTGCTCATGGGAATCGCCGGACTGCTCCTTCTGTTGGGAGTGAGTCTCTTGCTGGCCAGGGCGGTCGCCAATCCATTGCGAAGGATGGTCAAGGCCACCAGCCAGGTGGCTCACGGAGACTTGAACGTTGACCTTTCTTCCATTCGCAGCAGGGACGAAGTCGGTCTGCTCGCCGAAGCCTTTACCGGAATGACCCGGGACTTGAAGAAATACATTCATGACCTGACCGAGACAACCGCGGCGAAGGAACGCATCGAAAGCGAGTTGGCCGTGGCCGCACGCATTCAAAGAAGCATGCTGCCTTCGGAGCTCCCGGCGTTTGGAGACGGCAGGAATCTGGATCTGTTCGCCGTGATGTATCCCGCGAAGGAAGTTGGAGGCGATTTTTACGATTTCGGCCGAGTGGATGAAGAGCGCCTCTATTTCGCGGTCGGCGACGTGTCCGGCAAAGGCGTTCCCGCAGCGCTCTTCATGGCCACCAGCCTGTCGCTCCTGCGAACCGCCGCCTTGGAAGGTCTCCCGCCCGATCAGTTGCTCACCAGACTGAACAGAGAACTCTCAAGGGAGAACGAAGCCTGTATGTTTGTGACAATTTTCTGCGGCGTGCTCAACATGAAGACCGGCGATTTGATTTACGCCCGCGGCGGTCACGAACCCGCTTTCATCCTGACGGAAGATCGAGGCCTCGTGGAACTCAACGAGGCCGCAGCCCCTCTGCTGGGACTTGCCCCGGATCTGGTCTACCCGGGGGCTCACATCGAGTTCCGCCCCGGAGATATTCTCTTTGCCTATACCGATGGAGTAACCGAAGCGACCAACGCGGGGGGAGAAATCTTCTCCTCCGGCAAATTGCGGGAGAAGCTCACTCACGCGCGAAAGGGCACAGCGAGAGATCTCATCGAGCACGTGGGGAACGAAGTGACGGCCTTTGCTCAGGAAGCCACACAGGCGGACGACATCACCATGCTTTCGCTCGTGTTCAAACCTGGGAATTCCTATCCGGCGCCTACAGGTTCTGCGGAAGGACGGCAGGATTATGCGTGATCAGAACGCAGGTCGCAGCTCGACACATGCCCACGGAATTGACTGGGTCAGCGTTCTGCTCGTGTCTTCAGTCGCGATGAGCGAAGCATATCTGCTGGTCCGCATGGTCGATCTTCCCTACCTGGATGCGCGGATGGACCTCCATCGGGAGATCATGGCAGGAACGGCGGAAGCGCCCTATCGATACCGCGTGCTCGTGCCCTATGTCACCGAAGGATTGATCCGTCTGTTAACTCCCTATATGGGTTACGCCAAGGCATTTGTCGCATCGTACCTTGTGTATGATTGCGCGGCGCTGATTTTTCTCTTCGTCGCGTTATTCGCGTATTTCCGCGTCTGGTTTACGAGCGATCTTTCGCTCGCCGGCGTCTTTTTCGTCGCGGCAACTATTTGGGTGGCGTTTCGGGACCAGTTTTTCCAGCCCTGGTCGCTGCTGGAGCCCGCGTTCTTTGCGCTGGCGCTCTGGTGTGTGCGGATGCGTCGGGAAGCTCTCCTAACCGCGGTGATCGCGCTTGCCGTGTTTACCAGGGAAACTGCTGTTTTCATAGTGTTCGCATACCTCTTGACGGCAACCGATTCCTCCGGCGCTCAGGCCGATAAATGGTGGCCTCCGAGCCGAAGGATAATCATTCGCTTCTTGTTGTATCTGCTGCTCTGGGCGCTGATCAGTGGGGGGCTGAGACTTGTATTGGGTGAAGCCCCCCTGTCGGCGCCCATCGCCGAAGCTCTGGAGCATAACCTCAAGACATCTTCCCTGCTTTATGCAGCGCGTTCGTGGGCCCTGTTCATGGGTTTTTTCTGGATCCTGGCCGCGCTGGGGCTCAAGCACGCTCCTCCTTTTGTTCGACGATCCGCTTGGGTGATACCCCTGTACATTCCGGCGGTTCTTACATTCGGTATTTGGTGCGAAGTCCGACTTCTCATGTTCCTTTATCCTGTCTTGATACCCCTTGGACTCTCCTTTCTGTGGCATCGCACGGGTGCTACGCGCATGAGAGGCGTTGAGGAGACGTGGTGAATGCGCCGCGCGGGGCATGCGCTTTCCGATTGACGGGCTCTCTAGTTTGTGGCAGAAGTATATTAGGGGGAATAGGTTTTTTTCCGCGGAAGGGTTGCGCGGCGATAGTCCGAGAGAGCGATTCAAGGGGATATGGCCACGGGTAGCGTGTGTTTTTTCTTCGCGCATAGCGGGGCGGACGGTTTTACCCGAGTTTCCAAGGGGGAGGAGCATGGACGATCGAGAGAAAAAACCTGGCCAAGAGGGGCTTGTCAGTAGACGAGCGTTTCTCACCAGCCTTGGAAAGTGGTCGTCGATTGCGGTAGCAGCCGCTGTTTCAGGGCTTGCGCCTACCGCCAATGAAGATCGCGGGTCGGAAATACCTCCAGAGCAGGCCGCGCGTCGGAGTGAGGGGACCATAGAATCTGCGGAGCCTCAATGGTGGCGTCGTGGCTGCCGCGTCTGGGGCAATCGCGGCCGTGTCTGGGGTAATCGATAAGAATCCCGCTCACCTGGTGGAACGACTCTGTGGTTGACTCTTGTGGCCGCTCTCATCCGAGCGGGCGGTGGGGCCGGGTCTGCTGCGGTGGCGCTCTTGCTCCCGTTTCCTAGAGCGTCGCGCTCCCGACTAGCGTCGCAAGAACGGCTCCGGAGTCTTCCGACCAATAGTAACCTCAAACAGATCCCTGTCGTCATGGGACGAATTTGAACCCCTGTTCATGCGATTCGCGTCCAATCCGAATTTCGTGAGAAGGTCCTTCGTCTGAACCTGCTCTGCGGCTTTACTCGCTTGACGATAAAGACGAGAATCTCGCGATCGCCGTCCTCGGAATTAACGACCGGTTGCCATGGCGAAGAACATCGAATTCGTAATCAAGCCGACATTACGCTGTAACGGCGCCTGTTCGTACTGTAATGTGGCCGAAACCGGTTCATTCATGGGCAAGCCGGTGATTGAAGCCACATTTCGATCCTTGGCCGAATACCTGGGGCGAAATCCGCTCGATGAGGTCACTATCCTCTGGCATGGCGGCGAACCTACTCTCATGGGGGAGTTTTTTTTCCAAGAGGTCCTAGGACTTCAGGCTCTGATTTCGGACCACAGGGTCGAGCACGTGATGCAATCTAATTTGACTTGCATGACGCCCGCGCTGGCGGACACTCTGTGTGAGCTGCTCAAAGGGGGGGGTATCGGCACGTCAGTCGATCCGTTCTCTGACTATCGGCGCCTGAAGAGTGGTGAGCCCTATCCGGAACGCTGGTATGAAGGGTTTGAGTTGGTCAGGAGTCGCGGATTTCGCGTGGGCATGGTTTACGTGGTCCACGGAGAATCTGTGGGTCTGGGAAAGAGTATCTATCATTATTTCAAGAACGTAGGCGTGGATAGTCTCACGCTCATACCCTTGGAAGAACCGGCTCGGGAATTTGAGGGCGCGCGTCTTGACGCTCCATCCTGGGGCAAGTTCCTGTTAGAGATTTACCGGGCTTGGGAAGAGGACCGTGCCATGCTACCGGTGGAGCCGTTTGTCACGTGGGCTCATTTCGCGCATGACAAGGATTCGCCTCGTTGCGGCTTTCCGGAAGGGCTCCACTGTTGTGAACCCACTGTGGCTGTTGCGCCTACGGGAGATGTGTATCCCTGTGTTCGACTCCTCGACGTGGGCTCCGGCGCGATCGGCAATTTGGTGGTCGATTCGCTGGAAAAGATCCTCACCCGTCCGGATGCGCTGTGGCGATCTCAACGCCGAGACCTGCTGAGGCAGGGGGAATGCGCATCATGCCGCTGGTGGGACCTTTGTGCAGGCGGATGCGCCGCAGCGTGCGGTTTCGGACGGAAAACGGTTTGGTGCGAAGGATATAGACTTTTTTTTGAGGCTGTCAATGAGTGATAGGGTTGTTGTCAGTGTCCCCGCGAGCGTGGCTCGTGATGTCGATGCCGAGGCCCTGATCATTCGGTCCGGAAGGAGTGAGGAAATAGTCGGCGCTTACAGGGACGTCGGAGCGCGGGTGCACGGCATTGAATTGAGCGGCTTTCCCGCCGATGCGCTCAAACTCGCCGGTTTGCCTTCAGATCTGCCGGTCGTAATCAAGCTCCACCCGCGCGATGCCGCCGCGGTGTACGCGAACACCTGGATGGCAGACCGCTTTTCGCTGAGTGTCCTGATGGATGTAGATCAGGGCCTGCTCCAGGGAGTTACGATTGTCACTTCCGCGGCCGTTCCGGTCATTCTGAATCTCGAAGAAATCCACGACGCGTCTGAGTTGATGTCCGCTTTGCGCTACTACCTCCATGATAGGCGCTGTCGAGTTCCCGTGGAATTCTTTCACTCCGCTTTCATAGGCTGCCTCAGAGGCGCTCCCGTGTCTCTTCTCCAGTTGTATCCCGAATCTCCCGGCATGAATCTGTACGTTGATCAAGCCCTCCGCGTGACAGCCTCCGAGAGGCTTGCTCGGGCCGGAAGGTTCTTCGGTCACGTTTGCGGCGGGGCGCAGGTTGATACAAGCGCAAGATTGTGGACAGACCTGATCGACCACAAGAAAAACCTCTTTGTCTCAGGTTCTCAATGCGCCTCGTGTGAGGCATTCCACCTGTGTGATGGGTATCTCCGCTTTGTGGATTCCGGTTTCAATTGCGAGCCGTTTCTTGAGGTCTTCCTCGAAATAAAAGCAAAGGCTCGGGAGATGGCGCAGGATCTCTCAGAGGCGGGTGACCGCGAGGAGTAACGCATGTTCGGGCGCGAGGTAAGCATCATATTTGTGCCGACCGCGCGGTGTGATTGTCGCTGCGATCACTGCTTCCAGCCTCGAACGGACGATACGATTACGCTTGAAGAATTGTCCACCGTTTTTCAGCGCATTTCAACCTATCTTGCCGGCGTTGGCGTAACAAATGTGGATATATATTGGCAGGGCGGAGAAATCATGACCCTGTCGCCCGAATGGCCCCTTCAAGCAGGCCGGCGCATCGATGCGTTGTTTCGCGGCGCCAATCTGAGCGCAAGACATTTCCTTCAAACCAACCTCATGGGATACGGTCCGGCATGGGACTCGACCCTCTGGGAACTCTTCGATGGAATGCTCGGTTCATCGCTGGATTTCCCGAATGTCTATCGTCGATATCGAGGCATTACGGGTGAAGCCTATAATGAGAGCTGGGTTGCCCGTTACAGAGAGGCGACCTCCGGAGGACTTCACCTGAGTGTCATCTCGGTCCCGAACAAAAGGACCCTGGATGTATCGCCCCTGGATTTCTATCGCTACTACTTTGATGAACTCGGCCTCAAGAGCGTTCAATTGAATACTCCTTTTGCAGCGGGACCTTCCCGGCGCCTTGCCGGTGAGATCTCCCTTGATGCGCGCCCGTTGGGCGATTTCCTTGCGGACTTGTTTGAGGTGTACTGCTCTCGCGACGACGGCGTGACACTGGATCCTTTCAAGAGCGTTATCGACCGATTGGTTTTCGGGGATAACGCGGCCAAAACGCCTTGTTTCTTTTGTCCCAATTGCGTGAGCAGCTTCTTCTGTGTCGGCCCCCGAGGGGAAATCGGTCAATGCGACGCCTGGCTCGGATCGTATCCCGAAAACAATTTCGGCAATATTCTGGAATCCGAGAATCTGGGTGACATATTGGTTTCACCCCGCCGTTTGGAGTTGGCGGCGCGTGCAGAGAACCTTATCCGGAACTCCGAATGTCTCGAATGCGCCTATATGTCGCTCTGTAACGGCGGCTGCCCCGTTCGCGCCAAAAGCGGCAAGGGCGATCTTAATCAGAGCGACCCCCAGTGCGAGGCGTACAAAAAAATGTTCGAGGCCGTGGAGAGACACGTCCGAGCTTCGCCGCATCTCTGGAACAAATGGAGCGCGTCGGCTCCACCCGAGGCGAGAAGCCTGCTCTGGGGTTGGTCGGAGCCTGGAGCTATCGTGTTCTCAAGCTTCGAGTGTAACAATAATTGCATCTTCTGCGCTCCCGCGCATGACAGGAGCAAGAATCCCCCGGACCTGGACCGACAAGTATTCGACTTCATCACTGAGTGCGCCCAGTCCGGGGCCAAGACCCTATTTTTCACCGGCGCGGGCGAGCCGACACTGAATCCCTCTCTCGTTGATTACGCCCGTTTGGCCAAGGACGCGGGGATACTAGAACTCTACCTGTTCACGAACGGTAGCGGCGTTACCGAAAAACTCGTCGAGGCGTTGCGGCGCGCGGGCGTCGAGAACTATTGGGTTTCGATTCACGGTATCGGTGAGACTCACGATCGAATCGTGAGGAGAAAAGGGAGCTTCGTGCAAGCCTTCCGGGCATTGAGTTTGATCAATGGCAGTTCGCCTCAACGCCTCAACGTGAACACATGCCTCAATATGCTCAATGTGGATGAGATCGAACGCCTTATGGATAAAACACTGGGTTTTGCAAAGACCACCGCGCACTGTCTCTGTCTGCTCGAATGGGACGGCAATGCTTATACGAACCGGGACAAAATGTGTCGCTTGCCGCTTCTCAGGGATCGCCTCAGCTCCATCACGCCCGGGCGTTTTCCGCTCACCATCCTCGATAATGTGCCGCATTGCGTAGCCCCGCGCCTGCCCCACATCGGGAATTCGCCCGACGACCTTCGCATCAAACGACGAAACACGGAGCAAATGGTGAGCAATCGCCTCAACATGGGCCACAATGCCATTCCGCAACCGTGTGTCGAGAAAGGCTGCCCCCATCTTGAAGTCTGCGTGGGCGTGGACCGGCGCTACCTCGAAGAATATGGGAATGATGAGATTATCACCCTTATCGGACGGCCTTAGGGGCTGGAGCGGCTGAGGATGATAAGCCTGTCGGCTCCGGAAAAAATCAAACCGGAGGGCAAAATGCATAGCACCTCGCCCGCCGGTTTGCCGGTACAATGGCCCCTCCCTCCCCCGAGGTTGAGGCCAGGCCCCTCCCTACCACCACCGCGCGACCGAGTCAAGTTACTTCTTTAGGTTAGAAAAAATCTTTCTAGTAAATTCTGAGATCGGTGACAAAAAACGGCTATCCGCCTGAGATCCTGGCGGGAATACTCGGATTTCATGTGGTGCGATATCCGAGTGGTGAATCCGCCACAGCAGTGAAAACATATACCGGCTGTCCCAATTCGTGGCCTCTTGGACAGAGCGAGCTTGAAAAGAGACTGGATAGGGGCCGGTGTCCCTCGGATCGAGTCCGGGGCAGGCTCTGCCGGCCCGAGCTACTCGATTTGTTTGCGAAGATGTGCCGGCGCCTATCAATGTCCGAACAGGAATCGGACAAAGCACTTGGCAGCAGACATAAGAATCCCCCTCGGCTCCGTTCTGCGACGAGCGTCGGGGGATTCCAAACCTTGGGCCTCGCGGCCTCACATTCCGATTTCGAGCGCTCTCGTATTACTGCTGGCCACCGCCCGGATAGTACTGGGCTCCGCCCTGATACCCCGGGGCCATAGGCTGGTATTGGCCTGGAACTTGGCCTCCATAAGCCTGTTGTCCGGGCTGAGCGTAGCCCTGGGGAGCGTACCCGGCTTGAGGAGGCGCAGGCTGGGCATAACCTTGCTGGGGATAGCCATAGCCTGCCATCGGCTGCTGCTGGGCCGGTTGAGGATACGGCTGGCCGTAATAACCCGCCTGGGGTTGCTGTTGGGGCTGGGGATAACCCTGGGGATAGCCGCCACCTGGGACCTGACCGCCGTGATACGTCACGTTGGCTGGAGGATATCCCTGCGGGCTCCCATACCCGCCGTACTGTGCGGCCGGCGCGCCTTGGTAGTATCCCTGTGTGGGGGCTTGGGCCCCTTGATCGGCTTGCTGTGCGCCAAACTGCTGCTGCGGCGCCCCGGAGTAATAAGGGTTGAACTGATAAACAGGATTACCTGTCCACCAGGCCCGGATGTCACCGACAGCGGAATTCTCTATCGCGTCCCTGCTGGCGCCCCCTGAAAAAAGGTAATCCAGAAATCCGTAAGACGGAACAGCCACAAACATCATCGCTGAAACCGTCAAAAGCAGCATGGTTCTCTTCATGGCGGAAGCCTCCTGGTTCGCGGGCAAGAGCAACGAGAACTCGGCCGCTCCACTTCTCCCAGCGGGGCGTCGGGATATTCGCCACTCCCTGCGTTGCAACTCCTCCGGTCCATGCCGGGCTGACGAGCCCGTTGGATCGCTCAACACGTCCTTTTTATCTCAGGGCATTGACCGAGAGTGAGGGCCCCATTCAATAAAAAGCATCCCCTTTTCAGAGGATGGGCGGATTTCGCCCTGATATTCACATGATATCCTGGTCTGCGCCGAAAGTCAATCCGGCGGAGAGAAGTAGCAGCAGTAACCGAACCTGATAGGGGTTTTATAGCGTTTGCCGGAAGTAATGGCCCATTGACCGTCCGTCACCTCGGCGAAAGCCGGGGACCAGAACATATTCAAAAGACTGGATTCCGGCTTCCGCCGGAATGACGGTAATAGGCTGCCGCGAACCGAACAGGATTTCTGGCAACGCGTATAGGTAGCATGAGAAGGGGTTTGTCGAGGGAGGCAATCAGCGAAGCTGGGCAAGCGATCCAGGCGCCGCAGCTTGGCGGGACGATAGACGATCCATGGCTTCCAGGCGCTCTTGCACCACGGTTTGAAATCGGTGCTCCAGGAATTTAGCAACCTTGGGGACACTCGTTACCATCTTTGCGTTGAGCACCTTCTGAGGATCTCTGTTCTTGCCGCCGAGAAGCACTTCGAAATGCAGATGAGGCCCTGTCGCGTCACCGGTCTTGCCCACAAGTCCGATCTTCTGGGTTTGTTTGACCCGTTGGCCCTTTTTCGCAAGTATCTTACTCAGGTGCCCATAGCGGCTCTCATATCCGTTGTCGTGGGTTACGCATACAAAGTTCCCGTACCCGTTCTTCCAGCCCGCGAAGTTCACCACTCCACCGGCAATGGACATGACAGGTGTGCCCGTCGGCGCCCCGTAATCCAAGCCGTGGTGGTGGCGCTCGACCCTGTGAATCGGATGGCGCCTCATGCCGTACGAGGACGTTCGGCGCAGCACGGTTAACGGCGCACGAAGGAAGTCCTTCTTCAACTCCGCGCCGTTCTCATCGTGATACCGGTCCTTAAAGAAGAATGCAGTCTTTCTGTCGATCTTTCCGTCAGCCTTTTTTCCTTCATAGATCGCCGCGAGTATGCCGCCATATCCTGAAGGGCGGTCGTCTGCATATCTGCGTTCAAACAGGACCTTGAGCGTATCACCCGTTTTACACTCGGCCTGAAAGTCGATATCCCAACGGAAGACGTCTCTTATTTTCGCGGCAAACTCCCCGGTCTCGCCGCTCTTAAGGATTGACTGGATCAGGTTGTTCCGCAGCTCGAAAACGCGACTGGTTTGCCGCAATTCCACAACCACTTCTTCTTTCCAGGAACAGACCTCAGCGCCCCGCCGCTCAGCATGGAACACTTCAGCCGCGCTTAATCCCAGGGTAGCCTTGATAAACGCTCCTTCCGTATCCAACGTTATGCCGTACCACGCTCCCTCCGGAAGCGGCGCGTCACCGTCAAAGGGCTTGCCAGTGGCCGCCGCTATGGCTTCGGCCAGGCTGTACGTGACCTTACGAACCAACGCTTCGTCATTCACATGCGATGCCATCAGGGAGTACAGGGTGTCTTCCGGGCCGGTTGTATCGAAATCTTCCACCGCGCCACGCACGGACTCGGCCTGCTCGTTCGCGGCCTCATCGCTGACCACCGGACACGAATCAGAATCGCCCGCCGCTGACTGGTTTGAAGAGAGTGGAGAAACGGAGGGAAAGTGCGCGATGAGACCCGGGACGCAGATCAGGTACAAGCCGAGCGCGATACACGCCACTGCGAATATAGTGATCAAGAACGACCGAGTGGAATGCCCGTGAGGTCTACGCAGTCCGATCTTTAGTAGGGAATGCCTGTATCCCACGATCCTCTCTCCATACCTGTAAACGCGGAAATGGTAGCATTCAACCTACTTGAAGTCAACAAATAATCCGAAAGACCGGCGGGTATGCGGCTTGCAGCTCTTTGAATAAACCTGGAACATTCCGAAACACCAAGTGTCGGACTCATCAACAGCAAAAAGGAAGCCCGTGTAGTAACACCTGTTCAGGGCCGGGGGTAGAACCCTCTGATTGGGGAGGGAGTGAGCGATGGAAGCGGATCGCGCAGTGTGGCTTGATGAGTTCGCCGTGTCATGCCGCGTCTTCAAAGGCCGATGGAGCATTCGGCACTGCCTGCGCATGTACAATGATATCAAGGACCTCAAAATCCGCATGGCCTCCAGGGTCCACGGAAAAGTGACTAGATACGAGTCCGCATACAACCCATGCGAGAAGTGCAAAATCTTGGCCGCGCACCTGAAGGCCCAGCAGGCCAACGAACGCCTGTACAAAGACGATTCCGAAGAGACCCCCTTCGATCACGCCTGGGCTGTTTGAGGGCTGCGGACACCTGCCTCGCACTTTAGTTATTTCTTTCACGCCAGTCTCTTACCATGTGCGGCCGCGACTTCCGCGTATCGCGAGGACGGTTCGCTCCGTTCAATACATCCAACGATGACTATAAGTTTCGCCCGGTTCGCTGTTTCTTGGCGAGAAATGTGGGTGGGTGGAATTAAAGTTCACCCTGGTTTGTCTCTCTGAGAACCACGTTGAGGACGTCATTCATGCTGCCCCATCTCTTTTCCGGGTCCTTTTCGAGGCAGCCCAAGATGAGTGGATCGAGCCAATCAGGCGCTTCAGGGTTCACCAGTCTGGGGGGCGCTGGAAAAACCCTGGTCTGTTGGAACTTGTAGTCCTCGAATGACGGACCTTCAAATGGATATTCTCCCGTAGCGACGAAATAGAGGATCGCGCCTAGAGCATATATATCTGCGGCCTTCTCCATCGCTGTGGGCGCCTTGAGGCGGAAAAACTCAGGCGGCATGAATGCGGGGGCCATACCGGGATCTCTCCATCGAGGCTCCCGAGCGAGAATGAAAGTCCTGAAGGACTGATTGTAACCCAGGTTCGCGATCTTGGGAGTCGTGGCATCCTCCTGAAAGAGGACTGTGGACGGCTGTAAATGCAGGTGCAGTGTGCGCCGATATTTTCCGTCCAGGCCGATATAGTTGTGCGCATGGGCCATGCCGCTCACTATGCCCTTGATCCATCTGAGCCTGACGGCAAAATCCGGCCTGCGCTCGGGTGCCATCACGTCGTCAAGGGTGAGCGGATAGAGCGGATGAATGCTAGCCCGTATGCGTTGTGGGCCGATGACTTCGCCTTCATTCTCCAGGATATTCTCGTGTATAATATTGAAAGCGACGTCAGCCACCTGACCGAGAAATTGTCTCAATTGCTCCGGCGACAGGAACCCTTTGCTGAAATCCCTTATGAGATACTCGTCGCCGGTGTTCACCTCCACGCCCAAGCGCCATGAACCCCAGCCGTCGGTTCTCAGCACGCGCAGGCTCTTGTAAGCCAGGCCTCCTGTAGAGGGCTTGAAGAGCTCCTCATCCTTGTACTGAATCTGCGGGCCTCTCATCGAATGCGAGACAAAGGTGGTGACAGGCTGTTCGGACACTTTTCGACCCACGGATTCTTGGTGTTCCACAATTTCCGCTTTCACGGCCCCGATGGCAGGAGGAGCGGGCTCCTGTGGACGGGGCTCAGGCGCCGGTTCGGCGATCTCTTCAGGAAGAGGATCACCGGAGAGGATTTCCGGAAATCCCAATTCGTGAACAGATGGCTGGCGAGGGGCCTCTCCTCCACTTACCGTAGGAAGCGCAGGGGCTTCCTTTGGTTCGCCCGCGGCGGTTGCGCTTCGATCGGTCCGCATCTCTTCACGCTTAGTGAGGTCTTCCCGGGCGGCGTCGCTCGGCGGCTCAGCGACTATTCTCTGTTCTTCGCCGCGCGGCGGCTTTGGAGCCTTCCTTGGAGCAGTCTTGGCGGCCGCGGCGTCGGAAACCTCTTCTCCGCCTTTGTCCGAAAGAAGCCCCGGGAGATTGTGAGCCTTTGCCAGTTCGGTCGCTTGCCTGGCCAATTCCTCGTCA
>Ga0194110_10006069_pt1 | contig 14212 bp, 14 predicted proteins | sample TA2Kig1200mmetaG_FD_146192 | JGI IMG/M metagenome (GOLD analysis project Ga0194110, IMG submission 146192) | Freshwater microbial communities from Lake Tanganyika, Tanzania - TA2015032 Kigoma Deep Cast 1200m | ecosystem: Environmental > Aquatic > Freshwater > Lake | place: Tanzania: Lake... | reverse complement strand
TTCCGGCTGATCTTTATCCTGATGTTCCCCGGTCCCAACTACTTTGAAGGAATCTCCGCCTCCTATCTCGAGGTCGCTGAGAACGTTCTGCAGGGCAGAGGAATTGTCACTTACGCAGACATCGCGCCGCTTTCGAGTCCCACCTCCCACTGGTCGTACGAAACGTTCATCGACCGGCCGTTGGGATATTTGTTTCTAGTCCTCGTCCCGTACGCAATCGTGTCCAGCCCTTTCGTGATACAGCTCCTGCACGCCCTTCTGGCATCCCTGACGGTAACTGCTCTCTACCGGGTCGGCTGGCTGATTGTCTCTGAACAGGCTGCCTGGCGCGCAGCGCTTCTGTACTCTGTCTGGCCTCTCAGTGCCCGCTTCGAAATCGCCATTCTTCCCGACGCTGTGATGCCGTTCTTTCTGGTATTGACCCTCTGGCTTCTGATACGGGGAGTCAATGAACCTGAACGGCCAAAGTGGTACCTCCTATCCGGAATTGCGTGTGGCATCGGCATGACCATACGGCCCGACGTTCTTCTGCTTCCCATCTTCTTCGTCGCGGCTCTCTTGGCTCTGAGAGTGGCCCAAAAGCCGCTCCGCGCCTCTTTTCTTCTCCTGCTTGGTGCCGTGGTGATCCTCGGAGCACACACGATTCGCAACTACAGCGCGACGGATGGGAGGATCGTGCCGCTCGGTCTCGGCAACGGCATCAGTATGTGGGAGGGAATCAGTCAGTTCGGCGATACGCTGGGGACGGTATATGGGGACGAGAGAACAGCGGCGCTGGAAGGTTTCCGCGCCTGGGCATATCCCGGTGGAGTCGACCGAGACCGAAAACGCTTTTCAGAAGCGCTGGAGATCATCCGCCAGAATCCCGTGTGGTATGCGGGCGTTATGGCAAAACGGATTCCGGTCCTTTTGACACCCGACTGGATCATGACCAGAAAATTCACGCCATCACTCAAGGAGTTCCTCGATTCATCTGGTGAACACTCCATTGCACAGTACGCCGCGACATACCCTCTTTCATTCATCATCCGATTGCTTCTGGTTCTTCTTCAGTACGGAGCTCTGGTTCTTGCTGTCATCGCTGTTGCGAAGGATGCGAGGAACAAACTCCTCTGGTTCCCGGTTCTTCTCATTTTTTACTACATTGTCATACACATTCCGACAAACACCGAGGCACGCTATTTCTATCCGGCGATCCCTCTTCTCCTGCTGCTTGCGTCACATGGGTGGGAAAGGCTTCGAGCAAAACGCACTGTGGTGATGGAATGATGAAGTGATGGAAAGGTGGAATAGTGGAATGGTGGAATAATGGAATGATGGAATAGTCGGTATGCTGGTCAACGTCACAATCCCTGTCTACAACGAAGAGAAGATCTTAGGATCAAGCATCGCTACGCTCCACGCTTTCCTCACGAAGCACTGCCGGTTCGAATGGGAGATCGTCATAGCAGACAACGCTTCGACAGACCGCACACTTGGCGTTGCCCACCAGCTTGTCAGGGAGTACCCCGGGGTTCGCGTTGTTCATCTCGACCAGAAAGGCCGCGGTCGAGCACTGAAGAAAGTCTGGACGGAAAGCCCCGCCGACATCCTCAGCTATATGGACGTCGACCTCTCCAGCAACCTCTACGCGTTTCCTCCGCTCATCGAAGCGCTCATCAGCGGCGGCTTCGACATCGGTATCGGCTCCCGTCTCCTCAAGGCGTCCACGACGAGGCGCAGCCTGAAGCGGGAGGCGATTTCACGCGCCTACAACTTGCTCGTAAAGGGCTTCTTCACCACAAAATTCTCGGACGCGCAATGCGGCTTCAAGGCCCTCACACGAAAAGCGGCTCAGGACTTGTTGCCGAAGGTCGAAGATACTGGCTGGTTCTTCGACACCGAGCTTTTGGTCATCGGAGAGAAGCTTGGGTACCGGATCTTCGATCTGCCGGTAAGCTGGATCGAGGATCTTGATACTCGCGTGAAGATCGTCCGAACCGCCATTGATGACATTAAGGGTTTGATCCGGGTCCGCCGCAGCTTCTCGAAGGGCAAATACCAGAAACAGAACTAGCCAAGTCTTCTCTAGGCCGGACGCAACTCCGAGGGGAGATCCCACTCCGTCAAAATCATTTGTCGTTCCCCCGGCCAGAGCGAATAGGCAGTCCAGGGACTCACCGAGAGAACTCAGACGTGGAAGAACAGCTTTACTGGAAGTTCTACGAGATTGAAAAATCCCACTGGTGGTTCGTCGCCCGCCAGCGAATTCTCTTGGATATTATCCAGAAACGGATCAGGCTTCCTGGTGGATCGCGGGTGCTTGACGTCGGGTGCGGGACAGGAGCCGTACTCGAGGAGCTTTCGCAGCACTACGACACGTACGGGACCGACTCTTCACAGCTTGCCATCGATCTGTGCCGAGAACGCGGACTCCAGAACGCCTACCACTGCACGCTGGAATCATTCCCTCACCGGGAACTACGATTCGATCTTGTCACGCTTCTCGATGTCATCGAACACATCGATGATGATGTTGCGATCCTTCGACAGGCCCATACGTTTCTGAAACCGAAGGGGTGCGTCCTCGTCACCGTGCCGGCGTATCAGTTTCTCTGGAGCCGTCACGACGTGGTGAATCGACATAAACGCCGATATCTCAGGTCGCAGGTGAGGCGGGTACTTGAAGAAAGCGGCTTTCGGGTGGAAATGATATCATACTTCAATACTCTGCTTTTCCCAGCTGCGCTTGTCGCGCGGTTGACGGAGCGGCTCTTCCACCCGGAGAAAGACACGACACTCGATGTTCCTGCTGGGTTCCTTAACTCACTTCTGGCATCACTATTCGCGTCCGAACGTCACGTTCTCCGTCGAACCACACTCCCTTACGGGCTTTCAGTGGTCGGTCTAGCCAGAAAATCGGGCTAGGCCCTCCCCTCTCCACCCCCTTTTCTTCTTCGAAAAGCCAGAACCATTCCCGCGACGTACAGGATTAGTCCCACGACCAGCAATTCGTACCGGTATGGCTCAGGCATTTGGAAGCGGAGCGTGGCATTGGTATCCATCATGAATGAGATCAAGATGACGACCGTCGCCACACCTGCAAGTGCCCAGGCGAGCTTGGGAGGTTTAAACACTCCCTGTCGATGTTCGCTCCGGATGATCCAAAGGCCCGCGATAATGAGTAGAACCGAGATCAATACGGGCGCGATGACAGGACCGATCCATGGCAGTGGGATAAGGAAGAGAATATCCCAATCGAACAGCGTCGCCGGCCAGTCGAGCACCAACTTCAGCCATAGATAGTAGAAAAGATCCCACACGCCGAAGGCAAGCATGAAGAAGCCTGCTCGCTGCCATCGAGTACTCCCGGCAAGGATCCCGACAGTGGCAAGCATTGCCAGGGTCGCCGCTTCACGGGCCACTTCGACAGCAATGTGTTGGTTGGCCGCTAGCTTCAGGGGGAGGGTGAATCCTTCCGGATAGTACAGATCACGTAAGTAGATGACCACGGTTGCCTCGACGAAGGCAAACGCAACGGCAAAGAGCAGGACCCAAATTGTTATGCGAAGTTGACGCATAGGTTTTGACGCCTTGGTAGGACAAGCATTCTTGCTTGTCCAGTACGGTCAAACAAGAATGTTTGACCCACCTGATAAGTGGCGATGCTTGTTCCACCAGAAAAGATTGACCTGCCAGTCAAACATGTATGTTTGTCCCGCCAAGTGCAAAGCTGCATGTTCGACGATTGAAAGCGAAAAAGCCGCCCTGGTGATCACGGGGCGGCTTTCTCTCGAAGATCCAGATTTTGACTATTCTCTTCCGGTTGCTGCAGGCCGTGGATCCTGCATTGGTTTGCGCGGGAATTTCTGTTCCATCATCGCAGCGTTGTAGGCGAAAGCGGCCATGATAGTGGCTGCCTGTTTCATATCCTCCGGCTGCACACGCTCATACACATCCATGTTGTAGTGATGTGTCCGGGTGTCGTATTCAACGGGATCCTGGATGAACTGAAATCCTGGCAGCCCGACGCCATCAAATGAAAGATGATCGGTCCCCGATGTGTTCGACAGCGTCAGCGTGGAAGCTCCCATCGAGCTGAAGGAGGCAAGCCACTCGCGGAAAATCGTCCGTGCAGCTTCGTTCCCCTGCATATAGACACCGCGGATTTTGCCTGTACCATTGTCGTGGTTGAAATAGACCGAGAATTTGTCGTATTCCGGCTTCGTTTTCGGGGGTGTGCCGCCTCCCATCATCATCTCCATCATTCCTCCCTCCCGCTCGGCAAAGTGCTTCGCGACATAGGCCCGGGATCCGATGAGGCCCTGCTCTTCAGCTCCCCAGAGTCCAACGCGAATCGTTCTCCGCGGCTGAAGGTTCAACGTTTTCAAAATCCGCACAGCCTCCATGCATGCCGCGACGCCCGTGCCATCATCGGTTGCTCCAGTGCCCGCATGCCACGTATCGAAGTGACCGCCCAGCATGACGATTTCATCCTTCAGGTCGGTGCCAGGAATCTCTGCAATGATGTTGAAGCACGAATCGGCTTTGGTGAATACAACTTCAAGATTCATCTCCAGCTTCACCTTGTGTCCTTTTTTGAGCGTGCGGACCATCCGGTTGTAATGCTCGGCCGCAACGACAATCTGAGGCACGATAGCGGGAGCGTTTTCGCTGTACGCACTCACCCGTTGATCGAACGGAGCTTGGCCCGGCTGTGGAACCATTGCGCTGGAGACAATGAATGTTCCTCCGTCGCCGCGCCCGGGTGTAAGCACCGCGAGTGCTCCTTCTTTCTGCGCAAACTCCAGCTTCTGCGGCGTCAGTCGTTGGCTTTGTTGCGCAATGAGCATCCGCGCAACCCGCGCACTGTCAATGCCGGGCATCATTTGTCGGGCAAACGCCATCACAGAGTCGAAATTGTCCATCGCCAACCTTGGAAACACCATACGGCGTGGTCGCCGACCCGACGGAGCCTGTGGACCAGCATTGGCCATCGCAAGAAGCACGGAATCTGCCAGCCTATTTGCGTGGGGCTCGAAGTGCGCCTGCAGCTCCATCTCACCTGTGAGTAGAACACATTTCCCTTTGAGCTGTCCTTTGAATTTGTCGAGATCCTCCGTTTTCTCTGCATCGAGGTAGAGCGCATCCACCTCTTTTTGCCTGACACCCGGTGTCCACGCTGCAGGATACGCGATGAGAGGTGAAGTATACGGTTCGGTTACATTCGCCGCAAATTTCTTCAAGGTCCATCCTTTACCGACCGGTCCGTGGTTTTCAAAATGCACATTTTGCAGACCCATTGCGGTCAGTTTTTTGGCCGCCCATTCTCCCGCCCTTCTATACTCGGGCGACCAGGACAGCCGGGGGCCATAGATATCGCAGAGATCGCTCAGGATTTCCATCACCTGCGATCTGTTCATCCCTTCGTCCTTGATCTTGCTAATAACCGCGGTGTCGACTTTCTCGACCGCCATCTGGGGGAACGAGAACTGAGCAACAAGGACGGCAAAAATGACAACGCGGATCAAGTGTCTTGCCATGAATACCTCCTTCCTGACATTATGGATGGGAATGTGGATGGAAGAAACGGTCAAATTCTTTCAATGGTCTTCGTCCTATGCAGACCAACAAATATTAGACGAGAAGAGGTCAAGAAAGTCTCGCCTACCTCGTGCAGTGTGCCGGATCGAGAAGGTTGGCTTCGCTCAGCGAGGGCGACAACACGATCATGTTTTGAAATATTGTGGAGAATAACCCAAAAAATCAAACAATTCGTCACAACAAAACCCGTGCACAGCCGCTGGTTTTCCAGCTCATTGATCTCTGGCGTGTCTATGCAAATTGGGTTACATTAGATACCGTTCATATCGAATGGCTAAGACGACATGCCTCCAAAATCTATGGGTCAGCTTGAAGCGGAAATCAGTGAAGCAGTGGTGAAGTTTGAGCGGGAGTATATGGGTCGGGGCCCAAATCGAACTCGAACCTACATCCTGAACGACCTTGTCATTATCAGGCTTGAGGGGGTATTGACACCTGCCGAACAACAGCTTGCGAAAGACGCCGAGGGTGTGAAACTCCTCAAGGAAGTTCGCTGTAATTTGATCGAAGGGGCCAGGGATTTGCTTGCTTCGCTTGTCAAGGAAATCACCGGCCGGGAGGTGGTGAGCATGCACTCCGACATCAGTTCCAAGGTCGGGGAGCGAATAATCGTTCTTACGCTGAAATAGCAGATTTTGGACGGTTTTGCCGCTTCCGCGCCAGTCCGGGAATCATTCTCGGCTACCCCGTGTTCCATGATGTGCCTGCGTCATTGTGGGGTTGGCAGGGGAAAATGGGCGCAGGCAAAAATTCGGTAGACGGGCTACGAAGCAACTCCTCGAGAGCCGATGAGGGGCTTGGTAGAAAGTAAACCGACATTCATCATCAATACGCGATGGATGTCGGTTTTTCTATTTGATGGGGTCGGACAGATATCTGATAGTATTATCAGCAGAAGGTGCAGCTATGAACGTCGCTCTTCAGAAAACACCGGCGGCAGCCGAACCACAGACATTGGAGGCACTGGAGTCGGCCGTCAGGGACTTCTTGAAGAATCATTATGGCGAGCAAGCAGAGAGAATCGAGACGGCGGCAAGCAACCACATGGTCGTCGTCACGGCATTCGGTGTCTTCGGAGTCCGCGCAACCCAAGCCCTCCAGAACCAGAGCGGCTTGGACTTTTACAGACGATTCCTTGAGCAGTTGTTCAAGGCTTCGGAGCCGATGTTGCGCGAACGGGCCGCGACGGCACTCAGCTGCAACGTGGCAAAGATCCGATACGTGTTTGGAGTCGAGGCAAGCGAACTCGACATCATCTTTCATCTCGACCGGAGCATGGGAGAAGGCAAGGGATGATTGCCAGGATCATCGACCTCTTCGTGATGCAACCGATTCCGATCGAGAACACTACGAGGGGAGTAGATCCCCGGACGAATTCACCGGAGCAATTACGCGGATTGTTTGCTTGCGACAAACTATGAATCAAAAAGGAGAAACCTATGAATACTCTGAAAACGGTGCTACTGATGTCTATTCTCACGGTGTTGTTGGTGTTCATCGGCAACCTGCTCGGCGGCAACGGCGGGATGATGATCGCCTTCTTGCTCGCCGTGGTGATGAACTTTGGAACCTACTGGTTCAGCGACAAGATTGTGCTCCGCATGTACGGGGCGCAGGAACTCGGCCGTAGTGACAATCCCGAGCTCTTTCGCATGACGGAGGAACTCACTGCCCGTGCCGGGCTCCCAATGCCGAGGTTATACTTGATCCCGAGCGATCAGCCAAACGCGTTTGCGACCGGTCGCAACCCGCAGCACGCCGCTGTCGCCGTCACAGAGGGCATTCTTGGTTCCCTTTCCCGTGACGAACTCCGGGTCGTCATCGCGCACGAGCTGGCCCATATCAAGCATCGCGACATCCTCGTTGCATCGATTGCTGCGACGATGGCCGGTGCCATCAGCATGATCGCCAATATGGCTCAGTGGGCCATGATCTTCGGCGGCGGACGGGGCTCCGACAATGAAGAGAGTGGACATCCCATCGCTGGTTTGGTTGCGATGATCATCGCACCTCTCGCAGCAATGATGATCCAAATGGCCATCTCGCGCTCCCGCGAGTTTCTCGCAGACGAAGGCGGTGCCACAATGTCTGGCAACCCGCTCTCCCTAGCGAACGCATTGAGGAAACTTCACCGCCGTGCAGAAGAGATTCCGATGGAGGCCACGCCGGCTACCTCGCATCTCTTCATTGTCAATCCCCTCTTCGGCGGGGGCTTGATGCGGCTGTTTAGCACACACCCGCCGATGGAGGAACGCGTGGCGCGGCTTGAAGCCATGGTGTACGGTGAACAAGCGCGACAACTCGCCCGATAGGAAAAATGGAAGGACAGAGCTTTGTGAACTGTCCAGTCCGCGATGCGAGTGTCATACCCCCGGTCACATACGATGGGAAGCTTGTTGGGAGAGTCGCAATGGACAATTTGGGCGAGCTTCTGATGATCCAGGCGGCACGGGGATCATCCCAAGGGGGATACTCCCCAGAATCTGACCGGCGTCTGACCCTGATGCGACGAAAGGACTCTTGTTGATGAGTTATGATCTCTTCCCATTCACCGAGTACTGGTGGCTCTACGGAGCCTTCACCGGTTTCGTGCTTCTCCTGCTTGCGCTCGACCTTGGCGTGTTTCATCGGAAAGCACACGTGGTCTCATTCCGCGAGGCGGCGATCTGGAGCGCCGTCTGGGTCGCACTCTCGCTGCTGTTCAACTACGGCCTCTATCAGTACGCGCTTTGGAGATTCCCCCGGGTCGAGCGTTTGATGGCGCTTCCGGGATTCAGCCCGCAAGCCGCAGCGGAACAAGTCGGGCTGGAGTTCCTGACCGGGTACATCGTCGAGAAGTCCCTCTCCGTCGACAACATTTTTGTCTTTGTTGTTGTCTTCAGCTATTTCGCCGTCCCCGCGATCTACCAGCACCGCGTCCTGTTTTACGGTATTATTGGAGCATTGCTTTTCCGAGCAGCCTTCATAGCGCTAGGCTCCGTCCTGATACAGTACAAATGGGTCGTGATCGTCTTTGGCTTGTTCTTGTTGTTCACCGGCATCAAGATGATCTTCGCTCCTGAGCGGGGTGTGGAACCGAACAAGAACCCGATCATCCGCCTCTTCCGCAAGTTTGTGCCGGTCACACCGGACCTTCAAGGGGAGAAGTTCTTCGCGCGGTCCAATGGCATTCTGCACGCGACACCGTTGTTTATCACGCTCCTCTTCGTCGAACTCACCGATGTGATCTTCGCCGTCGACTCCGTTCCGGCAATCTTTGCATTGACGCGCGAGCCACTGATTGTCTTCACGTCAAACGTCTTTGCGATCCTCGGCTTACGGGCAATGTACTTCATGCTCGCTGGCGCAGTGGACAAGTTCTATCTCTTACGATACGGGCTCGCCGTCGTTCTGGTGTTCGTGGGCCTCAAAATGGTCTGGCTGAATGATCTCTACGCTGGGAAATTCCCCATTGAACTGTCGCTGGGGATCATTACCGGCGTTATCGCCATCTCCATAGTCCTCTCACTCCTGATCCGCAAGCGAGCCGTTACCCGAGTCAATCCTATCGGCTTGCCCGACGGCGGCGCCGACAAGGTGGAAGAAACCTAGTGACCCGCACATAGGCAGAACTGGAAGGAGCCAAGTCTCGGCTTGGCTTTTCTTGTTTTGGCGAGATCACGGGGTGTTCTCACTAATGAGAATCGCAGGGGCTGGTAATATTCGCAAAAAATCCTTGACACCGTTTCGATTTTTGCGCAACATGTGAATGAGATGAAGGAGAGGAGTTGGAAATCTGCTTCCTTATCTCCGCGTTCTGACGACTTTGAGCCAGCTGCCGGACAATCAGGAGTGCTCGCGCATCATGCGCGGCTTGGATTCGTCAGTATTTCGTTCACGCTATCTGCCCATTTCTATGGCCAGGAGAGTGCTGAGGATTCTGTGAGCCATGGTTGACCTGAGTTCATTGGCCATTGACCCCGACGTCCTGCGGCTAATTCCAAAGAGCACTGCTCTTGAGCTCTCCGTATTACCGCTCTCCCTCAAGAACGATACCGTGATCGTCGCAATGCCGGAGATGTTCAAGCGACAACTGGTCGCTGATGTCCAATTCCTGTTGGGCAGGAAGGTAAAAGCTGTACCCGTTCCCCAAGAGATCCTCCTTGACGCTATCCATCGATTCTATGAGGGAGCTTCCAACGGCCTTGGACATCCCCTCCGCGCAGCCACGATTCCCTTCCGGTCAGCATCCCGCGCAGGATTGCAGACTCAACTCGTCTCCGACACATCGACCACAACACTCGCGAATCGGCTGATCGGCACTGCAATACGAATAGGTGCGACGGATATTCACGTTGAACCGTACGCGCAGGCGTTCCGCGTTCGATACCGCGTGGACGGGGTTCTCCATGAAGCAGTTCAATTGACCGAAGACAAAGCCATGCCCCTCGTGCTACGCCTCAAATCGATGGCGAACCTGAGCATCGCGGACACGTTGTATCCTCAGAAGGGGCGTGCTCGCGTGAGACGGGCCGACCGCTCTGTCGATATTCGCATTTCGACCCTGCCGACGGATGCTGGCGAAAAGGTCACCATCCGGATCTTGGACAAATCTCGTCTGCAGCTTCATCTGGACAGACTGGGTTTTCAGGAACATGACCTCCGGCTCGTCCAGCACGCTTTGCGGTCACCTTCAGGACTCGTTCTCGTTACGGGGCCGGAGGGAAGCGGCAAGGTCACGACTCTCTACGCCTCCCTCACATCCATCAACCGAGCTGATATCAGCATTACCACGATCGAAGACCCTATCGAGTTTGATCTCCCTGGCATCAACCAAACCATGGTTCGCCCGGACCTTGGTTATACATTTCCGGCTGCTCTACGTGCGATTCTGAGTCAAGATCCAAATGTCATTCTCATCGGCGAACTACGGGATGCCGAAACCGCGAGAATGGCAATCCGAGCCGCCCAAACCGGACATCTTGTTCTCACAGCGCTCCACGCGCACGATGCACCTTCTGCCATCTGCCAACTCCTGGACATGGGGATAGAGCCGTTCCTCCTAGCTTCAACGCTTAAGATTGTGCTGGCCCAGCGGCTCGTCAGGCTTCTGTGTCCCCATTGCAGGGTCTCCACGCGCCCGACCCCCGACCAGATGCGGGATATCTCGGAGACCTCAGTTCTTGCGGGGCATTTCTTCGGGAGCAAGGGCTGCGCCGCGTGCCATTATTTTGGATACCAGGGCCGCACCGGTGCTTTCCAGGCTCTTCCGATTTCACCGGGACTGTGTCAACTCATTGCCAGAGCCGCAACGGTCACAGAGATCAGGCAGTGGGCGCAGACTTCCGGCGTTGCTACCCTCAGGCAGGCAGCAATGCGAATGGCTGAGCGCGGCGAGACATCTCTTGACGAAGTCCTTCGCGAAACGCCATCCCACGATTCCTAACCCGTGAGCACAGACTGTTGGCGGTTTCTCAATCTTGGGAAACAGATCGGTCGTTTTTTGCTCATTTTCCCAGTATCACAGCGACATCCATAAGCACTGTTACCTCTTTTCGTTTCTTCTCTTAAAGGCGCATGGCTCGGGTCTCCAACCAACAGATAGTCCGTGAACTCAAAGCGGGCGATCGAATCGCTTGTCGCCACCTTGTTGACATGTATCAGAGCCGGCTGCTGGCGGAGGCGATTTCGCTCTTCCACGTGCCGCAGCTCGACGCTGAGGAACTCGTCAACGATGTGCTGCTGGCCGTTGTGAGCAAGATACATTCATTTGAATTCAAGCGCTCGGATGGAGATTTCCACAATTGGGTGATGACGATCTTTCGCAACCGCGTCAGGGATGTCATGCGTCGTCACGCATTCACGGATGGTCTCTATGAGAGCTACGATGAGTCAGCGCTTGAGAACGAGCAAGCGTATACTCACATCGAACGGGACGTAGTTCGCAGCATCTTGCATAGATACGAAGAATCTGCGCGCTCATCAGTTGAAGAGGGCTCTGCAGGAAAGGGGGTAAACGCTCTTCAGGTGGTCGCTGAGACACTTGATGCAATGGAGAGCTGGGAGCGGGTGCTCCTTCGCTGCCGCTCGCTGGAGGTCCCGTACGAACAGATCGCGCGCTACACAGGAAAGTCTGTGAAGTACCTCAAGGTTTACCATGCGCGCGTGAAGAAGAAATTCCTGAAACTCCTTACGCAACGAGTACCCAACGCATCATGAAAACGAAGCGAGATATCGTCGATCAGTTGCTTCAGCTTGCTTATCTCGAAGGCAAGATCACCACACACGGATTGTACGAAAGGACCGTCATCCAGAGGAAGCCTGTTGTGCAATCCTCCGATGCCTCAAGAAACGCACTGGTGCAACAACTTGAGGCCGCCCTTCTAAGCAGCCGAAGCAAGGCAGTTGCGCCGGTTACCCTGGGCTCATTTCTACGGGGGCTTCGGGAACATCAGTCGCTGCAACTGCAGGATCTCCTTCCCCGTCTTGGCATTTCCTCCAACATCTATAAACTTCTTGAGCACGACCGGATTTCGCCCCTGAAGATTTCGATCAGCTCCTGGAGAAAGATACAGCGGTTCTTCCAGATCCCGCTGGACACGCTAGAGGAGATGATTCGCCGAACACACCAGCTCGTGTACTTTCGAGCATCGTTCAGAACGACGCTAGCCCGGTACAGCGCCCGAAGGAACAGGAAAGTGAAGGCTGCAAGGCTGGAGAAGGCTGCGGAGGAACTCTTTGCCCGGGCGACACTCCCACTCCCAGAGAAGGAGCAACAGCGACTGGATGCGTTCTTGCGAGCGCTTGCTGATGAAGATGTCTAGAGGTTGCCGAAAGACCCTTTTTCAGTCAGGCTGAATATCACGACCGAGTCAGGTAAACTCTAGGAGCGCAGTCTGCGTCGTAGGCGTATGAGCCGTCGGCTCAGAAGCCTGGTTTGAGCGATACGACAAACGTCACGATTGAACGGAGGTCACGGTACAGATGTATCGACAGATTGAGACATGTTCCTATTCTTCGTCCTCGTGAGCTATGAACCGACCAAAGAAGCGAACCGAACTCTGCGTTTCCACAGCACAGAAGTTCCTTGAAGCATATGAATCGCATAAGGGGGCTCTGGTTCCACCGATTCCCGTTGTGGATCTTGCTTCATGGCTCGGGTTCCAGGTCGTTTACCTTTCCCTGGTTGAGGACGATTTCTCAGCCCTAGTGAGCACGCGTGAGAAACTCATCGGAATCAACAGCCGACACCACCGTCGCCGCCAGCGCTTTTCCATTTGCCACGAACTCGCCCACATTCTTCTCCACCACCCACCGGAATCTCGATGCTCGGTGAGGGAGATCGAGGTGTACAATGCCGAAGCGGATGAATGCGCCGCCGAGATTCTGATGCCCACCCGCCTGATCAAGCGCTGGCTGGAGCAAACACAGAACCCCTTTGAGCTCGCTCGAGTCTTCGACGTTAGCGAACAGGCGATGACGAGGAAGCTCATAAGCCTTGGGTTCTTTGGGGGACTTGTGCGGGATACGCTCGTGGGCTGGGACGTCCTGGGAAACGAGACCTGACCGCTTTTTCGAAGGTGTTACCTCCGTTCGTTTCTACTCTTAGAGGTACTCCTAATTCACTATCAATAAACCAACAAACGGAGGTTACCATGACAAAGCCAAATTCCCTTTTCTCCACGATGGTCCGTGCGGGCCGAACGACCTATTTCGTCGACGTGCGAGAGGCCAAGAATGGCAGCAAGTATCTCTCGATCTCCGAGAACAGGCTCACCGGCGACCAGAAGAAGGAGCGGACCACGGTGCGCGTATTCGGTGATTCCATCGAGGAATTCAAGCAGGCCGTAATCGACGCCGCAGCGGCGGTGTCCGGGTAGATGCGCCGCCGGGAGCAAGCTGGAAGGCCAGTCCCAAAGTGTGGATTGGCCTTCCTGTTCCCTTTTTACCCTACATACTTTGGTGAATTTTCACTACACTTTTCGGCATCTATACAACCAGAGACTTGCCACTCAGCAAAGTATGTCCTGGCTGAAGGCCTTCATATCCTCACTTGCCCTGTCCGTTCTCACGCTGAATGTCCTCTCCGCTCAGGATTCACTCGCTGTCCGGGCCTCCTTGTGCAATGCAATTTACCACGACATCCAGTGTGTGGCTGACGATGCTTCCTCCTTTTTCACTTCCCCGTTGAGGTTTAAACAGAACGAATGGCTGTACACCGTCGGCTTTCTCGGAGGCACGGCATTGCTCATGACCTCCGACGATGCAATACATCGAGGGATTGGCAGTGAGGGGCGCAGTTCGCTCAATGAGGATTTCTGGGATGTCCCCACGATCTTCGGCTCCCCTGTCACGGCGGCCGGCTTGGCCGCATTCACCTACACCATGGGGCTCGTCAGCAAGGACGAGGAGATACGGACCACGGGCAGACTGATGGGCGAAAGCCTTCTGCTTGCCGGTGCACCCGTTATCATTGTCAAATGGATTGCCGGTCGTAGCCGCCCGTATACTGGTGATGGATCGTTTAGATTCTCTGGCTTCGAATGGTCCGACGCGAAACAGTCCTTTCCATCAGGTCACTCGGCGATGGCATTTGCTCTTTCAACGGTGCTTGCTGAGCGAATCGATAACATGTGGGCGCGGGTGGGCC
>Ga0194110_10006066_pt1 | contig 14219 bp, 11 predicted proteins | sample TA2Kig1200mmetaG_FD_146192 | JGI IMG/M metagenome (GOLD analysis project Ga0194110, IMG submission 146192) | Freshwater microbial communities from Lake Tanganyika, Tanzania - TA2015032 Kigoma Deep Cast 1200m | ecosystem: Environmental > Aquatic > Freshwater > Lake | place: Tanzania: Lake... | reverse complement strand
AGGCCAACCACGCCTTCCACCTCAACATGACGATGTTCCAGGAGCTGGAGGGCAACCTGATCGCCGCCATCGGCAAGGTGCTGTTCGGCTTCCTCACCCGCCGTCAGCGCGCTGGCAGCACCGAGGCCGTCGCCGCCTGATCGCCCGTTTGAGGCCCCTCCGCTTTCTGGTTCCCGGCACCACCGGCAGGTTCCGCTGCGGGGGGTTGCTGGTGGAGCAGCAGACGGCCCGGCTGTTGGCCGATCTGGTGCCGACGGAGCTCGTCACCTACCGGCAGCGGGAGGAGGGTTTGCCCTTTCTCTCCGACCTGTTGCGGGCTGAGCCGGTGGGTGGTGCTGAGGCTGCGCAGGTGCTTTGGATCGTCAGCTGGGGCTTCGATGTGCCAGGGCAGTTGCGGGCGTTGCGGGGCCGGCCGGCGGCCTATCACGCCCACAGCAGTGGCTATGGCTTTCGCTTGCCGCCCGGGGTGCCGGTGCTGGCGGTGAGCCGCAACACCCTGGGCTACTGGGGTCAGTGGGCCAGCCGCAATCCCCTGTTTCTGGTGCCCAATGCCCTGGAGGCCAGCTGGATCGAGCGTGGCGATCGCCCCCTGAACCTCGGCGCCCAGCCAGCGCTGGGCGGTCGCACCATTGATGTGCTCGTGCAACGGCGCAAGTGCAGCGCCTACGTGCTGGAGCAGCTGGTGCCGGCCCTGCGGGCCCGGGGGCTGCGGGTGGAGGTGCAGAACGGCTGGGTGGAGGATCTGGTGGGCTTGTTCAACAGCGCCACGGTGGTGCTCTACGACTCCGCTGACCATTGGCGTTGCAGCGGCGTGAGTGAGGGCTTCGGCCTGCCGCCGGTGGAGGCCCTGGCCTGTGGCTGCGTGCTGTTCAGCAGCTTCAACCACGCCCTGGCCGACACCCTCGATCCCGGCGGAATGGCTCACCAGATCGGCGCCGGCACCCTGGCCGCCGATGTGGAACGGATCACGGCGGCGGTGGCTGATCCCGCCGCCTGGCTGCCGCCGCCGCGCCGGCTGGAAGAGCTGCTGGATGAGCTCAGCGAGCCGCGGTTGCGGGAGTGCTGGCGCCAGGCCCTCACCGCCATCAACGCTCACCTCGATCGCCTGCAGGCGGGTGAGTCACCGCTGCATGCTCCTTCTCTGGTACGGCTGCGGCTGGAGCGCTGGCGGCAGCGGTTGTGCAAACGGCTTCCCGCTGGTCTGGCCCGCCGGCTTGCCTAGGGTCGGCCCTATGAGCGCTTTCCTCGCCGGCCTGAATGATGCCCAGCGCAAGGCGGTGGACCACCACACCGGCCCGCTGCTGGTGGTGGCCGGCGCCGGCAGCGGCAAAACCCGGGCCCTCACCCACCGCATCGCTCACCTGATCGGTCACCACGGCGCCGATCCCGCCCATCTGCTGGCCGTCACCTTCACCAACAAGGCAGCTCGGGAGATGAAGGAGCGGCTGGAGCTGCTGCTGGCCCAGAAGTTGGCCCAGAGCCAGTTCGGTCAGCCCTGGAGCACCTTGCCGGCGGTGGAGCAGCGCCAGCTGCGCTCGCGCATCTACCGGGAGGTGATCAAAGAGTTGTGGATCGGCACGTTCCATGCCCTGTTCGCCCGGCTGCTGCGCTTCGACATCGACAAGTTCAAGGATCCCGAGGGGCTCAGCTGGACCCGCCAGTTCTCGATCTACGACGAGAACGACGTGCAGAGCCTGATCAAGGAGATCGTCACCCAGGAGCTGCAGCTCGACCCCAAGCGCTTTGAGCCCAAGAAAGTGCGCTGGGCGATCAGCAACGCCAAGAACCAGGGCTGGATGCCCGAGCAGCTGGAAGCCGATGCGGGCGGCCAGCGGGGCAAGTTGATGGCGGAGACCTACCGGCGCTATCGGCGCGCCCTGGCCGCCAACAACGCCCTCGACTTCGACGACTTGCTGCTGCTGCCGGTGCAGTTGCTGCGCCAGAACGAGCAGATTCGCGACTACTGGCACCGGCGCTTCCGCCACGTGCTCGTGGACGAATACCAGGACACCAACCGCACCCAGTACGACCTGATCAAGCTGCTGGTGACCAACGGTCGCGAGCCTTCCGACTACGACGACTGGGATGGGCGCTCGGTGTTTGTGGTGGGTGATGCCGACCAGAGCATCTACAGCTTCCGTGCTGCCGATTTCACGATCCTGATGGGCTTCCAGGACGACTTCGGTGACGGGGCCGCCAGTGAGACCACCGCCACGATGGTGAAGCTGGAGGAGAACTACCGCTCCACCGCCACGATCCTGGAGGCGGCCAACGCCCTGATCGCCCACAACTCCGAGCGCATCGACAAGGTGCTGCGGCCCACCCGCGGCGAGGGCGAGCTGATTTCCCTCACCCGCTGCGACGACGAGATCGCCGAGGCCGAGGCGGTGGTGCATCGCATGCGCATGCTCGAAGCCGCTCACCCCGATCTCAGCTGGGGCGACATGGCGGTGCTCTATCGCACCAATGCCCAGAGTCGGGCGATGGAGGAGTCGCTGGTGCGCTGGGGCATCCCCTACATCGTGGTGGGCGGGCTGCGCTTCTACGACCGGCGCGAGATCAAGGACGTGCTCGCCTACCTCAAGTTGCTGGTGAATCCCGCCGATACCGTCAGCCTGCTGCGGGTGCTCAACACCCCCAAGCGCGGCATCGGCAAGACCACGATCGAGCGGCTCACCGACGCGTCCAACCAGCTCGGCATTCCCCTCTGGGATGTGGTGAGTGATGCCGAGGCGGTGCGCTCCCTGGGGGGGCGCTCGGCCAAGGGGCTGCTGCAGTTCTGCGAGCTGATCAATGGCCTTCAGGCCTGCGCCCAGGACATCGCCCCCTCGGAGCTGGTGCAGCGGGTGATGGAGCAGAGCGGCTACGTGGCGGAGCTGATCGCCGATGGCACCGACGAAGCCGAAGACCGGCGCCGCAACCTCAATGAACTGGTGAACGCTGCCTTGCAATACCAGGAGGAAAACGAGGAGGGCTCCCTGGAGGAGTTCCTGGCCTCCGCTGCCCTGGCCAGCGATGCCGACAGCAAGGACACCGACCAGGACCGGGTCACCCTGATGACCCTGCACGCCAGCAAGGGCCTGGAATTTCCGGTGGTGTATCTGGTGGGGATGGAACAGGGCCTGTTACCCAGCTACCGCTCCCTGGAGGACCCCTCCGCCCTGGAGGAGGAGCGCCGCCTCTGCTACGTCGGCCTCACCCGGGCCAAAGAGCGCCTGTTCCTCTCCCATGCCAGCGAGCGGCGGCTCTGGGGCGGCATGCGCGAGCCGGCGGTGCCGTCGGTGTTTCTTTCCGAGCTGCCCACTGCCCTGATCCAGGGCGACATTCCCCACAGCGGCGGGGCCGCCATCCGCCGCGAGCAGCGCCTCGATCGCCTCACCCGCGTCGATCGCGATGAGGCCCGCCAGGTGGCCGCTGGCGGTGCGGCTGGGGCCCCGGCCAATGCGGTGCGGCGCCGGGCGGTCGGCAAAACCTGGGCCGTGGGAGATCGGCTGCGGCACAGCAGCTTTGGTGAGGGTCAGGTGACCCACCTGTTCGGCAGTGGTGAAAAGGTGTCGATTGCGGTGAAATTCCAGGGGATGGGACCCAAGATCCTCGACCCGCGCCTGGCCCCGATCGAGCCCGTTTGATGCCCCGCGCCGCAGAGGCCTAGGTGGAGATCCCCGGCATCCCCGCCCCTGTGTTGATGGCCCTGCGCCGGGCCGGCTCCGGATCCGGTGCGGCCTCTGTGGCGCTGGTGGGCGGGGCGGTGCGCGATCTGCTGCTGCACCGGGTGCACAACGATCCCTGGCGGGGGCTGCCCGATCTGGATCTGGTGGTGGAAGGCCGGGCTTTGCAGTGGGTGGCGGGGCTCGTGGCGGCGTTGGTGGACCAGCTAGGGCCTGGGGTGGTGCAACGCTGCCAGGAGCACGGCGCCTACGGCACGGTGGAGCTGGAGCTCAGTGTGGCCGGCAAGCCGGTGCTGCTGGATGTGGCCACGGCCCGGCGGGAGAGTTATCCGGTGCCGGCCGAAAATCCCCAGGTGAGCTTTGGCTGCCTGGCCGACGACCTGGCCCGTCGCGACTTCAGCATTAATGCCATGGCCCTGGAGCTGGCCAGTGGCACCCTGCTCGATCCCCATGGCGGCCGCGAGGATCTGGAACGGCGCCAGCTGCGCTTCCTGCATGGCGGCAGCGTTCGCGACGATCCCACCCGCCTGGTGCGGGGTGCCCGCTATGCGGCCCGGCTCGGGCTGGAGCTGGAGTCCGCCAGCACCGAGCAGGCCCGCGTCACCCTGGCGGCCTGGCCCTGGGGCTGGCGGCTGGGCGATCCGCCGGGTCAGGCGCCGGCGGCCCTGGGCACCCGGCTGCGGATGGAGCTGGAGCTGTTGTTGGAGCGGGAGCCGTGGTTGGCGGCGCTCACGGCGTTGCAGCGCTGGGGTGCGCTGGCGTTGCTGGATCCGGCGCTGCAGGCGGATCGCACCTGGCCGCGGCGGCTGCGCTGGGCCCTGCGGCTGGGGTTGCCCCCCTTGGCGGCGCTGGTGGCCGGTGCCGCCGATCCGCTGGCGCTGGCGGAGCGGCTGCAGCTGCCCCATCGCCAGCACCGGCTGCTGGTGCAGTGGTTGACGCTGCGGCGGCGGTTGCAGGAGCGGCAGGGAGATGGTCTCCCGGTATTGGTTGAACACTGGTGCGCCCTGTTGGAGGCGCCGGGGTGCAGCCCCGAGGGCGTGGCCCTGGCGATCGCTTGCAGCACCGGCCCGCGCCGGCCGCTGCTGCGCTGGTGGCAACGTTGGCGCCAGGTCAAGGCCGCGTCGACCGCGGCAGATCTGTTGGCCGCTGGCATGCGGCCAGGGCCTGAGCTCGGCCAGCGGCTGCGGGAGCTGCGGGCCGAGAGGCTGCGGCTGGAGCGGCTTTAGCGTGAGCGCATGACTGATCCGGTGCGTGATCCCTGCGTCGTGGTGGCCGTGCCGGCCCGCCTGGAATCGGCGCGGCTGCCGGGCAAGGTGCTCGCCGACATCGCCGGCAAGCCGATGCTCCAGCACGTGCTGGAGCGCTGCCGGCAGGCCAAAGGCGTGGCGGCAGTGGTGGTGTGCACCGATAGCGAGCAGGTGCGCGCTGACGCCGAAGCCTGGGGCTTCCCGGTGCTGATGACCTCCCCCGACTGCAGCTCGGGCAGTGAGCGCCTGGCCAGCGTGGTAACGGAGCTGGTGGCCGCCGCGGGTGGCTCGTCTTCAGACACGCTCGTGATCAATGTGCAGGGGGATCAGCCCCTACTGGATCCGGGGATCATCGAGACGATGGTGGCCCAGTTTGTGGCGCTGCAGCGGCCGCCGGTGCTGACGCCGGTGTATCCGCTGGCAGCCGACAAGCTGCACGATCCCAACGTGGTGAAGGTGTTGCGGGCCCGTGACGGCCGGGCCATCACCTTCTCACGCAGTGCCCTGCCCCATCTGCGCGGCGTGCCGCCGGAGCAGTGGGCCGACCACACCACCTACTGGGGTCACGTGGGCCTCTACGGCTACCGGGCCGATGTGCTGGCAAGCTGGACGGCGCTGCCCGTCTCACCCCTGGAGCAGCTGGAGAAACTGGAGCAGCTGCGGCTGATCGATGCCGGTATCCCCCTGCTCACCTTCGCGGTGGATCAGGACTGCCTCTCGGTGGACACCCCGGAGCAGCTGGAGCAGGCCCGGGCCTTGGCGTAGCGCGCTGTGATGGCGCCTTAGGCGTTGCCTTCCCGCCAGCCCTCCCGGTTGAGCTGACGCCACAGCCCCCGGTGCTGCAGGAGGGCTTCGGCCAGCTCGCGCACGGCGCCATCGCCACCCCGCCGCCGCAGCACCCAGTCGGCCTGGCGCCGCAGGCCCGCGGCCCCATCGGCGGGGCTGATCAGCAGGCCTGTGGCGGGGCGAACCGTGAGGTCGTTGAGGTCGTCGCCGATGAAGGCGGTGTGCTCGCGCTCCAGCTCCAGCGTGGCCTGGAGTTGGCGCAGGGCGCTGAGCTTGTCGCCCACCCCCACCAGGCAGTGGCTCACCTGCAGGTGCCTGGCCCGCTGCTCGATGGCCCCACTGCGGCCGCCACTGAGAAAGGCGACTTCGATGCCTGCCCGCTGCAGCATCCGGATCGCCAGGCCGTCGCGTACGTCGAAGCGCTTCACCACCCGGCCCTGCTCGTCGTAGTGCAGTCCCCCGTCGGTGAGCACCCCATCCACATCGCACACCAGCAGCTGGATCTGGCCCAGGCGGGGGCTGAGCAGGCGCCGCTTGAGGCGCGAGCGCAAACCCAGCCGGGTCACAGCGTGCTCACCGCCATGCCGTCGGCCACCGCCGCCCGGATGGCCAGGAGCTGGCGCAGCAGGGCCTCCAGGCGATGCAGCGGCACCATGTTGGGGCCGTCGCTGAGGGCTTTGTCCGGGTTGGGATGCACTTCCAGGAAGAGGCCATCCACGCCCACCGCAACCGCTGCTCTGGCGAGGGGTGCCACGAATTCCCGCTGGCCGCCCGAGGTGGTGCCCTGGCCGCCGGGCTGCTGCACCGCGTGGGTGGCATCGAAGATCACCGGGCAACCCAGGGCCTGCATCTGGGGGATGCCGCGGTAATCCACCACCAGGGTGTTGTAGCCAAAGCTGCTGCCCCGCTCGGTGAGCCAAAGGCGGCCGCTGGCGGGATCCAGCCCGCATTCGGTGAGCTTGTTCACCACCTGGGCCATGTCCCAGGGAGCCAGGAATTGGCCCTTTTTCACGTTCACCACCTTCGCGGTGCCGTCCACGGCCTGGGCCGCGGCCTCCAGCAGGTCGGTCTGGCGGCAGAGGAAGGCTGGGATTTGCAGCACGTCCACGGCCTGGGCGGCGGCGGCGGCCTGGTGGCTTTCGTGGATGTCGGTGAGCACCGGCAGGCCGAAGGTCTGCCCCACCTCCTGCAGGATCGCCAGGCCCTCCTCGGGGCCCGGCCCGCGGAAGGATTTGCCGGAGCTGCGGTTGGCCTTGTCGAAGCTGGCCTTGAACACGTAGCGGATGCCGAGCCGATCGGTGATGGCTTTCACCTGCTCGGCCACCTGCAGCACCAGATCGCGACTTTCGATCACGCAGGGCCCGGCGATCAGGGTGAAGGGGATGGCCGTCATGGGCGCTCAGCGGCGGTGCTGGTGGTGAACCCAGCCTGCACCAGATCGTGCAGCCGCAGTAGGCCCAGCAGTTGGCTGGGCTGGGCTGGATCCACCACAGGCAGCACCGAAATCGCCTGGCGGGGATTGCGCTCCATCAGCTCCAGCGCCGCAACGGCAAGGGTGTCGGGCGCCACCGTGATCGGGTTGGCGGTCGCCATGGCGCCGGCGCGCAGGGCAGCCCAGCGCTCGGGGGCATGGCGTTGCAGGGTGCGGCGCAGATCGCCGTCGGTGATCAGACCAGCCAGTTCGGCGGGGTTGTGGGCCGCCTGCACCCAGGCGGCGCCGAGGCTGCCCTTGCCGTTGCTGCCTTCGGTGAGCCGGCCGATCACCTCCGCCAGCGGCGCTTCGGGTGAGAGGCCCGCCAGCTCGCTGGCCGGCACCATCAGATCGGCCACGGTGAGGGTGAGCTGGCGGCCGAGGGAGCCGGCGGGATGGTTGATGGCGAAGTCTTCCGGCGAGATGCCGGCCCGCTCCATCCACACGGCCGCCAGGGCATCGCCGATCGCCATCGCCACCGCCGTGCTGGCGGTGGGGGCCAGGTTCAGCGGGCACACCTCCCGATCCACCGCCCCATCGAGCACCACGTCGCAGCCCAGCGCCAGGCTGGAGCCCAGGCGGCCCACCAGGGCGATGCGGGCGGTGCCGCGGCGGCGCAGGTGGGGAAGGATGGCCAGCAGCTCTTCGGTTTCGCCGCTGTTGGAGAGCAGCAGGGCCACGTCGTCGGAGGCGACGATGCCCAGGTCGCCATGCAGGGCGTCGACTGGGTTGAGAAACACGGCCGTCAGGCCGATCGAGGAGAAGGTGGCGGCGATCTTGCGGGCCACGATGCCGCTTTTGCCCACCCCCGTCACCACCAGCTTGGCGCGGCGCTGCCGGCAGCCTTCCAGCAACTCCAGGGCGGCCTCCACCTGTTCGCTGCTGAGGCGCTGGGCGACGGCGGCGATGGCCGCAGCCTCTTCCTCCAGGCAGCGAGTGAGGGCAGACAAGAGGTCGGGATCAGCAGTGACATCATTCTCCCTGCCGGGTCGCTGGGGCGGTGCTCAGGGGTGCACCCGGCCGATCACGGCCGCCTGGAGGAAGCCCGCCTGCTGCAGCGCGCCGAGGGCGGCGTCGCATTGGTCGGCGGGAATGGCTGCCAGCAGGGGGCCGCAGGTCTGGGGGTCGATCAACAGGGCCTGCTGCGCCGCGCTGGCCGGGCCTTGCAGCTGCACCCGCTCCCCCAATAGGACCAGGGCGCTGGCATTGGAGGGAGCCAGGCTGCTGGCCCAGCCCTGCTCCAGCAGCGCCAGAGCCCCGGGCAGGGCTGGGATCGCGGCAGCCTTCAGCGTGACGCGGCAGGCGTCAGGGCTGGCGGCCAGCATCTCGCCCAGGTGGCCCAGCAGTCCGAAGCCGGTCACGTCGGTGCAGGCCCGGCAGCCGTGGCGGGCTAGGAGCTCCACCAGCTGCGCCTGGCTCTGCTGCATCTGGATGAGGGCGGCGTCGATCCACTGGGGTGCTGCGGCCCCGGCCATGGCGGCGGCAAACAGCACCCCCGAGCCAATCGGCCGGCTGAGCAGCAGCCCATCGCCCGGACGCAACGGCCCCTTGCCCCACGGCCCTGCAATGGCGCGGCCATTCACGCTCAGCACCAGGCTCAGGCCGCTCCCAACGGGCTCTTGCTGGTTTTGGCTGTCGCGGGCCTCCAGGGTGTGGCCGCCGATCAGCCGGGCCCCGAGCGGCTTCAGCACTGATTGGATCCCCGCCAGGGTGTCGCTGAGCAGATCGGCCTGCACTGGCGCCGCCAGTTCGGGCAGGGTGACCACCGCTTGCACGTTCTCCACCCGGGCGCCGCAGGCCCAGAGGTCGCTGCAGGCGTGCAAGGTGGTGAGCCGGGCATTGAGCCAGGCGTCAGCCACCAGCGCCGGGAAGCCATCCACGCTCTGCAGCAGCAGCGACCCATCCGGCATTGAGCCGATCACGGCGGCGTCCTCGGCGCTGGCCGGGGTGCCCCCACTCAGGCCGTTGCGCGCCAGGGCGTCCTGCAAGGGGCTGGCGGCCAGCTTGGCGGCACAGCCCCGGCAGGCCATCGCGTCAGGCCCGGATGGTGTCATGGCCTGCAGCTGGCTGAAGCGCTCCATGAAGCGGCGATCCAGGGCCTGCTTCCAGCGCCAGAGCAGCGGGCTGGGCCCGAAGGCCCAGGGGCCCCAGAAGGCCACGGCTTGGGGTTGCCGCATCAGGCTGCCGCCATCCCCCAGCAGCTGCAGGGCCCAGCGCTGGGGCCGCCAGGGCCGCAGCGGCCGACCCGCCACCGCGGCGGCCAGGTTGTGGGCCAGGGTCGGGGCGCAGCGCACGGCCCACACGCCCGAGGGGGGCCGGGGATGGTCGGCGATCACGCCGCAGTCGCCGCTGGCGAAGAGCCGGGGCTGGCCCTGCACGCGCAGGCTCGCTTCTGTGAGCACACGCCCCTGGGCGTCGCAGGCCAGTCCGCTGGCGGCGAGCCAACGGGGCCCGCGGCTGCCGGTGCAGGCCAGGTCGGCCGCCGCATCTTCGGGGCTGTTTCTTTCAACGCTGATTCCTGCGCCCTCGAGCAGCCGTTCACCCAGCCGGTTGGCCGCTGCCGAACCCAGATGCAAGGCGTTGCCCCGCAACAGCAGCTCGGGTTGCAGCCCCCGGCCTCGCAGGGCCAAGGCCACCTCCACGGCCGCGGCCCCACCGCCCCGGATGCGCAGAGAGCCCTGCTTCTGCTGGGCGCACCATCGCAGGAAGGGCTCCAGGGGCTTGACGGCCACAGCCGCATGCGCGGTGTCGATGGTTTCTGCCCCCACATCGAGGCTGAGCCAGTCCCAGCGCAGGTTGGGCCGGCCCTCCAGCTGCAGCTCCCGTGCCTGCGGATCAAGGCCCGTGATCTCCGCCTGCACGAAGGTGGCGTTGGCCAGCAGACAGAGGCGGCGCAGGTCGATGGCGCAGGTCGGCTCGTCGTAGAGGCCGGCCACCAACCCCGGCACCATGCCCGAATACAGGGCGGTGCTGCGCCGACTTACCAGGGTGATCTGGGCCGCTGGGCGCCGACTGCCCCCCCCCCGCGCCATGGCCCACATCCGCAGCAGCAGCGCATGGCTGTGGCCGCCACCGGCCAGCACCAGCCGGGCCTCAGCGGCCATAGCCCTGGGGGTTGGCCTGCTGCCAGCACCAGCCGTCGCGGCACATGTCGGCCAGCCCGCGCTGGGTGCGCCAGCCCAGCCGCTCGGCGGCCAGGCGGGGATCGGCCACCGTGCTGGCGGCGTCGCCATCACGCCGCGGCACCACGGTGTACGGCACCGGGCGGCCGCTTGCGGCTTCGAAGGCGTGCACCACTTCCAGCACCGAGTGGCCCATCCCGCTGCCCAGGTTGAGGGTGAGCAGCTGGGGAGGTTCCGCCAGCAGCACGTCGAGGGCGGCCCGGTGGCCGTCGGCCAGATCCATCACATGGATGTAGTCGCGGATGCCGCTGCCATCGGGGGTGGGCCAGTCGCCGCCGAACACCTGCAGCCGCTCGCGCCGCCCCACGGCAACCTGGCTCACGAACGGGAACAGGTTGTTGGGGATGCCGCTGGGGTCTTCGCCGATGCGGCCGCTGGGGTGGGCTCCTACGGGGTTGAAGTAGCGCAGCCTGGCGATGCGCCAGCCGGGCTCACTGGAGGCCAGGTCGGCCAGCAGCTGCTCCACCGCGGCCTTGCTCTGGCCGTAGGGGTTGATCGGCTGGATCGGAGCGGTTTCGGGGATGGGCACCACCTCGGGGTAGCCGTAGAGGGTGGCGCTGCTGCTGAACACCAGGGTGCGGCAGCCGTGGGCCTGCATGGTCGCCAGCAGCTGCCGCGAGCCCGCCAGGTTCACATCCCAGTAGCGCAGGGGGTCGCGCACCGATTCCCCAACCGCTTTGAGACCAGCGAAGTGGATCACCGCTGTGATTGGCTGGTCGGCAGGGGCCGCGGCGAAGGCGCGTTCCAGATCCGCTGCGGAGCGGATGTCGCCCTCCACAACGGTCAGCCGGCCGGCTGCCTCAGGGCCGGCCAGCTCCTGGACCCGCCGCAGGCTCTTGGGGGAGCTGTTGGTGAAGTTGTCGAGCACCACCAGGCTGTGGCCGGCCTCCAGCAGCACCAAGCAGGTGTGGCTGCCGATGAAGCCGGCGCCTCCCGTGATCAGCAGATGGGCCAAGCGGGGCATCCCGTGCTTCCGGAATAGTCTCTCGCTATAGCCCAGCCGTCTCCCATGGCGTCATCCACTATCCGCAGCATCTGCTGCATCGGCGCGGGCTATGTGGGCGGCCCGACGATGGCGGTGATCGCCGACCGTTGCCCCCAGATCCAGGTGAGCGTGGTGGATCTCAATGCCGAGCGCATCGCCGCCTGGAACGATCCCGATCTCAGCCAGCTGCCGGTCTATGAGCCGGGTCTGGATGCGGTGGTGGGCCGCTGCCGCGGCCGCAATCTGCACTTCTCCACGGAGGTGGAGGAGGCGATCGCGGCGGCCGACATGGTGTTCCTGTCGGTGAACACGCCCACCAAGACCAAGGGCTTGGGGGCCGGCCAGGCCAGCGATCTCAAGTGGGTGGAGGCCAGCGCCCGCACGGTGGCCCGGGCCGCCCGGGGCCACACGATCGTGGTGGAGAAGAGCACCCTGCCGGTGCGCACCGCGGCGGCGGTGAAGGCGATCCTGGATGCGGGCCCGGCGGGCAAGAGTTTTGCGGTGCTCTCCAACCCCGAGTTTCTGGCGGAGGGCACGGCGATCGGCGATCTGGAGGATCCCGATCGGGTGCTGATCGGTGGCGAGGATGCCGGCGCGATCGAGGCCCTGGCAGGGATCTACGGCCAGTGGGTGGCTCCCGAGAAGATCCTGCGCACCAATCTCTGGAGCAGCGAGCTCAGCAAGCTCACCGCCAATGCCTTTCTGGCGCAGCGGATCAGCTCGATCAACAGCATCGCCGCCTTCTGCGAGGCCACGGGCGCCGATGTGCGTGAGGTGGCCAAGGCGATCGGCGCCGATAGCCGCATTGGACCCAAGTTTCTGCAGTCGGGGCCGGGTTTTGGTGGCAGCTGCTTCCAGAAAGACATCCTCAACCTGGTGTATCTCTGCCGCCACTACGGGCTAGAGGAGGTGGCGGCCTACTGGGAGCAGGTGGTGCTGCTCAACACCTGGCAACAGCACCGCATCGCCAAGCTGGTGGTGAACAAGCTGTTTGGCACCGTGACAGGCAAACGGATCGGGGTGCTCGGCTTTGCCTTCAAGGCGGACACCAACGACACCCGCGAATCACCGGCGATTCGCATCTGCCGCGATCTGCTGGAGGAGGGGGCGGTGCTGGCGATCGTCGATCCCAAGGTGAGTGAGGGGCAGATGGCGCGCGACCTGGCTCAGCCGGCCGGCCAGGCAACTGGCGATCCCACAGCCGAGGCGAGCTGGCATCCGGTGAGCGATGTGCAGCAGGCGGCCAGCGGCGCCGATGCCTTGCTGCTGCTCACCGAATGGCAGCAATTCGCAGCGATCGATTGGCCAGCGGTGGCGGCGGTGATGCGCCAGCCGGCCTGGCTGTTTGATGCCCGGGCCAAGGCTGACACCAGCGCCGCCCGGGCTGCGGGGCTCAACGTCTGGACCGTGGGGGAGGGCTGAGCGATGCCGGCGTCCCTCCCCCGCAACCTGATCACCGGCGGCGCCGGTTTTGTGGGCTCGCACCTGGTGGACCGGCTGATGGACGCCGGCGAGGAGGTGATCTGCCTCGACAACTACTTCACCGGCCGCAAGGCCAACATCAGCCAGTGGATCGGCCATCCGCACTTTGAGCTGATCCGCCACGACGTCACCGAGCCGATCCGCCTGGAGGTGGACCGGATCTGGCACCTGGCCTGCCCGGCCTCACCGGTGCACTACCAGCACAACCCGATCAAGACCGCCAAGACCAGTTTTTTGGGCACGTCCAACATGCTGGGCCTGGCGCGGCGGGTGGGGGCGCGGTTGCTGTTGGCGAGCACCAGCGAGGTGTACGGCGATCCGGAGGTGCATCCCCAGCCGGAGAGCTACCGCGGCTGCGTCAACACCATCGGATTGCGCAGCTGCTACGACGAGGGCAAGCGCATCGCCGAGACCCTCTGTTTCGACTACCGGCGCATGCACGGCACGGAGATCCGGGTGGCGCGGATCTTCAACACCTACGGCCCGCGCATGCTGCCTGACGACGGCCGGGTGGTGAGCAACTTCATCGTGCAGGCCCTGCGCGGCGAACCGCTCACCCTCTATGGCACCGGCAGTCAAACCCGGTCTTTTTGCTATGTGAATGATTTGGTGGAGGGGCTGATCCGGCTGATGAACGGGGCGCACACCGGCCCGATCAACATCGGCAACCCGGCAGAGTTCACGATTCGCGAGCTGGCCGAGCTGGTGCGTGCGCGGATCAACCCCGACTTGCCCTTGATTGAGCAGCCCCTGCCGGCTGATGACCCGCTGCAGCGCCAACCGGTGATCGCTCTGGCGCAGCAGGAGCTGGGCTGGCAGCCCACGGTGCCGCTGGAGCAGGGGCTGGAGCCCACGATCGCCTACTTCCGCCAGCTTTTGGCCCCATGAGTCGCCCCGTGCTGGTGACCGGTGCGGCCGGCTTTATCGGTGCGGCGGTGTGTGAGCGGCTTTTGGCTCGGGGTGAACGGGTGGTGGGGATCGACAACCTCAACAGCTATTACGACCCCGCCTTGAAGCAGGCCCGATTGGCTCGCTTGGCAGCCGTTGCGGCACCCGACGCCTTGGATTTTCAGCGCCTCGACCTGGAGGCGGGCCCCGCCATCTCCGAGCTCTTCGCCCAGCATAAGCCCACCACGGTGATCCATCTGGCGGCCCAGGCGGGGGTTCGCTATTCGATCGAAAACCCTGCGGCCTACATCCAGAGCAATCTGGTGGGGTTTGGCCACATTCTTGAGGGTTGCCGCCACCACGGCGTCGAGCATCTCGTTTACGCCTCCAGCAGCTCGGTGTACGGCGGCAACACCAACCTGCCGTTCACGGAGCACCAGCCGGTGAACCATCCGGTGAGCCTCTATGCGGCCACCAAGAAGGCCAATGAGCTGATGGCCCACACCTACA
>Ga0194110_10006062_pt1 | contig 14224 bp, 12 predicted proteins | sample TA2Kig1200mmetaG_FD_146192 | JGI IMG/M metagenome (GOLD analysis project Ga0194110, IMG submission 146192) | Freshwater microbial communities from Lake Tanganyika, Tanzania - TA2015032 Kigoma Deep Cast 1200m | ecosystem: Environmental > Aquatic > Freshwater > Lake | place: Tanzania: Lake... | reverse complement strand
CAAAGAGCATCGTCCCCAAAGCACTGCCCCCAACTGAAAGCTATCCGCTGGCCAACCATAGATCCCAGGGCAGATCTTCTTCCAAAGCCAAATCCAGGTCGTGGGCCAATGCCTTCATCGTGATTTGTCCCAGGCGCACCTGCTGGCTGTGCAGCACGGCATACGCGCCGAAAAGCACAAACCCCAGCATCAACACCAACATCTGCGCCAGCATCGAGACCGGTTCGTGATGGTAGCAATGTTCCAGATGATAATATTGAGTCAGTTCATTGAAGGCCTTGTTTTCGATGCCCCAGCGGCGATGCCCAGCGCCATAGGCCATCTCCAATGGATAGCCTTTGAGATCTTCGTCCAGCATCCACCACCAGTCACTGCCACGGCGCTGGCTGATTTTCTCTCCGCCCAAGATTTTCTTTTCCGTCCACCTTTCCTCGGCGTGAACCACCCACACCGGCCGGCCATAGCTCTGGGTAAAGTTTAAATCTTTGACCGCCCACAATTGCACATCCCGATCACGGGTTTCGTCGCCAAATCTCTGATCCGGCTTCTTTCCCGCGCTCAATTGGCGCGCTTCGCCAAAGACCTCCATCCGTTCCTGCTTTAAAACCACCTCCCACATCCACCCCAGTTTCTTGACCGCTTTGAGAAACGGACCTTGCACATACCAGGCATCAATCCTCACCGCGTCAAAAAAGCGCGCGCCGTAAACTCCCCGCATTCGCCCCAGTAACCGCAAGGCGGCATCCGCTTCGGCTTCTCCAGGGCCAATCGGTTCCAGATCCAGCAGGACATTGACTTTCGGCCCGTTGATCTCCGCAAACACGTAGCGATGGCAATACTCGGTGACGGTTTGCTTTTGGCCGTGCTGGTCGAGCACTTCGATCTGGCGTTGGCAGCAGCAGGCACAGCAACCGCTGCGGCTGGCAAAGTGTTCATTGGCATCCAAGCTCGTAAAGAGCAATCCGTTGATCTTGCAGCTTTCCAGAGCTTTGTTGGCTTTAAGGTTTTTGGCCGCCGAGGCCAGGCTCTGCCGTAAATCCTCCAAATTCAAACGCTCGGTCACATATTCGAACGAATCGTGGCTGATGCGCTTGGCCCAACGAATCAAATGCTGCCAGCGCCGCCGTTTGGTTTGCTCGGCCAAATCCAGATAGCTGCCCACGCGCAGAATCGCTCCCATGAACAAGCTCGCCACGACAGCGCGAGTGGGAATCTCCGGATAAGGACGGCGGCAACGCACTCCGCGGAGCAGCCCGTTGAGACCAAAAACCTTCTGCGCATAATGAAGGAATTGGACCAGCCCGTTCACGATGGATGCGCCAAGGACTCCTCTCGCCGCAGTAATTCGGCGTTGATTTGGGATAGCTCCTCCATTCCGTCATAGAACTCATTGAAGGCCATCGTCCCGGCGCGCGCGGCGTCCTGGTCGGTCGAGGTCTTGAGCAGAAACTTGTTGACCTTCCCCACGGCCAGGCATTGCGTCAGATAATAAAAAGGGCCGTGCTTTTGTCCGCGAGCACAGGCGCAGCTGGGTTTGCCGCATTTGTTGAAACGTTCGACGATGGAACCACGAATGAGGTTGGCTGGCAGACGCAATTGGAGCAGCAACCGTTGTCGGCGTTGGCGCAGGGCGAGAGTGGAAAGGCGCCGGAGGCTGAATACCTTTGCCATATGTATGGCCAAGTTATTAAAACTCCGCCTCCAGCGCGTCAATCCGAATCTGCTCCTCAGACCGAAAATGCTTTAACCTGTTGTACACAGCTTTTTATAGCTCCAGGGAACCGGACCTTACGAAATCACTGAACAAAAAGAACAAAAAGACGCCAGCCAAATCCTACGGGACAGTCAAGCTGGCCCAGGACGTGCATGCCCCTTGGGTGGTCTTCAGTATTCAGGAAGAGGGCCAGCCACCCCAAGCGCCCCGCCGGATGGAGACCCAGAAGTGCCAAGTGTGGGTGGAGAAGTTTATCCCCGATTGCGAGAAGGTTTACAGCTGCCATGAAGCGGGGCCGACAGGTTTTGCGCTGCACCGCAAGCTGACCGACTTGGGAGCTGAGAACATCGTGGTGGCGCCGACGCGCCTGGACAATCAAGGCCGGCGGGTCAATAACGACACGATCGATACGCGCCAGTTAGCGGTCCGCTTAGACCGCTACGTGGCCGGGAGCAAGGACACCTTTAGGGTGGTGGCGGTGCCGACTGAGGAGCGGGAACAAAAGCGGGTCTTAACGCGGCAGCGCCAGCAATTGCAAGAGGAACGGCTGAGCCTGGCCTCGCAAGGCCGCTCGCTGGTCTTAAGCCAGGGGATCGCGATCTCCAATATGTGGTGGCAAGAGAATTTGTGGAAGCATCACCAGGAGCAATTGGCGGGCTGGGTGATGTGCTAAACCAACACCACTCTGGGTCCGCAGAAACTTAAACCAACCGAGAAAGGAGAACTTTTTTAGCAAGGGGTTATGAAAGAAGATTTGGAAAACGGCGCGCGACCCGTGCTCGCCCTTGGACAGCTGGTCTGTCCGTTAGGCAGATTGGGCGCGCTCGTTTTCCAGCCTGACGCACGGAAAAGTCAAAGTGGGCGGAATCCCAAGTGGTCCGACCCGGATAGCAGGTTGTGGCAGGACGATGACAAGTCCTGGCGAACAGGCGGCTGGAAAAACGTTAACCAAGCGGACGAAACCATTTTTTGCGCAAGCCCAGGAGAGCATCGGCAACTACACCCCTGGAACTCTGGCCCGATCTATCTGCGATCTGGCCTGGAGTTTAGTTGCGATATTCCCAAGGCCTCGCTCAACGCACAGAGAAAAATGAGGAAAGAAAAGAAACAGAGCGCTTGACACTTCTCATAGCAGGGCGGCGCGCGCGGCCCATGCCGAAGCAACGCACGAGCAGAGCAAACTCGAAAAGAAATACGATACACGCGGTCTGGAGGCCTCCTACCTGGCGCGGGGGGAATCCCGTCAAGCCGCTGAAATCGGGCAGGCCATGAAGCAATTCGAATCGCTGACGGTCCGCAACTTCGCCGCGACGGCTGGTTCCCGAACCAATTACCGGGTGATCGCGGTCTCATAGCGTATTCCCGTTTGTCTCTGCAACGGGCGCATCCTGGCACTGCCCCAATGGCAGGGACAGCGCGCAGCGCGCCGTCCCTATCCTGGTAAGATGAGAATTGCTGGTCGACGCATCGACGCATGGCCGCCCTTGCGGAAATGAGCAGTCCGGCTTAAATATTCATCGGCTGTCGCGGAAAACCAGCCGGCGTCCGAGAGGCGCACTCAAAAAACCGCATGACTGACCACTTATCATTCAGAGCATATCGGGAGCGTTTGTTCGCATTCATCGCCAGGCATGCGAATGCGTTAAGAGCAAATGCTCATGACGCTTCGGCCGAAGTTTCCGCGCAGTTTGACGCCTTAGCTCGCACACTGTTTGCCCTTCAATTTCACCATGTGCTTCCTTTCCGGCAGTTCTGTAAAGCGCGAGGCAAGACACCCGATGAGGTCGCGGGCTGGCGGGAGATTCCGGCCATGCCTGCTGCGGCATTCAAAGAGTTCGATCTCACCAGTTTGTCCGCCGCTCAACGCACGACTGCGTTTCATTCGAGCGGGACGACTCAACAACGGCCAAGCCGGCACTATCACAGCGCGGAATCTTTGCAACTGTATGAGGCTTCTTTGTTGCCCTGGTTTAAAACGCATGTCGTGCCGGAATTGTCTGCGCGAACGGCTGTAACGCCCGGCTCAAGCACCCCGGCAACTGAACGGTCATCGTTCCTTATTCTAACACCGCCTCCACCCGAGGCGCCGCACTCGTCGCTCGTGCATATGTTCGAATCGGTTCGGCGCGTCTTCGGCGCGCCCGATTCGCTTTTTGTGGGAACCACCGACTCAACAGGATCATGGCTGCTGAATAACGATGCGGCCTTATCCGCGCTGCGGCAATCGATTGATCAATCGCGTCCAAGAGTGCTCCTGGGAACGGCGTTCTCGTTCGTCCATCTGCTCGACGTTCTCGGTGAAGAACGGATTTTTCTTCAATTGCCTGCCGGTTCACGTCTCGTTGAAACTGGCGGCTATAAGGGCCGGTCCCGCGCATTATCGAAATCGGAATTCCATGCGATGATCACCGAATATCTCGGCATTCCACCCACCTGCATCGTTAGCGAGTATGGGATGAGCGAACTCAGCTCGCAGGCCTATGATCGAGTTGCCGGAGAGAAAGCCATTGGTGGCTGCCTCCAATTTCCACCTTGGGCGCGGGTTCAGATTATCTCGCCTGAAACTGGCGCAGCAGTGGATGATAATGAAATCGGTTTGATTCGCGTCTTCGATCTGGCCAATGTCTATTCGGTTTTCGCGGTGGAAACGGAAGATTTGGGAATTCGCCGTGGAGATCGACTCGAACTGGTGGGCCGCGCCGCGCACGCAGAAGCAAAAGGCTGCTCGCTGCTAAACCTGGAAATCGCTGATGGACGCTAATGAACACGAATCAGGAATAAGCCTGAAGCGCGGGTGTAACGCACCCGTCGGCACCAGAATAAGGCCTCTCCTAAAAGCTGTCGCGCGGCGAACACTTCGTCGTAAGTTTTGTCGAAGCAGAGGGTTTCCAACCTCTTTCGACAAAGATGGCCGGCAAAGTTTACGACGAAATTCGGCTAGCACTGCTCTTGGGGGCAAGCCATAGAATAGTCGGGAGTACCGAGAATCACTGTTCGTAAATGTCTATTCGCGACTCGTCCACCACTTAAGGTCGAATGAATCTGCCGAACTATTTCCTCGCGGACCTCCCGCCGGAGACGCCAATTACGCCGACGCTCTTGGTGGAAGCCGCGCAAACCCTTCGGCGCAACCGCAACCAATATTTGCTAAACCGATCAACGGACAGCCTGATTAGCGTGCTTCACGAATTAGGCCAAAGCTGGCTCAACCCGGAATATCCTTTGCGGGCCATGGCTCTCGACCTTGCGCCCGCTGTGACCGGATTTTTCCGAAGCACGCTCAGCATTGGCCTTGACCGTTTCTTCGGGCAATTGACCATTGAAAACCTCCGCCGCCTGATCGAACAGGAGTTAGGTCACGACCAACGACTGGACGAACTCGTGGCTACGGATGCTGAACGCATGGCCAAGCGTGCGGCTATTGCTAGGGGCCCTGAATTGGTCCTGCATGTGACCGCGGGCAATGTTCCGAACCCAGCACTTTTCAGTGTCGTCTTGGGCCTGCTGGCGCGCTCGGCGCAAATTGTCAAATGCACAACCGATACCTCGCTTCTAACGCGGCTGTTCGCTCATTCACTTTACGAAATCGAGCCAAAACTCGGGGCATGTCTTGAAATTGCCGAATGGCGCGGCGGCAATCAGGATCTTGAGAACGCCCTATTCAAGGAAGTGGATTGCGTCACGATCACGGGGTCTGACGACGCTCTCGCTGCTGTCCGCCAGAGGCTGCCAGCGCATGTTCGTTTTCTTGGTTACGGTCATCGGGTCAGTTTTGGTTATGTTGCCAAAGAAGCTTTGTCCGTGCTTAACGTGCCTCAGCTTCTGGCCAAGGCTGTTGATGACATCGTTGCGTGGAATCAACTGGGCTGCCTCTCGCCACATCTTTTGTACGTCGAGCATGGTGGACGCGTATCGGCCGAGCAATTCGCAGAGATGCTGGCCTTGGAGTTGGAAAAGCGTGACGCGACCGAACCGCGGGGATCCGTTGGCGTGGAGGTAAGCGCGCTGATTGCGACGCGCCGCGCCTTTTACGAAGTGCGCGCCGCCCATTCGAATGAGACCCGCCTCTGGTCGAGCAAACAATCCACAGCCTGGACAATTGTCTATGAGGCCGATCCGCTCTTTCAAACTTCATGCCTGCATCGATTTCTTTATGTCAAGGGCGTAGCCGATCTTACGGAAGCGTTGCATGCGGCCGAACCAGCGCGCGGCCAGGTATCGACGGTAGGTTTAGCGGCCGCTGGCGATCGAGCGCGGAAGCTAGCGCTTGAGTTTGCGCGTTGGGGCGCGACCCGCATTTGCCCTCTTGGCCAAATGCAAAACCCGCCGCTTTTTTGGCGGCATGATGGCCGCCCGACGCTCGGCGATTTGGTCACTTGGACGGACTGGGAACAATGAAAATGGAATTGCGCAAGACCTTTCAGTTCGAAGCCGCCCATCTGCTGCCGCATCTGCCGGCCACTCACAAGTGCCGCCGATTGCATGGCCACAGCTTCAAGGCGGAAATCGTGATCGCAGGCGAATGCGATTCGAAGCTCGGTTGGTTGATGGATTATGCTGACATCTCGGACGCCTTCAAACCGCTCTGGGAGCAGCTCGATCATTATTATCTCAACGAGATTCCCGGCCTCGAAAATCCCACCAGTGAGAATATCGCAGTCTGGATTTGGGAACGGCTGAAACCGATGTTGCCATTGCTGACGGAGGTAGTCGTTGCGGAGACGTGCACGGCGCGCTGTGTCTATCGCGGCCAGTAATTCACAACATGGACGGCAATCGTTATGACGCGCTGATTATCGGGGGCGGCCCCGGCGGCAGCGCCACGGCGGCTTATCTCGCCCGCGCCGGCAAGCGCGTGCTGCTGCTCGAGAAGGAGCATTTTCCTCGCTTCCACATTGGCGAATCGCTTTTGCCGTACAATCGCCGATTGTTCGCCGAAATGGGCGTGTTGCCCGCACTGGAAGCGGCTGGCTTTCCCCGAAAATTCGGGGCGCAGTTCCACATCGGCAACGGATCGAAATCAGTGAAGTTCGTCTTTCGCCAAGGCCGGTTTACGCGCGAGCCGGAGGCATTTCAGGTTGAGCGCGCGAAATTCGATCACATTTTGTTGCAGCATGCGCGAGGTTCCGGAGCCGAGGTGCGTGAAGGTTGGACGGTGAACAAGTTTTCCCGCAATGACAACGCCATTGTCATTCACGCCAGGGATAGCACCGGCGGAAATCATGCTTTCCAGGGTGCGTTCCTGATTGACGCGAGCGGACGCAGTAATGTCACCGGTAATCAGGATGAACTCCGGGTCATTCATCAGAATCTGAAAAAGCTCGCCGTTTTTGGGCACTTCTCCGGTGTCCGATTGGATGAGGGTGAAGCCGCGGGCGACACAGTGATCGTCCGACTGAAGAACAAATGGTTCTGGGTTATCCCATTATCTGTAGAAAAAGTCAGCGTCGGCTGCGTGATGGATCAGGCGGAGTTCGTGGAAAGCCGCGAGACTCCCACCGATATCTTTACGCGCCTCTGGCAATCCAGTCCGCCGCTGCGTGAGCGGTTAGGCAATGCGCGCCTGCTCGGGGCAATTCAGACCACGAGCGACTTTTCGTATTACAATCGTCGCTTTGTCGGTCCGCGCCTGCTTCGTGTAGGAGATGCGGCCGGATTTATGGATCCGATTTTCTCCGCTGGAGTTTACCTTGCGATGTACTCTGGAAAGCTCGCCGCTCAAACTGTCCTGACCTCGCTCGCCGCTGGAGACGATGGCGGCCGCAGGCTGGCGGCCTATGAGAAGCGCGTGAGGTTTGCCGTGCAGTTCTATTGGAAGATGGTCGAGCATTTCTACACGACGCCATTTATTGAGTTGTTTTTCGCTCCGAAGGAAAACTTCAAGCTGGCCTCAGCCGTGAATGCCGCTCTCGCCGGAGAATTGGAAGGCCCCTGGACTTTGCGCTGGCGAATGCGCTTCTTTTTCTGGCTTGTTAAACTCCAAGGCCGCAGGCCATTCGTGCCAAGGATTTCTTTTGACTGAGAGCGACCGCTATCAGGCTAGCGTTGCTCTCTCGAAGTCGGCCAAGTTGGGACAAGTAACTGCTAAGCGGTGCCACGCTTTGAGTTCAACCACGTCTTCGACGGAATTAACTCGATCTCGAAGGACCATTGGGATTTCGCCGAAGCGGGCTTCGAGATTGCTTAGAAGTATCTCTCGCAGAACCTCCAAACGGCCGGCGGCGCGGCCCTCCTGTCGGCCTTCCTGTCGGCCCTCTTGTCGGCCTTCCTCATGGCCCATCCGCTCAATGCTTGTAATATACGGCATGGTTTTGGCCTGTTCGTACTCTTTAAGTTGCTGTTTATACTCGCGCTCTAATCCCTCCGGCAAGCGCATTAACCAGTCCATAAGCCGGTACAACTCCAAAATATCCTTTCGGCTGAAACCTGCCTCATAGAGCCTGCGAGTCAAGTCCCACTTCCACTGTCGCCGCTCAAACATGTCATGGCGCGTCCGCTGAGCCGCCCAGTTTGCAAGAATGATCATCGCCGAAGGCTGACCTATCTTCGATGCCGCTTGCGCGGTGGGAACCAAATCCAGGAGCTTACAGACCGGAAAGTCGAAACGCACCCGGCAGCCTAATGTCTCCTCTTCGAACCGATCCGGGCGCCAATCGTTGCGTTCGTCGGCAAGAATTACCAAACTGGCGACCCTCTGTCCGAACCTATCCCGTACTCGGTGGTGATATTGGTAGATTCGAAGGGGCAGATTGCTGTCGGGCTGATGCTGCACCTCGACATGCACCAGAATCCACTCTTCACCGCCGTCGATCAATCGAACTTTGATCAGCTTATCAACTCGCTGTTCGCCCAAGGATGAGTCACGGACAATTTCTTGCAATTCCTTGTCCAGAAACTCAACACCGGCATCCCAGGCGATTCGTTGAGCCGCGCTCGAAAAGCAAAACTCGAGAATGGATCGGAAATAGACCTCCAGCGCTTCCTTCCAGGGACTGTCATATTCGTCTGGCGCTGAGTTCATCTCGCGAACAGCAAACTGGCCTGTGGGCGACGCTAGTCCCGAAAGCGAGTCTAACCTGAATGTTTCACACTCATTGCGCGTTCTTGCAGCGAGCTTTTCATTAACACCCTGCTTTAGCTGGGTGTTCAGCAACAAGCAACGAGGAGCGACTGTTTGAACAGTTTCGACACTCTGTCCGAAACTGTTCAAACAGTTTGGACCTTCGACCGGCGCAAACACCCAGCTAAAGCAGGGTGTTAATGAGAGCCTGCTCCAAAGCCCCAGGAAGGTGTGAAATATGCGGCTAAACCAAGCCTTACGAACAGCAACGCCTTAAGGCTTCGGCGCGTCTTTCTTTTCCTCGATTTTGACTTCCGGAAGCGGTTCGGGAACTAAGGTAGTCCCTTCGGGCTTTTGGGGCTCAACTTGAGGGGGTGGCGCCTCCGTCTTGTTGGCGCCATCCGGCGTTGCTGCGTCGTCCTTCTTCGGTTCTTCCTTTTTCTCCGCGTAAAACTCCTTCCGTTCCTTCAAGAGCGGATCGATGGTCCATTTGGAAACCAGATAGGTCCACTTCTCGAACGACTGTTCCTTCTTAAGCTTCTCCTCGAGTTTTTGGAGCTTGTCCTTGAATTCTTTGTCCAACTTCTCTTTGTCCTCAGGCTTTTCGTCTTGGCCCGGCGCGCGTTCCTTAGCGAAATTCCCAGCAACCGCAACCTTGAAATGGTACTTCTCGTCCTCCTTTTTCTTACCAACCTTTACCGTGTAAGTAAGGTTATCGAACGTTTCCAACGTGGCGACGAGCGGTTGATCCATCCCTGTTTCTTCGGGCTTGGCCTCGGGGGATACCACGTCGTCAAAACTCGGCGATGAGAGCGCATAGCCTGCACTGGATAGCTTGGATGCATCAATGTCTTCGCCCTCCTTCTTGTCCACAAGCTTGAGTTCCCCTGCTTCTGCTTCCCGAGCTGCTTTCCACGAATTCGTCGCGTTGGTGGATGTGACCGAGATCGAACGCAGTTTCTCGATCTTGAAGAACTCCTTGTCGAGCCAATCGTCGGCCTTTGGCTCGACGTTGCTGAGCGCGTCGGAAATCAGCGCGACACTGTTAATGTTGGTCCCCACCATCACATATCGCCCGTTGGGAAACGCGCCGCCGCCGCCAAAGGGACTGTCGTTGCCGGACTGTTTCATGCTTTTGGCGCCCAGCAGCACAGATTGAATCGCTTTCCCGCTGGCATCTTTGAACTCAACCAGCGTCGATCCTTTGTCTGGTCCAGAGAGTTCGAGCGCCGGCAATCGGGACGGACCAACCTTCACGGCCCGGCCAACTTTCAATTCCCAGAATTTCCGCACGACTTCGCTGATGGCGCCGAAGTTCGCCGGGTAATCGAAACGCTGTTTGACGCCCCAAACATCGTCCTTTTTCGCGAGGGTCACTTCATTCGAGGCGTTCTTGATGTTCAACTGGGCGACCGCGTTCAGATCGAAATCGCTGAGCAGCTTGGCGCCTTCCTTCGCGGTCTCCTGGTAAGGAGACGATTGTTTCTTGACGACCGCGATGGCGATAAGGGCCAAGACAATGCCCAGTCCGAGGACGAGAATAAGCTGTTTCTTGTTCATTGGGCTTTTGTGCGTTGACGTCGGACGTAACCGATGCCAAGACCGGCAATACTCACTAACACCGGCATGGCGGCGATGTTCATCCATTTCAAGCCGGTTTGCAGTGAATCAATTTCCCGACGGAGATCTTTGCGGACTTCTTTGAGGCGTTTCTTGGCATCCGCCTCTTTTTTGCGAAACTCCTGCAGTTTCTGTTGTTGTTCTTTGCTCAGAATAAAACGCTGGCCTGGCTCCTTTTGTCCTTGGAGCTCGTTGACCTGCTTTTGCGTTTCATTCAACTCAGACTGCAATTGCGCGATCACGCTCTGGAATCGTTCCTGCGCTTCTGCTTCCTTCTTTTGGACGACCGTAAATGGCCGGTGCACGGCGGCGCGGCTTCGGACCCCAATCAGATTGCTGTCCCCGACCAACTGTTCGACGAGGTTCTGGAGCAAACTAAGGTTTCCGTTAATCGGCTGCGCAATGTTGAAGAGAGGCATCACGCGCACGGCGAAGTTGTCGTAAATGAAATCGCTGTCTCCAATCAGTATGACCACGCTCTCCTTTTGAGATTCTTTCAAAGCTGTAGATGCATCGGTTTTTTTCTCTTCCTCTTTCTTCTCGCCCGCCGCGGCGTCCGGCTTCTTCTCCTCGCCGGGGTTTCCGTCTGGGAATGCCGACTTGAACTTGCCTTGCAGGCGAACCGCGAGCTTGTATTCGGCGCCGCTGGGTTTGAATTCTTCCGCGATCTTCTGGCCGTTGAACTGTGCGCTCATCCCGTCAACCAGTTGCGATTTCTTCGTCGTTTTGACCAGCACTGTTTCAGTGAGGCCGCTCATCGGCGTTCCGCTGAACGACCCGCTGGCTGGCAATAAGAGATTATCCAGCTGGCTCGTGACGACGTCGTTGCGGTCGATTCCCTCGGGGTTAACGAACAGCCACGTTGGCATCAGCTGCGGCCGGCTGCCCTGTTGGAAGGCAAGTTCGCGAGCAAAGCTCATATCCGCCACGACCTTCGTGCTCTCGAACGTAACACCCCAAGCTTTGAGCAGCTTCTCCAAATTCGAACCGCCGCCTGGGAGCATGTTGAACATGGGATTGTCCCCCCGCGGCTTGTCAATGACCGACATTGCATCCAGTAATCCAAGCAGTTTGCCGCCCCGCATCAAAAACTGGTCGATCGCAAACTGCGCTTTGTCTGTGATGTCGCGTGGATGAGCGACGATCAGCACTTGAATATCGTCGTCGATCTTATCGACATCCATCTGCACTTGCTTGACCTCGAAATCATGTTGCAACTCCGTGATGGCGACCCAAGGACGTTGCGACTGCTGCCCCATGCGCATCATCATCGGGTTCATTTGCTGGCCGAACATTGGCAATTGCGTCATCACGCCCACCACCGGCTTAGTCGTGTTCATGACTCTCGAAATAGCCCGAGCCAGGTCATACTCAAGAAGTCTCTCCCGGGCCATGCTCAGCGCCGGAATGGCCACATTTTGCGGATCCAAACTCACCGCCAACCCGAGAAAGAAGTCAGTTCCCGTTTCACCCATTTGCCGCTCAATTCCGCTGTTCAGAGCTAATTCCTCGGCATCGGAATCGGGCTTGGGATCGTATTTCTTGACTTCGATCTTTCCGCCACTGTTTTGCTCGAACTCCGCCAACAGATCCTCAACGTTGCGCGCGAAACTCGGCACCCAGGCCGGCAGATTCTTTTCGCCACGCGAGAAGAAAAAGCGCACCTCGACCGGCGAGTCGAGCTTCTTGAGGATCGCCTTCGTGCCGGGCGACAAGGTGAACTGATTGTCCACCGTCATATCGAGGCGTGTTTTGACCGCAGTCCCAATCAGGTTAATCAGGACGATAATGACAAATACGACCGCCACACCGACAGTCGAGTAAAGAACGGCTTCGAGTTTTTTGTTCTTCATGGGATCACAAACTATTTCCAACCTCTGGACCTCTCACATTTAGGCGCGCAACCCACGCAAGATAACGCCCGTGCAAAACAACGGAAAACCAATCGCGGACAGAAAATAGATCAGGTCGCGAGAGTCAATTACTCCGCGCTGCATGGAAACGAAATGGGTCATGACGCTGAACGAGGCAACGGTTCGCACCAGCCATTCCGGAATCCAATCCGCATTGGCCAGCGGCCGCGTTACCGGCTCCCAACCGCAAAGGATCAGAAAAAAGCAGACGACCACCGACAGAATAAAGCTGATGACTTGGTTGCGGGTCATCGCCGATGTCATGCTGGTAATTGCCAGGTAAGCGCCGGCCAGCAGCACGCTCCCAAAGTATCCCGTCAAAATGGCGCCCATATCCGGATCGCCCAAATAACTGACGGTCAAAACAACGGGGAAGGTCAGGGCCAGCGCCAGAATCAAGAATAACCAACTGGCGATAAACTTTCCGATGATCGCCTGCCAGGGAGTGATCGGCATCGTCAGCAGCAGTTCCAGCGTCCCCAACCGCCGTTCTTCCGACCAAAGCCTCATGCCCGCCGCCGGAACGAGAAACAGGTACAGCCACGGGTGCCAGAAAAAGAAAGGCGCTGCCAAAGAGGCTTCGCCGCGTTCGAAGAAGTACCCGAGCATGAATGTGAAAAATCCGTTCAACAACAGATAAATCACGATAAACACATAAGCCACCGGGGAAGCGAAATAGCCGACCAATTCGCGCTTGGCGATCGTCCAGGTATGTTGCCAAGTATCTCTCATTTCGATTCCTCCTTTACCGTATCGGGCAGCGTAATCGACCGGAACACCTCATCCAAACGACCTTCTTCTGTGTGCAACTCTTCAATTTTCCATCCTTCCTTGGCGCTGATTTCCGCAACGCTTCGGGCTAAATCGCCGTTGCGACTGTTCGCCTGCGGATAAACGCGCGCCCAAACACTTGTTACATCTTCTTTCACGATGGCTGCTTTGCGTCCAATCGAAATCTGATTCAGCTTCTGCCGGACCGTCTCCGCTGACATACCCAGGACCCGCACCGAGACCGCACCGGCCAGATCGGATTTCTGTTTTAGTTCCTCCGGGGTCCCGTTGGCTACGATGCGGCCGCGGTCAATGATGATCGCGCGCGAGCAAGCCGCCTCGACTTCCTCCAAAATATGCGTGGAAAACACGATCGCCTTGTTCGCCCCCATCTGGCGGATCAAATTCCGCACCTCATGCTTTTGGTTCGGGTCCAAGCCATCGGTGGGCTCGTCCAAGATCAACACCGCCGCGTCGTGGATAATGGATTGCGCGAAACAGGTCCGATGGCGGTAGCCTTTGGACAATGTATCGACGCTTTGATGCAGCACCGCTTCCAGAAAGCACATTTCCACGACTCGATGGATCGCTTTCTTTTTCTCGTCCTTATACAAACCACGCAATTCCGCGGCAAAACCCAAAAACCCGTAAACCGTCATATCCGTGTAGGCCGGCGCGTTTTCGGGGAGGTATCCAATCAACCTTTTGGCCGGGATTGGATTCTCCAATATGTCAAACCCTCCGACCGTAATCTTGCCGGACGTTGGCGGGATGAAGCCGGTGATCATCCGCATGGTGGTCGATTTCCCGGCCCCGTTTGGACCCAAAAAACCGAGCACCTCACCGCGCTCGACCGAAAACGATATGTCGTTGACGGCAACCTTAGACCCAAATGATTTGCTCAAGTTTTGAACTTTAATCATAGCTCTGATTATTCAACAAAGAACCGCACATGTTATTGGGCGACGATTGAAAATCAAATTTTTCTAGCACTCGCAAAAGTCAAATTCATACGACTACGTATCTTTGCTTTGAATACAGGATTTAATACATCACACCATCTGTCAAGTCTGACGAGTCTGACGCACTTTTTTGACAAACTTCAGCGAAGATGTTCAATTCTCCCGTGTCCAAAGAGCGCGAAGC
>Ga0194110_10006059_pt1 | contig 14233 bp, 27 predicted proteins | sample TA2Kig1200mmetaG_FD_146192 | JGI IMG/M metagenome (GOLD analysis project Ga0194110, IMG submission 146192) | Freshwater microbial communities from Lake Tanganyika, Tanzania - TA2015032 Kigoma Deep Cast 1200m | ecosystem: Environmental > Aquatic > Freshwater > Lake | place: Tanzania: Lake... | reverse complement strand
CAATTAATCTCAGATCGCAAAACCTATGAAACCATATTAAAAAATCTAAAAATTGAGCTAGATAAAGGGAATTTTGATGCTGAGCTATCTCACAGGACTCTAGTATTCAATAATAATGAAATGACTTTTCATACAATGAAGATGGCTTCAAGAAATTTCGTACAGTATCATGGAATAGCACTTCCTAGAGGCATTGATGGTATTAGTTCTGGCAAGCTTGTAGGACATGGGAAATATAATGATATACATCTCAGCTTTGAGGAATATGACAGAGCCAAATCTTATTTGATTGACAAATATGGTTTAGACTCTGATATTTTCAGGGTTTTTGTTTTTGGAGTTGAGTCATGTGCACGACACAAAGCGATTTTTAATGCTTTGATTGATTGGACTGCAATTCAAGCAAATAATGAAATAACTTTTGTTATGGAGGTTATAGAGACAAAAACAGAGCATCTAAACGGCGGTAAATGGAAAAAATACATCAAAGCCCAAGACTTGCAAAAATCTCTAATAATGGCAAAAAATAAAGGTTATACAAAAATACATAACAATCTCTCCAAAAGAGACTTTGATAAGCTCTCAATTCAGTTAAAGGAGCTATATACTTATCTTGGAAAGGATCAAATCCATGATGGGTATTTTATGCGAAAACCATTCCATACTCTAAGGCATATTGGAGCTCAGTTATGGCTCGAAGTCACTAACTGGAATTATTCAATCGTTTGCAGGATCGGAGGTTGGCACACAGCGAAAGAGCTAGAGGATTCTTATGGAAAAATACCAGAGGAGAAATTTGTTGAAATTATGTCAAGGATCAAAATATGAAAAGAGAAATAATCAGATTTAGAACTAAAAACCAGTTACTTATAGACTGGTTAAAATCTAAATCTGAAATATCCTCCTTTATTGAGTCAGAATTAGAAAAAATCAGGACTGGATTTTATGGAGAAAAAACAATTATTCAAGATAAAAAAGTTACTGACATAGCGAAATTAAAAAAACAATGTCTTAAGCTTGACTTGGACAACTACCAATTATTAAAATCGCTAAATTTCAAGCATGAGCAAATTTTGGATCTTATAACTGGTAAAAAAACCATGAATGAATTATTTTATCCATCTTTAACAGAGCAAAAGCCAAACTTTGATCCTGATTTTAATTGCTCTAGTTGCAACCATAAACATTTTAGCTTTGGTATGCATACTTGCACATCTTCTAGCTGTCTCTGTGGGATTCGTGGATAAAATGAATGATATTTCATTAGATAAAAGACTCGCAAGCTCTAAACGAAAAATCAAAGCTGATAATAAAAAACTGGAGGACAAATATGGCAAAGATTTTTTTAAATGTAGCTGTAGCTGTCATAATTATAATAAGTATAATTCAATTTGTATGTCTTGTAATTGTGATCCAAGATTGAAAGGACTTAAATTAAATTTAGTTTATGGAGGCATGATTGATTAAATGCCAACAAAATATCAATTAATGCTACAAAGGCACATTAAAATTTTAAAAGCGATTGGAAGAGGCTCAATAATTACAATTTCAGAGCTTGACAAAAGAATACAAAAATTTTTTAAATTGAAACCATGAAAAAAAGAAATATTTTTTGTATCAAGTGCAAACAGCTTTTCTCAACTGACAATAAAAAAAGAGCTGAGTTAAAAATATGTCAGTCTTGCGAATTTGGTAAAACATTATTCTCATAAAATGAAAATAAAACAGATTGATCTTTTTGGTTTTGATGTGCCTTATTCTTGTAAGAAGTGCGGAAGGGTTTTCCAAACTATGCAAGACTCCTCAAAACATCATGCAAAAAAGCATCATAACAAAATAATCCAAAAAACATCAATTAATTTTACTTTGGAAAATTATTGCCTTATTTCTACAAAAATAGAGGTTATAAAATGACATCAAGAGCCATAACAATCTTGCAAACCATAAAAAAGCAAGACGAATATGGAACGCCAAAAGAATTATTTAATCAAGCTTGTTTAAAATACAAAATTAATCCTCTTGTTGATGTTTGTGCCTCAAAGTTTAACCATGTTTTGCCTAACTACATAACAAAAGAACAAAACTCTCTAGGCTTTGAGTGGAATTTTGATTTTTTTCTCAATCCTCCATATTCTGAAGTAAAAACTTTTGTTGGTCATGCTTACAAATCATTTTTAAAATATAATGTAAATGCTTTAATTTTGACTTATGCAAAAACTGACACTAAATTTTGGCATCAATTTGTTGAGGGTAAAGCAGAGACTCATTTTATTGAAGGTAGGATTAAATTTTTAAACGAGTTTGGACTTCCTACAAAAAACTCAGCTCCTTATCCTTCTTGTTGGATAATATATCGAAGCGTTTAACTTTGGGGTTTATTGGCTTTGAGTTATGAAAATAAATTATATTTGCACTAGATGTCATTTTGTGACAAATCATAAACTACTGTTTGAAATTCATTTAATCCTTAAACGACATAATTATTTATTTTGGAGAAAAAATGAAGATGCTTTTTTGCAGATTTACACTTTCAAAGCATTAAAGCTGTATGCTAAAAAAGCGATCTTGATTGAATTTTGGAAGGAAAATACAGAGATTCAAAATATTGAAAATTAAGCCAAAATTCAAATCTTGTTAACTTGTTTTTGTAGTATGGCTTATATTTGATGTCTCAAAAGGTTTTTCATGTCAGAAGATCAACCAAAAATCAAAACTCAAGCGACTTTAAAAAAAGATAAAATCGTTATAGGTTGCCCTCTCTGTAATACTGGGTTTGATGAGGCAGTTAACACAAACGAAGAGATACATTGTCCAGCTTGTGAACAAGACTTTATCGCTAGAAAAGTATAGACTTGTCAACAAACTCAACAAAGTCAGAGCAAGCTAGGGAGTTTTTTAGATCGCTAGTGTCAGAAGGTTTTGATTTCAGGAATTCTGATGCACGAATACAAAAGATTAAAGATTTTTGCACTTCTAAAAAATGGAATTATGATTCTGACAGAGCAATCTTTTATGAGGCTTTTAGAAAAGTGCTAAAAGAGCAAGGGATCGATCCTAGAAAATTTGAGATAAAACCAAAGTCAACAAAATACAGCTCAAGTGAAAAAATTAATGTCACAGTTGAGCCAAAACCAAAGGGAGTTTTATATGAAGGATCAGAAGCTCCAAAGCAAGAAGCTCCAAAAGAGCAAAAACAAGAGCAAGCTCAAACTTCTTTAAGCATTGATACAATTTCAAATCTTTTTGATGTTCCTGTCAATATTGTTAACATTAGATACCCAAAATTTAAAAAACTGACTCCTGAAGAGAAAAAATCATTAGGCGAGTCATGGAAGCCAATTTTTGATAAATATCTGAATATTGATTCTAAATTTGCTATATGGATAGCTCCAGTCATAACGACTTTGGGAATATTAGCATCAAGAGCTGATGCTTTTGTTAAATCAAAAGAAGATAATATTGAAAATAATATTGAAATTAATCAAGAATTAAAAAAAGAAATAGAGCCAAAAAATGATCCTAAATGGTTAGATAAAGTCAGTAGGGAGAAAAAAAGGAAATGAGTGAAGATGCAAACATTGAGAATATGGTTAAGACACTTTTGGAGAAATGTCTAGCAGAAATCGAAGAGGCTCGATTAATGAGAGAAAAATATATTGAAGATTCAGCAAAATCAAACGAAATAGAGATAAAGAGTTTTCCAAAATTTGAATTAAAAATAATTGTTGCTGACTCTCTAGAGCTTATGCAGTTAGCAGTAAATTTAGCAAAAATTTATCCAAATCCTAATTTAAAAATTTCACAACAACAATTCAAAATACCAAAACAAAATCTTGAAGAGGAAAAATGAAAATTAAAAATAAAAAACAAATTTGTCAAAGGTGTTTTGGAGTTTTCAAAAAAAGAATTTATCTAACAAATCCAATTTCAAAAAAATATAATATGTGCATAGAGTGTTTAAAATTTTTTAACTCAATCACAGGAGAGGAATTTAAAAAAAGAGGAATTAAGTTGATTAAAAATTGAAAAATACCTCAGGTAATATTCCTTATCAGCTTGATCCAGATAGATTAACACTTTCAAAAAAAGACATCTTAAAATTTTGTGACAGAGCCATTCAGGAATGGTCAAAAAATAAAATTGCAAACTGGAGGTTTATAGCTGGCATGGAAATTTTCAAAGCTGGTTTAATGATATTTGGAGAAAAAACATTAATGGAAATTTGGAAAAAAATTCTAGCTTGGTTTAATGAGCTCCTTTTTGAAAACGCAATAAAACAAATGCAAGAAGATGGACTTGACTATTATAAAATTTTTGACGCACTAAAAAAGAAGGCTCTAACAAATGATCGATCTTAAAAGACTTGAGCTAGTTTTTAACACACTTGCAGAGAAATTAATATCAGAGGCAAAAATTGAGGGAGCTGATATGACTCTCCCTACAATTCTACAAAGTACGATCCCTTTTTATTTGGAAGTTGCTCAAAACAATCAAGAAAAAACTCAAATCCTTTTTGAGTGGATTTTAAATGCTCTCCTCTATGTTTTGCATGACACTAACGATCTTTTTGATCTTAATTTAGAAATTAATTTAGATTAATCATGGTTTTTCATATTCAACCTTATGAGGAGGACATTGTTATAACTGGAGCTAAGGGACTAAGAAAAACGACACTAGCAAAAATTATCCTAAGAAGTTTTAAGACTTGTAATTATTGGGTATATGATTTTAATTGGAAATTTGATAAAGATCACTATGCTATTTATGATGCCAATGTAGTGCATCACTTACAAGAATTAAATGCTACTGGTAAATTTATTTTTCAACCATTCAACAAATCTAAACAAACTTTTGAGGATTTTTTGGAGCTAGCAAAAACTAAATGGAATCTTATTATATGTATAGATGAAATTCATCAATACGTCAAAAAACAAGCATATCCTCAAGCATTATACGAGATTGTTATGAGCTTAAGAAATCATGGATTATCAGGTATTTATATCTCAACTCTTCCTTCAGCTATTCCAAACTTTATTTTAACAAATTGCAAACACGTTTTTAGTTTTAGACTTTACGTTAAAGACCATGTGAAATATTTATCGGAGTGGTTAGGCTCTGAAGCTTGGCAATTACTTCCAAAAGATCGGAGACCAAAACAATACACACACTATGAAGAGCTAGAGCCTCACAGATGTATATATAGAAATCAAGACTCAGATCATGCAGAGATTTTTGAAGTATGAAAGCTCTCTTAAAAAAATTAAAGATATTCAGTTGTCCAGAGTGTAGAATGAAAAGATTTTCAAGTTTAAAAAATTTAAAAATTCACTTTGGTAAAGTCCATTCTGAGCTCAAATATGAAATTAACATAGACTCTCAATGTCGTGCCTACATAAGAATAACATCAAAACCAATAATCATAAAATCAAAGTTTAACTAGAATCTATATTGGCAACCATACCAAAAATTAACGCTGGCACAGTAACCAGCTTACTCAAAGCAGAGGGAGTGATCGCAGTTATCTCCGCATCTGTTATAGCTCCAATATTACAAAAATATCAAACTATGATAATAGATAAAATTCCATTTTTAAAAAATCATAAAAATTTAGCTTTTGGCATTTTTGCAGTTTTAATTTTTAGTGGATCAGCTAAAACTAAGGGAGTCTTAAGAGCAATTTTAATCGGCATTGCTGGAGCTAATTTACTTTTGGCAATAGCTCCAATAATTTCAAAAGTTTTACCGAGTCCTAAGAGTTAGATATGCCTCAAAGACAATATAGAACACTTTCAACGACAAAAACTTATTCTGGGACAGCTTCCACAGGAAATGAAATAGAGCTCCCAAATGACTTTTTAATTCAACAAGTAATTATTGATTTTTCAGGGACTTTAACCATATCCTCAAGTGCATCAACACTAGTTGAAGATGCCTTACAAGCTGTAATATCAAGAATTAAACTTGATGCAGTAGGAAGAGGAGGCTCGAAAACTATTGTTGATTTATCTGGAGCTGATGTGTATGTTAAAAATATTTTTGATTATGGCGTTAAAGGTCGGAGGACTGTGCCAACAGCGGTTGGAGCTGGGTCAACTGTGGGAGTCTCTTTAATTTTAGATTTTCGATTAAATAAACACGATTCTGAGGATTGGAGTGTAGCTATTCCAAGCTGGTTAATTAACACATTAAAATTAACTCTTGATTTTGTTGTCAATACTTCAGGATATGGAACTAACACATCAAGCGAGTCAATCGTAGCAACTGTGACAGTTGTTGAAGGAATACCCATGCAAGACGAAAATTTTGACAATCAGCCATTATTAACCATGATTTCAAACGAATTTACACTTGCAAACTCTACTGGATTAGAAAGAGATCGTAATGACATCTCTGTTGGGGGAGTTATTAGAAAAGTGTTTTTTATTTCTAAGACCAATGCAGGTGTAAGATCAGATGTGCAAATTGATGACTTGACCATTAAAGTAGGAAATATAATTTTACGTGATGAGATGCAATGGAAAGCTTTATTGCATGAGTGTGTACAAGAGACAAAAGCTCCAAATTATGATGGCTCTTGGATAGCTACTGGTTGGACTTGTATTGAGTTTGCTGGCTCTGATCAAACAGTTGATGAAAATGGTTTTATTATTGGATTTGATGCTACTCAATTAAAAAAAGGAGACATAAAAGTTTCTTATGATAAATTAGTAGCTCAACCAAAAATCAGAGTTATACAAGAGACAGTAGAGGGGTAATGTTGCTAAATGGTTTTTCCATTAATAATAATGGGAGCTTTAACAGGTGCTAGCTTACTAGGACAAGCTCTTATACCAACGAAAATATCTTCACAAGAAAAAAAAGAAATCATAGAGCAAGCAAAAACGCAAATTAAAAAAGACTCTCCAAAATCATTTAATGCAATATTTCAAAATAAAAATATCTTGTTAATTGCTGGCATAGTGGGACTATTTTTATTTATTTTACTGGTGTTTAGATAAATGGCAAAAAAAGGAGGAAAAAAAGGAGGATCAAAAGGAGGATCAAAAGGAGGATCAAAAGGAGGATCAAAAGGAGGATCAGCTTCAAAATCAGCTCCAGCAAAATCAGCTCCAGCAAAACCAGCTCCAGTAAAACCAGCACAAGTGCAAAAACCACAAGCTCAACCAACAATTATATCAAAACCAGCTCCAGTAAAACCAGCTCCAGCAAAACCAGCTCAAGTCCAAAAACCTAAATTAAAAGAGTTTATTAATTCTCTACAAAGGACAAACAACTTAAGCCCAATAGGCAAATCTAATCTACAAATATCAAAACCAAACATTAGAGGCAAAAAAATAAAAAATAAACTCTTAGCAGATAGATTTAAAAAAGATTGGCTTGTTAAAGCTCCAAGAGTTAAAGACTCTCCATATACTTCAAGCTTTGATATTTATGGAGACTCGCATATTGAATCTTCAAATCTAGCTAGGGAGTCAAGACTTGAGGAGGATATAATGCACAGTAAAATTAAAAATCCAAACTTTGACAATACAGAGGAGATATTTCAAAGTGAGACAAAAACAAAAGTTAAAGATGACACAGAAGAGACTTTTCTAAACGAATTTAAAAAAGAGCCTAAATCTTTTAGCATGAAAAAAACTTCAAATCTTTATCATGCTGATCCAAAAGTGCAAGCAAAAAAATTATTATCAAATCCAATTATATTATTAATTGCTGGATTCATGGGATTCTTAGTTTTAATTTTGGCGGTTAAAAAAAGATGAGTTTTTTTCCAATCGCATCAACTGGATTAAAATTTATTAATCCTATCAATTTTGCAAAAATAAATCCTTCATTATTTAGATCACTTGGAGATATATGGCAAGGACTTGGAAAAATTGGACAAACTGGAGTTAAAATTGGACTTGGAAGTGCAATCGCTGGGACTGGCATTTATGGAGCTACAAGTGCAGTCAATTCAGGAGTCTCCTCAATTACAAAACCATTAGAGACTCAAACTGGCATTAAAGGAATTTCAACAATTTTTATTGGTTTAATAATTTTTATTGTCTTAATCATGGTGTTAAAAAAATGATTGGATTAGGATCATTTTTATTTTTACTTGTTTTGGTTTTCTTAGCATGGAAGTTAGGACTTGTCACAAAACTCAGAGGAAGGTTTAAAATTTGAAGCTTGGTTTAGGGACTTTGGTTTTAATTTTAATTGTTGGCTCAGGACTACTTTTATTTTTAAAGAGGAGAAAATAAATGTCAGAGATATTCAAGGAGCTAAACAAACCTACTCAACCAAATCCTCAACCTCAAAACAATCTTGGTTTTTTATCTCAGGGAATAACACAACAATCAATCACAAATCAGATAATAACTTATCCGACCAATGCAGAGAGGAAGGAAGATGCTGAAGCTGGAGTATGGACTTTTGATTTTAAAAAAGGAATAGCAAAAAACCCTAGCGGATTGGGAGAGGATATGAGCTCCAGTCTTGAAAAAATACATGATGTAAGATGTCGATCAGCTTTAATAATTGTCTCTGATGCTGATGCAAAAATAAAAATCGGTGATCGAAAAATGCCTTATGATCATTCATTAGTTCATTTAATTCAAAATTTAGAGTTTGACAGCTTAGAGATTGATTTTCCTACTGGAAGGACTCCAGCTAATAATTTTGAGTTTGTTGTTTTGGCTTCAAACTCTCCGATATTTCCATTATTAATTGATATAAGCCAACAACATTTTAGGGACAAATATACTGGAAGCTCTGCAAGTAGTTATACTGTTATTTGTGATCTACATACTGGAGGATATGATCAAATTATGTTCACTATTGAAAACACTCATGCAAGTAATGGACTTACAGCTAAGATAGAATTTTCAGAAGATGCAACCGATTATTATATTGATCCTAATTTTAATTTGGGATCGGAGCTTACCATAGCTGGTTTAGGAAAATCAGTCTATGCAAGCTCTATCAAGCATCATTTTTATCGAGTTTCTGTTAAAAATCAAACTTCAGCATCTAACTCAAGCTACAAAATACATCAAAACTGCATAAGGTGATCTAAATGGCAGAAGGTAATCTTTACTCAACTAAAACAACTATTTTTGCTTATCCTCTTACTGATGAGTCAACAGCTATTACAACAGGAGTTAAGTATGTGACTGAGCCTTATGGCTTTGACTTTTCAATTACAAATATTATTGCTGGACTGACTACAGCTGGGACAGGAGCTTCATTATTCAGAGTAGATATTCTGAAAGAGGATACAGTTAACTCTAATACATTTACTACCATTTTCTCAACTAAACCCACTATTGATGCAAGCGAATTTACCACAACAACAGCTACTACAGCTATGAGTCTTAATGTAACAACAATAGAGAAAGGAAAGAGACTCCAATTAAAAATAGATCAGCTTGATACAAATGGACTAGCTAGAGGAGCTAAAATTTCGATAATTGGTTTTCCTACAGCTTCATAAAATGATAACTCCTTTATTTGTGCCTTTTAAAATTAGAAATCAAATTATTAACGAAAACAACACAAAACAAAAAGATATTTGTGAATTTCCAACAAACAAACAGAATCAAATTCTTTTATCCTACATGACTGAAAAAAATATCTATGATGGCATTAAAAAAAGATTAATGGATAAACTGTATAATAAAAAATCAAGAAATAGTTTTTCTACGCCTTACGAAGCTTTTAAAAATGGTTGGAGTGAAGAGCAAATAAAAGAGTGGATTAGAAAATATCCAATCAAAGGAGCTGGTAATATGGGAAATGCGTTTATAACTTTTCAAGCCTCAGGCTTTGACGATTCAGATCTAAAAGCATATTGGAAATTTGATGAGACTTCAGGTAATATTTTAAATTCGTCTCTGGCATCAGCAAGCTCAGGATCATCAGCAGAATTAATAGTGACTGGCATGACGTACAACCAAGCTCAGAGTCCGTTTAATTATTCTGGGTTGCTTGATGGCGTTGATGATTTTCTCAAAACTAGCACATTAAGATTTAATGAAATGCATCAAAGTAATGCAAAATGGACTGTTTGTATGTGGTTTAGAATTACTTCGCTTGGTGATGAGGATTTAATCTGGAATAACATACAAGCTACCAATATAGGTATTGATTTCAGAAAAACTCCTGATGACGCATTTACACTTTATATAAGAAATGCAACAGGATCACCAGTAATTAACTACGATAGTATTGGTACAGCTGGTTATATTCCAGACAATACAAACTGGCATTTTTACGTGACAGCTTTTGATCATTCACTCGGTGCAAATAATGCTAGAACAAAACGTGATAATTCAAACCTTATTCAAATTGGGAATGATGGCACGCCCTCATCATCAAATACTGGTGATCCCTTACATATTGGTTGCCGTTCAAATGGGAATACATCTCAAGCATTTCCAGCATATCTCTCAGAATGGTCACTTTTCTATGCTGATTTAATTTCAGATACAAGAGCAACCACGCTTTATAATTCTGGGAATGGAAAGGAAATATATTAAATGACAAAATATTTTCTTGAAATTTTTGAAACCCAAGACGAAATTAAATCGCTAAAAAATCAGATTGAAACCAGTTCGTTAAAAGAGGCTCAGGATTTAAAATCAGCAACAACCTTACTTTCAAACGAATCTCTAAGGATTCATATCTGCAAGCATGGAGACTCAGAAAACGGAAATAATATTCCATGTGAGATTATATTATGACTCCTGAAGATTTTATTCTTATCTCTGGGATAATTGGGAGCTTTATAGCTCCAGTATACACTTTATTGCTTTATCAATCGAAAAGACTTGTCAACGCAGAAAAGTGCATTATTAAAGTAAAGACTGCATTAAGAATGAAGTTTGATGATCTTAAGGATATACTTGATTAACTTTATATTTTCCATACTTTGATAAACTACATGCCTCAATATACGACAAATTTTGTCAAAAACCAAAAAGGTAACGCAATAAACGAAGGCTCAACTTTAAAAATCAAAATAGAGGGAGCTGATGTTGTCACAGCTAGAATAAAGGATTCTACTGGAAATTTGATGGATATAGCTCAGAGCCATAAAGCCGATAAAGATAAAAATGGAGAGACAGTTGAAATAAATCTTTTTACTCGTAGGTTTGGAATTAAAAAAAATTTTCCTACTGGCACTTATGATCTTGTCGTTTGGTTTTGGAAGTCATCAAAAGGCGGACACTATAAAGAGAGGTTTGAAATTGTTTGATTAATCAAGAGTGGATTAAAAAATTAACTACAAGATCATTACTAGCTATCTTAGTCACTTGCGTTTTTTCAGGAGTCGTTTTTTCAATTATGATTAAAACAATTCCTGAAAATTATAACTCTGGGATTATTCTTGGAGCTTTAATTTCTAATCTCACAACAATAATTATATTTTATTTCAGAAAAGCTCAAGCAAAAGAATCTACTATAACACACACAAAATAAAAAAACGCTATACACTTTTTTTTTAATTTTTTAATCGGCTTGAAGTGTCAAAAAAAATCACAATAACTTAAAACTATTTTACACTTGCATACTTTTTACAACAACTATTATTGTTAATTTTGTGCCTACTACTTTACACAATGTGTAAAGTAATGTGTAAAATAGGGTCAATTTCCAGTCCACGAAGAGCTCTAACAACAAAGTTATGCCTAGCTTTGAGCTCTTTTAGAGCTCTACCTTACACATTTTATGCCTATGAGCTGAGCTCTGTTTGAGCTCTGTGTAGTGAAGGATAATTCTAACAAACCATAACATCAAAAATTTATGCCTAGCTTGTTAACATAAGCTAGGCATGACAATTATTGCAGATATGGTTAAACATGATTACTACAAAGTCCTAACTAGGCATTATAAAAAACTATATTAACTATAATATCTATAAAATAGCATGAGACAAAAACCTACAATATTATTCAAAGGGAGAGGCTCAGGCTCTTCTTTTGATCTTGGAGGACTGTGCGTTTTATTTTCACAAACACAGTCAACCGAGTTAATTCCTGAGAAAATTGAAAAACCAAAACCAATACAAACTCCAACAAGGCAACAAATCGCACAAGCTCAAACAGAAGCTAAAAGACTTGTAAGCGATTATACAGAGGAAAAGCTCCCAGTAGCAAAAGGATTCAACGTACATGGAGACATTGGCTTTTTAAAACTGGAGCTGGTCTACTAGATATGCACAACACAAAATATAGACACACTTTTCTCTGCGTTGACTGTGGAAATCTAGCATCTTTTGTTGATTTTCACAAAGTCTCCAAAAATGCAACTTATGAGACTTCATGTTATTGTGGCATCAAAAGACACATCTACCAACGATCAAAGGAGATTCCAAATTGACAAGCGATACAACAACGATCCAAATCCTGAAAACTACAAAGCTACAGCTTGATAGTTTAGGCAAAAAAAACGAAAGCTATGATCAAATAATAAGGAGGTTGTTAAACCCATGACCACGATATTAAGAACAAGACTTTATGGAAAGGAGGCAACTGAGGAGGAATTTGCAAAAGAAATTGTAAGACTTAGACTAGGTGATCCTAGAAAACACGAAGCTCCATGCAACTATTCACAAATTGCGAAAAGACTTGGAGTATCAAGACCAACGGTGTATCATTTCAGGGAGCTTGCCATAAAACTTGGACTTTTAATAATCCAAGATAATAAAGAGGTTTTACCAGATCACACACAAAAAGCAAAAGAGTTTCAAAGGTTTGAAGCTGACGAATTTATGCAAAACCCATTAGTTCAAGATTGGGTAACTGATATGCGTACACGAAAAGGAGGTAAAGGGATTAAATCTTGGAGACATAATTTTGCATCTCTAAAAAGACTTTGTAATACACTAAAAATAAATCCTGAGCAATTAATCTCAGATCGCAAAACCTATGAAACCATATTAAAAAATCTAAAAATTGAGCTGGATAAAGGGAATTTTGATGCTGAGTTAGCTCACAGGACTCTAGTATTCAATAATAATGAAATGACTTTTCATACAATGAAGATGGCTTCAAGAAATTTCGTACAGTATCATGGAATAGCACTTCCTAGAGGAATAGATGGAATTAGTTCAGGAAAGCTTATCGGACATGGAAAATACAACGATATACATCTCAGCATTGAGGAATATGACAGAGCAAAATCTTATTTGATTGACAAATATGGTTTAGACTCTGATATTTTCAGGGTTTTTGTTTTTGGAGTCGAGTCATGTGCACGACACAAAGCGATTTATAACGCTTTGATCGATTGGACTGAAATTCAAGCAAATAACGAAATAACTTTTGTTATGGAAGTAATTGAGACAAAAACAGAGCATCTCAACGGAGGTAAATGGAAAAAATACATCAAAGCTCAAGACTTGCAAAAATCTCTTATAATGGCAAAAAATAAAGGTTATACAAAAATCCATAACAATCTCTCCAAAAGAGACTTTGACAAGCTCTCAATTCAGTTAAGGGAGCTATATGCATATCTTGGCAAGGATCAAATCCATGATGGGTATTTTATGCGAAAACCATTCCATACTCTAAGGCATATTGGAGCTCAGTTATGGATCGAAAGGATCGGAGATAACTCTCTTGTATGCAGGATCGGAGGTTGGCACACAGCAAAAGAGCTTGAGGATTCGTATGGCAAAATATCAGAAGAGAAATTTGTTGAGCTTTTGTCTAGGATCAAACTATGAAAAGAGAATTAATCAGATTTAGAACAAAAAACCAGTTACTTATCGACTGGTTAAAATCTAAATCTGAAATATCCTCCTTTATTGAGTCAGAATTAGAAAAAATTAGGACTGGATTTTATGGAGAAAAAACAATACTTGAAGATAAAAAAGCCTCTGACATAGCGAAATTAAAAAAACAATGTCTTAAGCTTGACTTGGACAATTACCAGCTTTTAAAATCGCTAAATTTCAAGCATGAGCAAATTTTGGATATTATAACTGGTAAAAAAACCATGAATGAATTATTTTATCCAACTTTATCAGAGAAGCCAAACTTTGATCCTGATTTTAATTGCTCTAATTGTAACCATAAACATTTTAGCTTTGGATCACACACTTGCACAGCTTCGAGTTGTCTCTGTGGGATTCGTGGATAAAATGAATGATATTTCATTAGATAAAAGACTCGCAAGCTCTAAACGAAAAATCAAAGCTGATAATAAAAAACTGGAGGACAAATATGGCAAAGATTTTTTTAAA
>Ga0194110_10006058_pt1 | contig 14234 bp, 11 predicted proteins | sample TA2Kig1200mmetaG_FD_146192 | JGI IMG/M metagenome (GOLD analysis project Ga0194110, IMG submission 146192) | Freshwater microbial communities from Lake Tanganyika, Tanzania - TA2015032 Kigoma Deep Cast 1200m | ecosystem: Environmental > Aquatic > Freshwater > Lake | place: Tanzania: Lake... | reverse complement strand
TTATGGTGCCAAGGCATTCTATCTGAGTGATTTGGCTTTGCACTTCGCTCTCTTCGGCGACGCGCAACTGACGGCAGAGCTCTACACCTTCTTTTGCGCGTTTGTCCTCCTGGGACTAATACCGCTGTTCATCATCAAACTCGTGTTCCGGGAGCCCCTTGCTACCTACGGCCTTCAGTTGGGCAACTGGCGGTTCGGGCTCAAGGCATTCCTCGTGCTCGCGCCCATCATGATTGCGGCAACATATCCTTCTTCCAAGGCACCGGAGTTCATCGCCGAATATCCGCTCTTCAAAGGAGCATCTTCTTCCCCCTCGATGTTCCTGGCTCACGCAGGTTCATACCTCTTGTTCTATATCGGTTGGGAAACGTACTTCCGCGGGTTCATGCAGTTCGGCTTGCGGCGGGCACTGGGGGATTGGAACTCGATTCTCGTGCAGACGGCGCTTTCGTGTATTCTTCACATCGGCAAACCTGCCGGGGAGATCTACGGATCGATCATCGGCGCGCTGGTGTGGGGGATCGTTGCATTCCGGGCACAATCCATTCTCTTTGTGATTCTCCTTCACTGGGTTCTCGGTGTCTCCCTCGACTTCTTCATCTGTTATCTCACGTGACGCTCTCCCGCTTCCTTCCGGCAACTCCGGCCTATGACGGATAAGACCCTTGCACTTGGCTCGCTGCGAATTCGAGCCACCGACGGCATCATTCTGGGGGCGCTCGGATTCTTCAGTCTCCTCACCATGCTGTTCGCAGGAAGCGTTGAAGGATGGTGGATGCTGGTGGGGAAGAACATCGGAGTCGCCATTCTCTACATCGTGCTTGTCCATTTCTCCCTGCTCGCGTCCAGAAAGTTCCCCCGGTTTCTCCTTCGCGTGGGTGCCGTGACTCTCGCCTACGCCTACTTATTTGGAGCTGTCGACAAATTGCAGCTCGTGATTCATGGCGAGTGGCTTGATGCTTATGTTCTCGACGCCGAGCAATACGTCTTTGACCTCCAGCCAACGTTGTGGCTCCAGCATATTACAACACCAGCCCTGACGGAATGGCTGATGTTCTCCTACGTCATCTACATACCGATGTACCCGGTGCTCAGCGGTATTATTTACTACCTGCGCGGGGAGCTGGCGATGGAGGATTACATCTTCGCCCTCGGTTTGACGAATATCCTTTGCGACCTCGGGTTCGTTCTCTTCCCTGTCGCGGGGCCGATGCCAACCATTGGTCACCTGTACACCGTTCCGCTCGACGGCTACGTTTTTACCGCGATCGGAGAGTTCATACGCTCACACCTCCACTACATCGGAGGCAGCATTCCAAGCCCACATGCAGCAGCCGCAACGGTCATGTGGATCATGGCTTACCGGTACCACCGTCCTTCGTTCCTAGTGATCACCCCGATCGTGTTGTCTCTGTATGTCTCGACTTTCTATGGTCGATACCATTATTTCACCGATGCTGTCGTAGGCATCGCCGTCGCACTGCTGGCGCTCAAACTCACGCCCATTGTGATCAAGACATGGGAACGGTTAGTTGAGCGCACGCAGTCCGCCACACCGCCCAACACCGGTCGGCCTGCACAAGGCGCTGTGGAAGCTCCACCTGAGTGATTACGGACACTTTCTCCTGTCCGCGGTGCGCGCATCTTAGAGCCTATAGAGTACAGTTTGTTCTTGATTTTCCCTGGCAATTGGCGTACCATCTTGCCAGATTTGTTCACATCGTAGCAGACCGGGCATCTTCATGCAATTCATCCAACGAATCCCTCTCCTGCTGTTTGACCCTGATTATGCCACTTCCGATCTGTATGATTCGCCCCGGCTCGGCGAGGCCTTTTTCATGGTCTCCACGTACGCTGTACTAACGTCATTCAACTCTTTTTTTTCCGGCTATCTCAAAACGGATACTGTCAGCGTGGGACTTATCGCCTTCCTCGGATCAGCTCTTCTGATTTACCTGACCTGGGTATTCCTCGCGGCTGTCTTTCATATTGCCTCTGAGGTGCTTGGGGGGCTTGGAGAGTTTCCGCACGCGCTGGGATTTGTTGGTCTAGCCGCAGCCCCGCACATCCTCACTTCATTTGCATCGATCATCCTGACCATTTTGAGTATTGAAGTGTTCTACGATGATCCGGAGCTCATTCTTCCGAAAATCGGCCTGGGATTATCACTACTGGCGATGGCCTGGGGCTGGCCGGGTGTGCTATGCTATTTTGGTATGAAGAACGCCGAACGGGTGCATCCTCTGAAAGCACTCGTCGTGACGCTCCTTGTATTTTTTGCGTTCGCTGCGCTTGAGGTCTTTACCTCGGACGCACTCTGAGACAACTTCGATACCGCATTCCACAATCGCTCTTCGTTCACCAATTGAGGTGAGGCTCCCCATGAGAACCTTCTCTCTGTTTTGTGCATTTGTCATCCTCATTCTTGGGCTCTCCTGCCAGCCGTCCCCGGAGGGACCGTATGATATTCTCATACATAACGGCAAGATCATCGATGGTACCGGCAACCCTTGGTTTCAAGCCGACGTCGGCATCTACAACGACCGGATCATCGCTATTGGAAAGTTAGACGCCAAAATCGCCAAACGGGTCATCGATGCGGCCGGCAAGGTTGTGGCACCCGGCTTCGTCGACATGCTGGGCCAATCGGATTATTCAATCCTTATCGATAACCGCGCCATGAGCAAGATCTCTCAGGGCATAACGACAGAACTCTACGGCGAAGGGGGATCAGCTGCACCGGTCAACGAAAAGACTCTCGGCGAGATGAAATCGTACCTCGAGAAACGAAAACTGACAGTCGACTGGAAAGATTTTGAGGGATACTTCACTCGCGTCGAACGCAACAGGTCAGCTATCAACCTGGCTTCCTTTGTCGGCGCTGCACAAGTGCGGGCATATGTGATCGGCTACGAGAATCGGGAGCCGACCTTTGAGGAGCTGGATCAGATGAGGGAGCTTGTTCGCAAGGCAATGCAGCAAGGTGCTCTCGGTCTCAGCTCTGCGCTCGAATACACTCCAGACATGTATGCAACGACTCAAGAACTGATCGAGCTTGCCAAGGCCGCCTCTGAGTACGGGGGCATCTACATTACGCACATTCGCGATGAAGAAGACCGCATCATCGAAGCGCTTCTCGAGGCAGCAGACATCGGGCGGGCGGCAAGAATCCCTGTTGAAGTCTGGCACCTGAAGGTCGCCGAGAAGCCGAACTGGGGAAGGATGCCAGAGGTCATCCGGTTGATTCAGCAGCACCGGGACCAGGGAATCGACATGACCGCCGATCAATATCCGTACATTGCATTTTCCAACGCCCTCAGCGCGCCTATTCCGGGTTGGGCTCAGGAGGGTGGAACCGTGAAGCTTTTGGAGCGGCTGCGCAATCCCGCGACCCGAGTGCGAATCCGCAAAGAACTCCAGACGAGAAACAAATCGACCGGGCTCGACTTCCAGGGAATGCTGATTTCTTCGGTGAGCAGCCCGAACCTCAAGCAGTGGGAGGGGAAGCAACTGACCGAGGTGGCAGCAGCATGGAAGAAGGACCCGTATGAGACGATGTTTGATTTCATCCTTGCAGATTCCGCGCGGACCGGGAGGGTAGCATTTGCCATGACCGAAGAGGATCTGCAGATGGGAATGGCACAACCGTGGACGAGTTTCTGCACTGACGGCAGTGCCCTTGCAACGGATGGACCTCTGTATCAAGGAAAGCCGCATCCGAGGGCCTACGGGAGTTTTCCCCGGATCCTGGCACGGTACGTTCGCGAGAAGAAGCTGCTGGCGCTCGAGGAGGCAATCCGCAAGATGACATCACTCCCGGCGCAACGGGTTGGATTAAAGGAGAGGGGTATTCTGAAGCCTGGATTCTACGCCGATGTGGTGGTCTTTGACCCCGAAACCGTCACCGACAAAGCAACGTTTGAGAACCCTCATCAGTACTCGGAGGGGATCAGTCTGGTTTTGGTGAACGGAAAACCGGTGTGGGAGGAGGGAAAATTCACCGGCAATCTGCCGGGGAAGGTTCTGCGAGGACCGGGATACCGACACTGAGCGGTTGAACCTTCCGAAGGTCTGGGCGTTTGCGGCGGAACCTTCGGAAGGTCGTCTGTTCCCTACGCCCTTCTCCCCTTCAGCGCCCGCGTCCAATGCACGATTTGCCTCTTGACCTCATGCGGTGAAGTGCTCCCCGCCGACTTCTTCTGCTCAACGCTCTTGTGGGGGATGATGTAATCGAAGATATCCGGACCGAACGCTTTTGAGAACGTGTGGAGGATATCCAGGTCAAGGTTGCCGAGGAACATTCGGTGCTCAATGCAGTACGTCACGATCTTGCCGGTAATGGCATGCGCCTCCCGGAACGGTAATCCTTTGCGAACAAGGTAATCAGCAATATCGGTTGCGGTCAGGAAGTCGTTGCGCAGTTCGTCTTCCATCCGCCGTCGATCGAAGGTAGTGTGCACCAGGACGTGCGAGAAGATGAACAAGCACTGGCGCGTTGTGCTGATAGCTTCGAACATCGGCAACTTGTCCTCCTGCATGTCGCGGTTGTAAGCAAGCGGCAGGGCTTTCATTACCGTCAGAAGATTCATCAGCGCTCCATACACTCGCCCGGTCTTCCCCCGGATAAGCTCGACCATATCCGGGTTCTTCTTCTGTGGCATGATGCTGCTCCCGGTCGTGTAGGCATCACTGATATGGGCAAACCCGAATTCGGTACTGCTCCAGAGAACGAGCTCCTCAGCGAAGCGGCTGAGATGCATCATGATCAGGCTGCAGGTGGTGATAAGCTCAATGAGATAGTCGCGATCGCTCACCGCATCGATACTGTTTTCAACGATTCCATCGAAATGTAGCTTCTTGGCAACTTTCAGGCGGTCGATCGGAAATGACGTGCCCGCCAGCGCCGCGGCGCCAAGCGGCGACTTGTTAAGCCGTTTCAGGCAATCTCTAAGCCGGTCATGGTCCCTTTCCAACATCCAGATATACGCCAGCAAATGGTGTGAGAGCATAACCGGCTGGGCGCGTTGAAGGTGCGTATATCCAGGCATTAGCACGCCGAAGTACTTTTCCGCCTTGTACAGTAATACGCGTTGCAGTTGAACAATGAGCCTACTGATTTCCCTGATGGCCCCCCGGAGGTAAAGCCGCTCATCCACCGCGACCTGATCGTTTCTGCTGCGACCCGTGTGCAGTTTCCCACCCAGCGCACCGGCCTTCTGCATCAATCGCTGTTCGATAGCGAGGTGGATATCCTCAAAATCCCCTGTGAGATGGAACCGGCCGGTTTCGATCTCTTTTTGAATTTGCTTCAGGCCGGCGCGGATCTTGCGCGCCTCCGCTGCCGTCAGAATACGACTCGCGGCAAGCATCTCCACATGCGCTATGCTCCCGGCGATATCCTCCTGGTACAGCTGCTTATCCAGATCAATCGATGTCGAGAAGGCTAATGCAATTTTCGAGAGGGGCTCTTTGAACCGGCCGCTCCAGAGCGCTTGATGAGCCATGGTGGGACTTCCAGTTGGATGATTGTCGATGAGTAAACTGTGGCAGATAAGGTACGCAAAACCAAAAACGAGAGCAATGAGGCCGTATCAATAATTCCTCAATTCTTCTCCCTCATTTTCCATTTTCCATTTCGATTCTTACCTTTTCATTTTTGATCTTCACCTCTCCCCCTTCCATGTTTTCTCACAAAAGCCTCCAGTCCCTCAACAATCTTCCCAGCTATCGCCTGTTGGAAACTCTTATCCGTTAACCTCATCTCGTCTTCGGGGTTGGAGAGGAACGCAGTCTCAACCAGCACGTTGGGGAGCTGCGTTGGTGCGTTCAGCGTGAAGTTGAAGCTCCCAATAACACCGAATTGGCTCAGACCTAGATCCAGCATTTTCTCATACATCACATTCGCCAGCGGTTGGTAGCCTTCGTAGCGGTAGTAGGTGCTTGTTCCCTTGACTGCTTCAGGATCCGACGCATCGCCAACGGAGTTGCAGTGGATGCTTACCAGAATATGTGCTCCGGAATTGACAACAGTATCCACGCGGTCCAACATGCTAACCGCGATGTCCTGCGGGCGAGTCAACACAACTCTTGCGCCTTTTGTTGTGAGCAACGACTCCACCCGGGATGCTATGGCAAGATTGAGGTTCTTTTCGAGAACTCCCGTTGCGCCAATGGCCCCGTCGCTATCTCCTCCGTGGCCCGCGTCAACAGCGACGGTGATTCCGGCAAGAACCGAGTCCTGATGAGCGATGTCAGGCGGACGGCGTATCCTGATTCGCAGGTTTGAGCCTTGCTCGTACGCGACATCGTACCCCCAATGCTGGCCATAGTTCAAGGAAACTGTCAGACGATAGTGGTCTGCACCAACCTGGTCCCAGCTCACGTTCTTGATCCCGCGAGCGGAGAGATGATGGGTGATCCAGTTTGTATTCGAGGTTGCGCCGAAGACATCGACCACCACTGCCAATGGATCAATGAGCTGATCCGTCAAATACGGCAGCCGCTGGCGGAGCGAGATCGTGACAACATCTTCGGAGCCTATCCCCGTCGCCAGGATTGAGCCGGTCAGGGATCGAGGCTGGGGAGTCTGGGGCGGCAGAAGCTCTGCGAAGTTTTCCGGCAGCCAGCCTGTCATGTTATCGCAAAGCCGAATGCGATACTGCCGACCCACCTTCCCGGTGACCTGAACTCGAACACCGCTCTGGAGATATCCGAGCTTCGCACCACCGAGGCGGTCGGTTCCGAGACCGGCATTCAAGAAGGGCTTTCGCCCCTTGAGGACAGCAACGCGGGGAAGCTCTTCAGGAAGAATGGATACTTTCCCCCTGGAATATGCACGTTCGCTGCTCCAGAAGCTCCTTTTCAGCCGAACCCTGATGGGGCTCTCTCTGGCTTCATCAGTCTCCTTCACTTTGTATCGTCCAACATAAATACCCTCACCACCATTTCCCTCGGTGCCCACTTGCTCCGTCATCGGAATGCCGGACTCGACATCTTCGATATCAAAGTATGCCTCGTAGCCCGGACTTCCTCGGAACCGAACTTCCAGGATGTCATCCTTGCCTAGCCAGAGATCCTGCGACGGCTCGATTGAAGCTGCGTCGATGGTAACCGGATCACGCGGCAAAGGCTTCGGCGGTTCCGGCCGAACAAAAATATACTGCTTTACAAGCGAATCCCCGTTCATGGACCGCACAAGCAGCTGAACGGGGTTCTCACCGACCGCAAGAGGCAAGAGGGAGACGAACGCCCCGCTGGGATAGACTTTGACCTCTTTCCCGTTGATGAAGGCTTTCGCGCTCGGGTTCGTGCTTGCAGCAACGCGGTGACGCGTCGATGCCGCGAGAACGGTATCGCGGTCGGGGACGACAACCCGCAGATACAATGAGTCATTCTTCACGGGACCCTGCAGAACGACGCCCGACACTTGGGCAGCCACGAGAGCGGGAAACAGAACCAGGACGCTGATCAGACGATGCACAAGGATCTCCTTTACCGAAGATGAGAAATCCGACGGGTCAATGAACCAAGAAATGCTAAAAGATACAAGACATCTGGACGACCGAAAAAGAAAAAGCCGATGAGTACCCTCATCGGCTGATGTTGCCTTCGGCAATAAGTGGCAGTAGCAGGCCGCTGAAAAACAAAACACCGTCACGTTGAGCGCAGTCTGCGCCTTCGGCGCAGACTTCGCTCACCCTGACCCTGCTTTCTTCTTGCCTGCCTTTTTCGGCTTGCTCCTAATATTTGACTTTGGACACGCGCTTCTTCAGCTTGCGGTTGATCTTCCGCTTCCTCCCGGCAAAGCCGTTGAGGTTAATCTGGTAGAACGTCTTCATCGGCAGGCTGAAGATCTTGATGTACCCCTCGCTCGCCTTGTGATCGAACGTGTCCTCCTGCGTGTACGTTGCAAGCTTGGTGTCGTAGAGTGAATTGGGCGACGTCCGACCCGCAATCTCGACGTTGCCTTTGTAGAGCTTGACCTTCACAAGGCCGTTGACCGTCTGTTGCGTGTCATTGATGAAGGCATCCATGGCTGCTCGGAGTGGCGTAAACCAGAGTCCGTTGTACACCAGCGTTGCATAGTCCTGCGCCATTTTGGCCTTGTAATGGGCGACCTCTTTCTCGAGCGTCAGGCGTTCGAGCTCTTGATGCGCGAAATGGAGCACAACGGCGCCCGGAGCTTCGTAGACCTCCCTCGACTTGATCCCCACCAGCCGGTTCTCAACAAGATCCAGTCGGCCTACCCCGTTCGCTCCGGCAATTTCATTGAGCTCATCGATGATGTAGAAGCCTTTCATCCTCTTTCCGTTGAGTGCAACGGGCACACCATATTTGAATTCGATCGTCACATATGTTGGCTTCTCGGGTGCCTCCTGCGGGGAAACCGTTCGCTGGTAGGCATCAGCCGGCGGTTCGACCATGGGATCTTCCAGAACACCGCATTCGATAGCCGTTCCCCACACGTTTTCATCAATCGAATAGGGGCTTTTCTTCGTCGCTGAAACCGGTATGCCGTGTCTCTCGCAATACGCGATTTCCTCCTCCCGTGACTTGAATTCCCATATCCGGAGCGGGGCTAGGACTTTCAGATCCGGCGCCAACGCCGCAATGGACGCCTCGAATCTCACCTGATCGTTCCCCTTGCCGGTGCAGCCGTGCGCCACCGCCGTGCAGCGTTCCCGGCGGGCAACCTGCACGAGGGCTTTCGCAAGAAGAGGCCGCCCCAGTGACGTCGCCATCGGGTACGAATGTTCATACAGCGCTCCTGCTTTGAGAGCCGGAAAGATATATCCCTCGACGAACTCATCACGCAGGTCCTGCACGTACACTTTCTTTGCGCCGGTCTTGTACGCTTTCTCCGGAACTCCGGAGAGTTCTTTCTTCTGCCCGAGGTCTCCCGTCACGGTGATGACCTCCGCACCGTATTTCTCCTGAAGCCATTTGACAATGACCGATGTATCCAATCCCCCGGAATATGCGACAGCAATTTTTTGCTTCTTCACGGTTGTCTCCTTCGTGGCCAAGTATGAAATGAAGTACTCTTGACGTTTTCCCGTTCGCTACGCGACCTGCAGCCGTTTTTCCGACATGAGGCTGCGCAACATTCTCAGGACCTCATCCACTCTGTTCACGGACGCGGGGCTAACAAAGATGGTGTTGTCTCCAGCCAACGTTCCCAGGATCGCCGGATGATGCATACTGTCAATGATCTCCGCAACGCCCTGGGCTCGGCCGGGGAGCGTTTTGATAACAACGATGCTCTCATTTGCATCGATGCTTTCAATCTCGTATCCGATGAACGACACCAAACGTCGCTCCTCGCTCTCGGCGTGCAGAACGTAGCGCACACCCTCAGGGGCGTTGATCCGAGCTATGCCGAGCTCTTTCAAATCCCGCGAGAGCGTCGCCTGAGTAACATCGAAGCCCGCCTTTCCCAAGGCAAGGCAAAGCTCATCCTGGCTGCCGATAACCTGATGGCTAATGATTTGCTTTATAGCAAAGTGCCGATTCTGTTTGTCCATTATTCTGCTGACTCCTCGTGAACCATCTGTGTTCCGATCCCCTCGTCGGTGAAGATTTCGAGCAACAACGAATGTTTGATGCGGCCATCGACGATGTGAACCTTGTTCACGCCGGCATCAAGCGTGTCGAATGCGGACCTGACTTTCGGTATCATACCGCCGAAGATTGCGCCTTCATCGATCATATTGTTTGCTTCTGACTTCGTAAGCGTTGAGACACGCTTGTTCTTGACGATCACGCCTTCCATATCACTCAGGTACACCAGCTTTTCGGCCTTCAGCGCAGCTGCGACCGCGCCGGCAGCCAGATCAGCATTGACGTTGTAGATCTGCCCCCCCTCGCTCACCCCGATCGGCGCAATCACGGGCATCATCCCGTTCTGGAGTAGGAGGTTGAGAAACGCCACGTTCACCGATGTAATGTGCCCCACCAAGCCAAGATCCGAGCCGTTGCCCGAGAGCTTGCGTGCCTTCAAAAGAAGATTATCCACACCACACAATCCTACGGCATTGCCCCCATTTGTATTGATGAGGTTGGCAATCTCTTTGTTAATCAATCCCGCCAGCACCATCAGCACGACTTCGATCATCTTGTCATCTGTGTAGCGCTGGCCATCAACGAATGTCGTCCCGATGCCCAGTGCCGCCGCCGTGTCTGTGATTTCTTTTCCGCCGCCATGCACGATGACAATGTTGATCCCGATCTTTCGCAGGATCGTCACGTCCTTGGCAAATGTCTGTTTGAGACGGTCGTCCGTCATCACAGCGCCGCCGTACTTGATCACGAACGTCTTCCCTTCATATGTCTGAATGTAGGGAAGAGCCTCAATCAGCACTTCCTCTTTCGTCGCAGCGTCGATCATGACCGGTAGCTCGCATTGATGTGAACATATTCCTTCGTGAGATCACAGGTCCAGAACCGCGCAGTACACATTCCCTGGTTCAGGTTGATCGTGATCACCACGTTCTCTTGCAGAAGAACGTCTTTTGCTTTCTCCTCGTCCAACACGATTTCATAGTTTCTCCGCAGGATCGGCACACCTCCAAAGCTGATCTCAACATGATCCGGGTTGAAGTCAATTCCGGAGTACCCCACCGCTGCAAGCACGCGTCCCCAGTTGGCATCGGCACCGTGAACCGCTGTTTTGACGAGGTTTGAGTTCGCAACGGCCCTCGCCGCCTGAGCAGCCTCCTGCTCCGTCTGCGCCCCTTGCACCACAACCTCTATGAGCTTCGTGGCACCCTCCCCATCCCGCGCGATCATTTTCGCGAGCTTGATCAACACATATTCAAGGGCCGAAGAGAAGAGCTGGAACTCCTCCGAATTGTCGACTATCGAGGCATTCCCAGCTGCGCCGTTTGCAAGCATCAAAACCTGGTCGTTGGTGCTCATGTCGCCGTCGACCGTTATCCGATTGAAAGATCTTTCTGTAGCAGCGCGAAGCGCTTTCACAAGCAGCGGCTGTGCAATAGCAGCGTCCGTCGTAACAAATCCCAGCATGGTGGCCATATTCGGGGCTATCATACCTGAACCTTTCGCGACGCCCCCGATCGTCGCCACAGCGTCACCAATGGTGAACTTCACTGCAGCTTCTTTCGGGTACGTATCTGTGGTCATGATGGCCTCGGCTGCATCGCTGCTACCGCTGCGGCTCAGCTTGCTCTTCACTTCCGCAATTGCGGGCACAATCTTCTCCATGGGCAGATACTGACCTATCACGCCTGTCGACGACACCATCACCTGTTCCTCCTGAACGCCGAGGGCATTGGCAGTACTCCTCACAACGGTCCAGGCGTCATTGAGACCTCGTTCCCCTGTGCACGCGTTCGCGTTGCCGCTGTTGACAACTATAGCGGAGCAGAGCGACGACCGCTTCAGCTGGATCTTATCCACAAGGATGGGCGCCGCCTGCGTCTTGTTGACGGTAAAAACTCCGGCAACAGCCGCAGGACGATCGGAGACGATCAACGCCAGATCTTTTTTCGCCTTGCGAATCCCGCAGTAGATGCCCGCTGCGGTGAACCCTTGAGGTGCGGTTACACCACCGGGACATTCATCGACGCGAATTGCTGTTGTCAAAGGAGGCCCTCCGTTTCGTCAAAGCCACACATTAAGTTCATATTTTGTACAGCCTGGCCGGCTGCTCCCTTGACCAGATTGTCAATAGCCGAGAGGAGAATGAGATGATTGTTATCAGGATAGACGCGAAAGCCAATGTCAATGTAGTTCGTGTAGTTCACGTTCTTCATCTCCGGTATTGCGGTACCCGAGCAACGCACGAAAGATTCCTTGCCGTAGTACTTATCAAATGCAGAAGCGACATCTGCCTGAGTTGCATTCTTAGCGAGTGGGGCAAAAATACTGGTGTAGATGCCTCGTGTCACGGGTAGCAGGTGCGGGACAAATGTCAGCGAAACATGATCGCCGGTGATCTCCTCGAGCACGGTCGTCATCTCCGGGATGTGCTGATGGACTCCGACCTTGTACGCCTTGACGGATTCGTTCACCTCTGCAAATGATAGCTCGACCGTTGCGCTTCGCCCGGCGCCGCTGACACCCGAAAGAGAACTCACCGTGATACCGGTTTTCCGGATCAGACCCTCTTTCAAAACGGGTGCAAGCGGGATGATCGCACTCGTCGGGTAGCAGCCGGGATTTGCCACAAGTGATGCCGCTTTGATCTGCGGACGGTTCCATTCGGGAAGTCCGAAGACTGCCCGGGGAAGCACGTCCTTCGCCTTATGCTCGTGCTTATAGAATTTCTCGTAGAGAGAGGCGTCCTTCAATCGGAAATCGCCACCGAGATCGATAACCCTCTTTCCGCGCTCCACCAACTCCGGTACAAGGTTCATTGCCTCACCGGAGGGAAGAGCAATAAAGACAATATCACTCGATGCCACTGCGTTAACTGAGTAGACCTCATACGCAAGGTCTACTCCTCCCGAAAACCACGGGTAGATATCCGAAACCCGTTTTCCTGCGGAGGCATTTGCGAACAGTTTCTCCACCGTTGCATATTTGTGACGCGCGAGAATTCTGAGGAGTTCAGCGCCTGAGTACCCCGATGCACCGATGATTGAAATGTTGACTCTGCCCGCCACGTCCCGAAATGGTCAATAGTAAGAATGTATGAGTATACGCTTTCTTGAATAAATATGCAAGAGATATTTGATTCTAAGCAATTTTTGTGCAACCGTTGGAAAGATATCTCTTCCGGGTCACTCTAACGCCAACCTTTCGTATATTGTGCCTCGGAAAGGAGAACGGTCACTTGGGATTCACGTGCGGTATCGTCGGATTGCCGAACGTGGGTAAGTCTACGCTGTTCAACGCCATCACGGCGGCACACGCCGAAGTGGCGAACTATCCTTTCTCCACGATAAATCCCAATGTCGGCATTGTTCCGGTCCCCGATCGTCGGCTGGACCGCCTCACCGAGATTTACAAACCGGAAAGAACCGTTCCGACGACACTCGAGTTCTTGGATATTGCGGGTCTCGTCCGGGGTGCCAGCAAGGGTGAGGGTTTGGGAAATCAGTTCCTGTCACATATTCGCAACGTAGACGCCATCGTGCACATCGTTCGCTGCTTTGATGACCCGAACGTGGTCCACGTGGATGGATTAGTCAATCCGAAACGGGACATCGAGGTTGTTGAGGCGGAATTGATCCTGAAAGACCTCGAAACGGTCGAACGCAGACATGGCGAGGCAGAGAAGCGATCCAAGACGGGTGACAAGAAGCTCAAAGATGAGGCCGACTTCTACACCCGCGTCCGCGACCACCTCGGAACCGGCCGCCTGGCCCGCTACCTTCCCCTCCACACCGACGAGGAGCGCCTCTGGCTGCGAGAGCTTCACCTGCTCACCAGCAAGCCCGTCATGTATGTCTGCAACGTGCACGAGAAGCACTACTCCACTGAAACTGAGTATGTGAGGCACGTGCAGGAGATTGCGGCGAGGGAAGCAGCAAAGGTCGTCGTGATCAGTGCAGAGGTCGAGGCCGAGATCGCAGAATTGCCAGAGGCTGAGCGAGCAGAGTTTCTTCGGGGGCTGGGCCTTGAAGAGTCGGGACTAAACCAGTTCATCCGAGAGGGCTACGATCTTCTGAACCTGATTACGTTCTTCACGGTCAACCCGAAGGAACTCCATGCGTGGACCGTTCACAAGGGGACTACTGCTGCAGAGGCTGCGGGTCTGATTCACACAGACTTTCAGCGAGGGTTTATTCGAGCCGACATCACAAAGTTTGCGGATCTTGACCGCTTTGGCTCTGAAGCCGCCCTCAAGGAACATGGCCTCCTGCACATCCATGGAAGGGATTACATTATGGAAGATGGGGATGTAATGTTTGTGCGGTTCAATGTCTAGGGATAGACGTACGCCGCTTGGCGCCACGCTTCCGCATACTGACGAAATATATGATTGAAGACAAGATCGACCTTCTCTTCAACATCCTTTGCTGAGTAGCTTTCTGGCGGCAGCCCGGTCTGCTCGCTCCACAGAAAGTCGTGGATGTGCAATCTGACCGCTGCCCGCGTTGCTTCCTTTTCCCGCCAATCGTGAAATCTAAGCTGTTCGGCCTTCAGCGTCTCCAAGAGTTCCTTTGCGACTGATTTCAGCCTGACCCGCTCCCTTGGCTTGAGATTTGGCTTCTCGAGTAGATCGAACAGGACAAGCGATTCCTCGTCCAATCCTTCACGAATCGCGC
>Ga0194110_10006049_pt1 | contig 14248 bp, 11 predicted proteins | sample TA2Kig1200mmetaG_FD_146192 | JGI IMG/M metagenome (GOLD analysis project Ga0194110, IMG submission 146192) | Freshwater microbial communities from Lake Tanganyika, Tanzania - TA2015032 Kigoma Deep Cast 1200m | ecosystem: Environmental > Aquatic > Freshwater > Lake | place: Tanzania: Lake... | reverse complement strand
CAGACCTCGATGAACTCCTGAACTTTCTGAAGTGCCCCAGAGACCATTGGCGCAAGATTCGCACCACCAACGCTATAGAACGAGCCTTCCGAGAGGTCCGCCGCAGGACCAGGCCCATGAGCTGTTTCCAGAACCCTGAGAGTGTTGATCGGATCATCTATGGCATTACCAATCACCTTAACTCAACCTGGAAGGAGAAGCCTATCCCTCAATTTACACACTTCTCTTGACACTACCACCTCGTGATGGCACACTACTGACTCCTTGGCTGGCAATGGGGAGAGCGTGCTGGTTAGTGGTAGAATGAGGTACGTGGTGTCATGATAACAAGATACCGATAGGAGGAAGGCCAAACATGACGTTTTTGCCCATGAGAGAACTGGCTGAGAGACTAGCCAAGACGGCAGGGGGTCTTTTGATGGGGTACTTCGGAAAAGAGCTGCCACTGGTCAGATTACGGAGTACGGCCAAGGAAGCCGTAACTGCTTATGACAAAATGGCTGATGACCTGATAGTTCGAGGAATCAGGAAGGCATATCCAGAGCACTCCGTCTTGACTGAGGAGAGCGGTTTGTTAAGCGGCAATCCTGACTGGCTCTGGATTGTAGATTCCCTGGACGGCACCGGCAACTTTGCCAATTGGAATCCTTTGTTTTCCGTGTGCATAGCCTTGATGCACAAGAATGAGCTTGTCGTAGGGACTGTCTATGCCCCCGCAATTAACGAGTTCTACATAGCAGAGAAGGGTAGGGGAGCCTTCATCAATGGGCGGAGAATGCGAGTTTCAGAGGTCCCAGAGATTAGCCGAGGCTATCTTCTCTACTGTGAGGGCGGCAGTAAGGATAGAGTGAGAACCGGTTGGCTGCTGAACAGGGTGTATCCGGAAGTTGTGGACATCCGGAAGCTGGGTTCGGCGGGTCTGGAAACGGCCTGGGTCGCGGCCGAAAAGGCGGAAGCCTATTTCACTACCAGCATCGAGCCGTGGGACGTTGCCGCAGGGGTGCTACTTGTTACTGAGGCAGGCGGACAGGTTAGTGATTTCCAGGGCAGTGGGTGGAAGCCGGAGAAGAGTGATCTTTTGTTTTCTAACCGACTGGTTCATGCAGCCATATTGGACCTCCTCAAGAGCTAGCGGGAGAACAAGGCATAGGCTTCTTGCCCCGTCGGCCATCTTGGGCTACAATAAACCTTACAGTTGGGAAATGGCTTTGGATGATATCTTCCATCCGCGCTCGATAGCGGTTGTTGGTGCCAGCTCTGGCCCAGTTAATATCCACAGCCAGATGTTTCTGGACAACCTGCTCCACTTCAAGTATGAGGGCAAGCTCTATCCTGTAAACCCAAAATTTGACCAGATATCGGGGCTGAGGGCCTATCCCAGTGTTCGGGATATTCCTGGGCCGGTGGATCTGGTCACCTCGCTTGTTCCTGCCAGCGCTACCCCTCAGCTTCTACAGGATTGCGTGGTCAAGAAAGTGAAAGCGGTGCAGCTATTTACCGCGGGTTTCGATGAAACAGGGGAGCAGGAGGGGGGCAGATTGCAGGAGGAGTTGGTTAGGATCGCCCGCAGCGGTGGCGTTCGCATCCTTGGTCCCAACTGCGTCGGGATATACTGCCCCGAGTCCCGCATTTCCTATGCCTCTGACTTTCCCAAGGAGGCTGGCAAGGTGGGTTTCATTAGCCAGAGTGGAGGCTATACCTATCTGGCTGTTCGGATGGGGGCCCTGCGTGGGCTGCGGTTTAGTAAGGTGGTGAGCTACGGCAATGCTAGCGACATTAGCGAGAGCGAGTTGCTGGAGTACCTTGCTCATGATCCTGATACCGAGATCATCGCTGCTTACATCGAAGGGGCGAGGGACGGACAGCGCCTGCTTCGAGTTCTCACTGAGGCTGCGGCGGAAAAACCGGTAATCGTGATTAAGAAAGGCCGCACCGAAGCTGGTAGGAGGGGAGCAAGGTCACATTCTGCGGCCTTGTCCGGCAACGACACGGTGTGGGATGCAGCGCTCAGGCAGGCTGGCGTCATCCGTGTAGAAGATGTCGAGGAACTGGTGGACGTGCTGGTGACCTTCCTTTTCATGCCGCGTCCTCCTGGGAGGAAGGTAGCTGTGTTAGGTGCTGGCGGGGGTGCCAGCGTTCGGGCCTCTGACGAATGTGAGGCTTGCGGGCTTACACTTCCCCCTATCTCTGATGAAGTGAAGGCAGCACTCAACCAGGTCATCCCTCTCGCCGGCAGCATGCTGAGAAACCCGGTCGACGTGCTGGCTGAGCCCCACGGCGATAGCATGTGGATACCTGTGCTGAGAGCACTTGATAACTGGGATGAGGTGGATATGCTCTTGTGGCATTTCTCTCCAGAGATGGAGCCTATCCAAGGAGATGCTTTCCAGCAGTTTGTAATCGAGGCTAGGAGAGGCATGCTCGATGTGTTCAAGACGTTTCGGAAGCCGAAAGCTGTCGCTGTTCATTCCGTAGAGAGTCTCTATGGTCTGAAGGAGTTGGACGCCATACGGGCAAGGTGTACAGAGAACCGGATAGCTTTCTATCCCTCTGTTTACAGAGCAGCGCGGGCCATTAGCAGGTACATCGATCACAGCGAGCAGCGAGAGCGCCGGAGAGCGAAATCTTAGCCGGCTGGCCACATAGTGGGATGACCCGAGTCATACATTATTAAGAGGGGCTAGCGCAAGGACAGGCCACGAAAGGAGTCGATGTTATGAAACCGTGCGGTGTCAACAGGGTGACGATAGCCGTGAAAGACCTGGAGAAGGGCATTGCCCTGTACTCCAAGCTTCTCGGTGCAACCTTTTACGACCAGAGCGTTCCAGCAGAGCCTTTTGGCCTAAGGTGCGCTATTAGCTGGGACGCCGGGATCGAGTTGGTCGCTCCATTGCCTGGGCGCGACAGCTTCGTCACTAGCTTCTTGGAAAAGCAAGGAGAAGGCCTGATGGGAGTGGTCTTCACAGTGGATGACGTTGAAGAATGTCGTGCCAGGGCAGAGAAGATGGGGATTGGTGTTCTGGCCTTGATTGCGGACTACGATCAGAAGGAGATAGATGCATATCTCCAAGGCAGGTTCAAGAAGTACAAGGAGTACATGCTCAACCCGGCTGATACTCTTGGAGTTGGGCCAGTTATAGGTCAGATAGAGCTGAAATAGACAGTTGCGGGAGGACGGCGTGCCAGCAACCTGCGTATAAGAGTTGCCCGCGACAAGTGCCCATTTGCACCAGAACTCATCGGGATTACAGTCAATTCAGACATATGTTTGCAATTTGGTTGCCCGACAAACTCAGATATCAACAGGCGCAGTTCCGAGTCAGAGGTAACTGACTTTCCGTAAAGTGCAGCACTGTTAGAGACTGGGGAGTCACTCGCCACGCCATACATGTCAACATATGTGACTCTGAAGATAGCATTCGAAGCAGCAGTTGCGTTCGTTCATACAGGGGTTAGCTCGTCTACGCAAGGAGACGGAATTTGCGATCGGACTAGCCCACCTTCAATTTTGAGCAGACGAGATGCTTTAGAATGGTGATTTAGGTCACGAGGCGCGGTCAATACCCGCAACCAGGTTCTGAGGAATCAGTGGGTTACCGTGAATAGGCTAACGCTGACAGTCTGGCTTTTCTTGTGAGTGGGGCTCAGCCGCCTAGCCGCTGTTTGTCTCATTCGGTGTACTTGGCTGTGGTTCTACCTCAGTGTCACCGTCGTCGTGTGGATTGTGCCATCCGCAAGACTGAGGATGATGAGGTAATCGCCTGCACTCAGCCACTTTGTCTGCCAATTGAAGATGTACTGGTTGGCAATGGAATCGTAGCGCAAGGCTGTGCCGCCGATTGGCGTCGGATCATCTAGTGTTCCGTCAACAGGCCCGACCATCAATGAATTTACTGCCCTCGGGTCGCTGATGAAATTCCCACTGACATCAGTAAGATGCCACTTGATTGGGGTAGAGCTGCCCAGCTTATGTGTGCTCTTGCCCAATGGTGACAGGAAGCCGCTGAAATTATAACGAATATCCTGGGTTAGATTGCTGCTGCTGCCTGCAAAGTCCGCATCTCCACTGTATACTGCGGTTATGGTATGGCTACCAGCAGATAGAGTGGATACAGTGTAGGTCGCCTGTCCAGCGCTGTTCAAGGTTACATTTCCCAGCACCGTTCCTTCATTTTCAAAGGTAACGTTACCAGTGGGCGTGCCTGCCCCTGGTGTCACAGGGCTCACGGTGGCAGTGAAGGTCACTGACTGGCCATACAGCGATGGGTTGGCCGATGAGTTGAGGGCTGTGACGGTGTCAATCTTGCTCACCGTAAGGGTCGCGGCATAGCTGGTGGCTATACCCGCAATGTTGGTGAACACTGCACGGTATTGACAACCATTTTGACCCAGGGTCACGCCCGTCAGGGTCAGAGTGGTGCTCGTGGCCCCTGTGATCTCGTCCCAGGTCGAACCTTCATCATTACTCACCTGCCACTGCACCATGGGATCAGGTGTGCCGCTCGCCACCGCACTGAAGGCGGCTGTCTCCCTCGCGGTAACCGTCTGATCCGTTGGTTGTGTCGTTACCACTGGCGGCACTAACCCATGGGTCAAACCTAGATCACAGCCGTCCACGTCGCACTGCCCGTAGGCGTTATTGCCCACGGCGACCACGGTGCCGTCTGACTTCAGCCCCACAGTATGAGACCAGCCTGCGGCAACCTGGATGACGCCCGTCCAATCCCCGACGTCGCACTGCCCGTAGTTGTTATTACCCACGGCGACCACGGTGCCGTCTGACTTCAGCCCCACAGTATGAAACCAGCCTGCGGCTACCTGGGTAATGCCAGCCCAATCCCCAACCTCGCACTGCCCGTGGTTGTTATTGCCCACGGCGACCACGGTGCCGTCTGACTCCAGTCCCACAGTATGAGACCAGCCTGCGGCAACCTGGGTGATGTCGGTCCAATCCCCGACGTCGCACTGCTCGAAGAAGTTGTCTCCCGTGGCCAGCACGGTGCCATCTGACTTAAGTCCCACAGTATGCCAAGCTCCTGCGGTTACCTGGGTGATGCCGTTCCAGGCGCCCACGTTGCACTCTCCGTCGCCGTTATATCCCACGGCCAGCGCGGTGCCGTCTGACTTTAGCCCCACAGTATGCCAGCCTCCTGCGGCTACCTGGGTGATATTCGTCCAATCCCCCACATCGCACTGCCCGTAGTCGTTATTCCCCACGGCCAGCACGGTGCCATCCGACTTCAGTCCCAACGTATGCCAGCCTCCTGCGGCTACCTGGGTGATATTCGTCCAGTCCCCCACCTCGCACTGCCCGTAGCCGTTATTCCCCACGGCCACCACGGTCCCGTCTGACTTTAGTCCCACAGTATGGAAAATCCCTGCGGCCACCATGGGGTGAGCTGTGCTGGCTTGCACCATCTCCAGAGGCCGGAACCATCCTTCCAGGAAGGCTCCGCCCAGTAGCGTCAACATGACGATTATGGAAAAAATTGGCAAGGACTTCTTCACGGGACCCACCTCGTTCAAATGATTTTGGCCATATCGGCGCTCGTCATCAATCCTAGTGATATCACCGTGCCTCCTGCAAGGCTCATTGGTATGGCAGGAGTAGGCCAAAAGGATCATCCTCGAGAACCAAATGGTTCACGCGGGATAAGTAGCTGCCCGCAAGGTTGAGCGCCGCGAGTCCAGTAGGGTAAGCGATGTCAATGGATCACTAGTCAACCCCCAACGCATTACCTTTTCGTTCTTACAGCGGATTATGCCACTGGAATGGCGATCACCGTTGATGGTGGACTACACGGTGTGCAAGCCTGCGGGTGAGGTTGGGCTGGGATTTTCCTCAGGGCCCCTCTCCCAAACCCATACCGGCTAAGCCAAATGTGAGGTTCCCTACCATCCTAGAGAGGCTTCCACCGGGGTTTGCGGCCTTCCTGAAAGGCCTGTCTGGCTTCCTCCATGTTGTCAGTGAATACGCCCAGCACCTGAGTCCGGTTTTCTAGCTCGATAGCGTGCCGTAGACTCGGTGCGTCAAGATTTGCCCAAAGTCCCTGTTTTGTCATCCACACGCCGTATTCGCTGTTTTCCCGGATAAGTTCGGCGGTCTCCAGGGCACATTCCAGCAATTGGCCATCAGGCACCACCCGGAGAACCAAGCCGATTCTCTCGGCCTCTTGGGCCCCGAAAATGCGTCCGGTCAGCATCAGCTCCGCCGCCCTGCCTGCACCAACTATGCGCGGCAGTAGATAGCTGGTCCCCACATCACAGGACGAGAGACCAACTCTGATGAACACCGCACCGAAACGGGCTGACTCGGAAGCAATGCGGATGTCGGAGTGGAGGGCGATGGCTAGTCCACCCCCGACCGCCGCGCCGTTCACGGCGGCTATTACTGGCTTCTGAAGTTCGCGAATGAGCAGCATCAGGTCCACGAGTTCCTCCTGGTACTTATAGGCGGTGCCCAACCGGCCGTACCCCTCGGCCCGCGCCGGTAAGCCCCCTCCCTTCATATCTGCCCCAGCGCAAAAGGCTTTCCCCGCACCAGTGAGGATCACCACCCGAATCGCCCGGTCATCACCGGTATCCCTGAGAGCGGATTTGAGGCCGTCGATGAGCTCCGGGGACAAGGCGTTGCGGTTGTCAGGCCGATTCATTGTCAACAGCGCGATGCCAGGCCTGATAGTTTCAACTCTGACGCTATCCATGACCACCTCCATTGTCCTTTTTCTAAACTGTTTGCACTTAGGGCCTGAGCCTGCCCAGTCCCTTAGACGAAATTGACCCTGGGTGTGCCAGGAGTTGGCCACAGGAGCTTACTTATTTCTTGTTTCTCTCGCACGTCGCTGACTGGCTGGATTTCCGATAGCGCTTCACCCCTGTCGTTGCTGGCATACTTCCATCTCACCACGTATCCCTGTACGTTGATATTGCCTACATAGGCAGCGCCAGTGACGGTACAAAAGCTAACGCCCAGGGCTTCGACGTAATGATACAGTACCTTTCGGCCTTGATACTCGACTATTCCCTCGGTGATGCTGTATTCCTTGCCATCAGATCCCACATCTTCCTGTGGAGGGCCGTGCCTATAGATGAATGTCATTGTCATACCGTGACGCTCTTTCTTTCTCTTGGCATCGATCAGATCATTGAACCGCCTCACCTCGGAATGATACCGTCGCACGACAGAAACATCAACCCGGGCGGTGCGCTTGCTATCTCCAGACGTTGCTGGCAAAATTAAGTGAGACAAGCAGCCATGATAGTCATTGGCCTCACCGGAGGTATCTGTAGCGGCAAGAGCACCGTTTCCGGATTCCTGGCTGAACTTGGTGCTGTGACCGTCAGTGCCGATGAGATTGGTCACGAGGCCTTCCAGCCGTATTCAAGAACGTGGCATGAGGTAGTGCAGGCTTTTGGCAGAGGGATACTGAAAGAGGGTGATGAAATCGACCGCCAGAAGCTTGGGGGGATCGTCTTCAATGATGCTCACGCCCTGGCGCGGCTGAACCGAATAATGCATCCTGCCATGCATCGCGTGGCGCAGGAGAGAATCGAAAGGCTGGAGCAGCAGGGAATCAAGGTGATAGTGCTTGAGGCACCGCTGCTGGTGGAGGCTAATTGGCTTGATCTGGTAGACCAGGTTTGGGTTACTGTAGCCAGCGAACCGACAGTACTCAGTCGTTGTTGCCGACGGTCTGGACTTTCCGAAGCTCAAGCTCGAGCGCGTATCTCGTCCCAGCTTCCCTCTGAGGAAAGGCTAAAGTATGCCGACGTGGTGATTGATACCGATGTGTCGCTGGACGAGGTCAAGGCCAGGGTCAAAGAGCTCTGGGAGAGGCTTTGCCAACACGAAGTGACGGAGGAGAAGATAAGACGAGCCCTTTCTCAGAGAGAGAAGAAATTGTGCCAGGCCGGGAGCCTGACCCATGCTGCCGTTCTCATACCTATGTACCAGAAGGCTGGCGAGTGGTATCTTGTCCTGACCAAGAGAACGGAAACGTTGGAATATCACAAGGGGCAGATCTCTTTCCCCGGGGGAGCTCAGCACGAGAGAGACGCCAGTCTCAAGGATACTGCTCTCAGGGAAAGTTGGGAGGAAATAGGGCTGGCTCCAGCCGATGTCGAAATTCTGGGCGAGCTAGACGATACGGCCACACATGTCACCAGGTTTCTTATTTCCCCCTATGTGGGAGTCGTCCCTTATCCTTACGATTTCAGGGTGAACCCTAGAGAGGTAGAGGAACTGATCTCCGTTCCACTGGGCGTGCTCCGTGACAGAAGGAATTTCAGAGAAGAAATGCAGTGGCTCGATGGCCGTTTTGTTCCACAGTACTTTTACCGCTACGGTAACAAGGTGATCTGGGGGGCCACCGCCAGAATACTGAAGCAGTTCCTCGAAGTTGTTGACTCAATCAGCGAACCTGACACCTGTTGAGTTGCTCTGTCATCCCCTAGCCTTTCAGGGAAACACTGACTTCTAAGAATCGGCCCCCTTTTCTATACTTCATGTGTGACTATTGTCGCATACAGGCTGCCTGCCAGAGGCTATCTTGAGTAGGACGCGAGAGATCTGATAACTATGACCAAACAGACAACATTGCAGATAACTGGAATGACGTGTGCCACCTGCGCGGGCACTGTCGAAAATACCCTTTTTGAAGTGCCAGGGGTCTTGAGGGCAAACGTGAATCTGGCTACAGAGAAGGCGACGGTGGAGTATAATCCGGCGCTTGTCTCAGAGAAGGCCCTGGTGGATGCCATCGCTGATGCTGGTTACGGGGTGGTAACCAGTGAGGTGACCCTGGGCCTTGTCGGCATGACATGTGTAAACTGTGCCCAAACCATCGAGAAGGCGCTCCAGGATGTTGATGGTGTGATCTCTGCCAGTGTCAATTTCGCTGCCGAAAAAGCCATAGTCCGCTACAACCCTGAGACAGTCACCCTTGCCGCATTGAAGAAGGCGGTCAGTGATGCGGGCTATCAAGCAGTATTCACCAGCGAATTGGCCGGGGATAGTGAGCGACAGGCCAGAGAGCGCCAATCGCGCCGCCTCAAGATGCTGCTCATGTTCAGCTTCTCGCTGGCCATCCCCATATTCATACTGTCGATGGTTACCCCTCTCGGGCACAGTGCCAACAACCTGCTGCTTCTGGCATTGACTACCCCTATCCAGTTCTTTGTCGGGTGGCAATTCTACGTCGGAACATACAGGGCCATCCGCAACCGTCGGGCCAACATGGATGCCCTGATCGCGCTCGGCACCAGTGCTGCCTATATCTACAGCGTGCTGGTCATTATCTCGATGGAGACCTTTGGCAAGCACGTATACTTCGATACTGCTGCCCTCATCATTTCCATAGTCTTGCTGGGACGGTACCTGGAGGCCCGCGCCAAAGGCAAGACCTCGGAAGCTATCAAGAAGCTCATTGGCCTGCAGGCGAAGACGGCCCATATCCTCGTTGAGGGTAAGGAGATCGAGGTGCCTGTTGAGGAGGTGGCGGTAGACAACATCGTTGTTGTGCGGCCTGGAGAGAAGATAACGGTCGACGGCATTGTTACCGAAGGTACTTCGGCCGTGGATGAATCGATGCTGACTGGGGAGGCGATGCCCAGGGAAAAGAAGGAAGGCGACTCCGTGGTAGGGGCTACCATAAACAAGAACGGATTTCTGAAATTCCGCGCCAGCAGGGTAGGGCAAGAGACAGTGTTGGCGCAGATAATAAGGCTGGTGGAGCAGGCCCAGGGATCAAAAGCGCCGATACAGCGCCTGGCGGACTCTGTCGCCGGAGTCTTTGTGCCCGTGGTCATCGGCATTGCGGTTTTGACCTTTCTTGTCTGGTACCTCACCGGTGGTGAAAGCGTCACCTTTGCCTTGACTGCTTTCATAGCGGTGCTGGTCATCGCCTGTCCGTGTGCGCTGGGCCTGGCGACACCGACAGCCATAATGGTGGGGACTGGCAAGGGAGCTCAAAACGGCATACTGATCAAGAGCGCTGAGGCCCTGGAGCTGGTTCACCGCGCCAAAACCATCGTTTTCGATAAGACAGGAACCCTGACCAGGGGCAAACCAGCAGTGACAGACACGGTGGCCGTCAATGGGTTTACCCAGAGCGAGGTTTTGCGGCTGGCGGCTGTGGCCGAAAAGGGTTCGGAGCACCCTCTGGGAGAGGCCATAGTGGACGCCGCCAGAAATGCCAGAAACGGAGACCAGGAACTGCCGGACCCCGAGGCCTTTGAATCCCTGGGAGGCCGTGGCGTTACGGCCAGGGTAGACGGCAAAGAGATACTTATGGGAAACCGCGCTCTTATGGCTGAGAAGGGTGTCGAGACTTTCCATGTCGAAAATAAGATACAGGACTTGGAGAACGACGGGAAAACGGTCATGCTGATGTCTGTGGAGAGGAAACTGGCGGGACTCATAGCTGTGGCTGATACTCTGAAGGAGGATGCTGCTGAAGCGATCAGGGATCTTCATCAAATGGGCATTGAGACGGTGATGATTACTGGTGACAATCGCCGCACAGCACAGGCCATCGCCCGAAGGGTGGGCATTGAGAAGGTGCTTGCCGAAGTCCTGCCTGAGGACAAGGCCAAGGAAATACGCCGCTTGCAATCCAACGGCCAGGTGGTGGCCATGGTAGGGGACGGTATTAACGACGCCCCTGCCTTGGCCCAAGCTGACGTGGGCATAGCCCTGGGCAGTGGCACAGACGTAGCTATGGAGACCGGCAATATTGTTCTGGTTAGGGGGGATCTGGGGGGTGTGGTGGAGGCCTTGAAACTCAGCCGCTATACCATTCGCAAAATAAAGGAGAACCTCTTCTGGGCGTTCTTCTACAATACTGCCGGCATACCGATTGCGGCGGGGGTGCTCTATCCGGTATTTGGGCTGCTGCTGAACCCGGTAATAGCGGCTGCCGCCATGGGGTTCAGTTCTGTATCGGTGGTGTCCAATTCCCTGCTCATGAACCGCTACCGTGCGGGGTCAAGTCGGTGACAGGCACATTGCTAAGAACAGATCAGGTTGACATAAAGTCCGACCGAGTTGTACTGCTTCAGACAAATAGCTACAATCAAAGGTATCCTGGGGTGAGGAGGGGCAATATGCTGCAAATCGAAGACCTGCAAGTGGAGATCGATGGGAAAACGCTACTGGAGCACATTGATCTGGAGATCAAGCCTGGGGAGACACACGTCCTTTTTGGGCCCAATGGCTCAGGAAAGACATCCCTGGTCATGACCATTATGGGTTATCCTCAGTACAAGGTCACCAAAGGGAGAATTCTTTTCAGAGGAGTAGACATCACACATCTGCCCATAAACGAACGAGCCCAGATGGGAATCGGCATGTCCTATCAGCGGCCTCCGACGATTCACGGCTTGAAGACCCGCCAGATGGTGCAGATTTGTGCTAGAGGGCAGGGAGACGTGGAAGAGCTAGCCGGCCGGGTCAATTTCGCCAGTTTTCTCGACCGGGACATCAATGCCGGATTCTCAGGAGGTGAGATCAAGCGTTCGGAGCTGCTGCAACTGATGGCACAGAATCCAGACCTGATGCTGTTCGATGAGCCAGAATCAGGGGTGGACCTGGAGAACCTTGCCGTAGTGGGCAAGATAATCGCTGTTTTGCTCCAGAAGGCCCACGTTCCTGGCGACACCAAACCTGCCTCACAGATGAAGCGCGAACGAACAAAAATGGGGCTAATTATTACCCATACTGGCTATATCCTCGATTACGTGCCAGCCGACAAGGGATATGTTCTTTATGACGGAGTGCTGAGCTGTAGCGGCAACCCCCGGGAAATCTTGAAGTGGATCAGCGAATGCGGATATCAGGAGTGCGCCAAATGCGCCATGAAGACGAGTTAAAGCAAAAAGCGGCCAAGGCATTAGATAAGAAAGCGCCGCTGGGCCCGGACGTTGACCTCAGCAAGTATGACACAGCTCCGGTGCCCCATACGTACCTGGCCGACAAAGAGTTGTGCCTCTTGCCAGAAAAGGAACAGCAGCGTCTGACCATGTCAGGGATTGATGTTACCCAGCAGACGAGGGGCGGTACCTATTTCCAAAAGGATACCTCAGTGGTGCATTGCAGTGCTAGGCAGGAGGGCGTTGAGGTCATCCCTATCCGGCAGGCCCTGAAGGAGAATGGCTGGATTCGAGACTACTACTGGAAACTGGTAGCTGTCGATACAGACAAATACACCGCGGCTGTGGAACTGGAATTGCATGATGGCTACGTCATTCGATCCCTTCCGGGAAGCAGCAGCATTTATCCCATCCAGGCCTGCCTCTTTCTGAACAAGGATGGGCTTCAGCAAAATGTTCACAACATTATCATTGCTGAAGAAGGCTCTGAGTTGCACGTCATCACTGGGTGTACCACTTCACCTCATCTCAAGAGGGGGATCCATGTCGGCATTTCGGAGTTCTTTGTGAAAAAGAATGCCAAACTAAGCTTCACCATGATTCACAACTGGGCAGAGGAGATGCAGGTGCGGCCCCGGTCAGTGGCCCGTGTGGAGGCAGGGGGTCTTTTCATAAACAACTACGTTTGCATGAAGCCTGTCAAATCCCTACAGATGTATCCCACTGCCTACCTGGTAGGAGAAGGTGCTGTGGCCCGCTTCTACAGCATCATTGTTGGCACTCCGGGCTCGCAGTATGACCTGGGTGGCCGGATCTATCTGAAGACGGTGGGCAATCGGGCCGAAATCGTGTCTCGGGCAATAAGCAACGGTGGCGATATCACCGCCCGGGGCCATCTGATTGGCGAGGTTGGTGGAATCAAGGCCCACATGGAATGCCGTGGCCTCATTTTGAATGGGGGGGTTATTCGTGCTGTCCCCGAACTGGAAGGCCACGCAGACGGAGTGGAGATGTCCCACGAGGCAGCAGTGGGTAAGATTGCTCAGGAAGAGATCGCCTACCTCATGTCCCGCGGCTTGAGCGAAGAAGAGGCCACCTCTACCATCGTCCGTGGCTTTCTCAGTGTGGACATCGAGGGCTTGCCACAGCAACTGAAGCTCGAAATGGATCGGGCGATTGAGGCCAGTGGCAAGGACGTGATGTGAGTCTCCCGTTGTATGCACACAAGGAGGTATTAGTAATGGGTAGACTGGATGGAAAGACGGGTTTGGTCACCGGCGCAGCTTCAGGGATCGGAAGGGCCACGGCCATTGCCTTTGCTAGAGAAGGAGCCAGGGTGGTCGTTGTAGACGTCGCGGTGAAGGAGGGTGAAGAGACGGTTCGCGTGATCCAGGAGGCTGGGGGTGAGGCCATCTTTGTCAAAGCCGATGTCTCGCAAGAAGCTGATGTTGAAAGGATGGTCAGGAAGACGGTGGAGAGGTATGGGCGGCTGGACTGCGCTGTGAACAATGCTGGAATTGACGGAGATACCGCCTTGACAGCGGACTGTTCCAAGCAGAATTGGGATCGGGTGATTGCCATCAATCTGACTGGCGTATTTCTAGGGATGAAGTATCAGATTGCGCAAATGCTCAAGCAAGGGGGTGGAGCCATTGTCAACACGGCATCGACTATGGGGTTGGTGGCTCATCAGAATGTCCCCGCTTACGTTGCCAGCAAGCACGGCGTCGTTGGGCTGACCAAATCAACGGCTCTGGGGTATGTCAAGAACAACATTCGGGTTAATGCCATATGCCCTGGGAATACTCGGACAGCTATACTGGATCGTGTCATGAAGGAAATGCCGGATATCTTCGAAGCCTTGATGGCAGTGACGCCGATAGGACGGCTCGCCGAACCCGATGAGATGGCTAATGCGATCGTTTGGCTCTGCTCCGATGCGGCCTCTTACTGTACCGGACATGCCCTGGTGGTAGACGGTTGCTACTCAATCCAATAGGGTTCTGTTTCATTATTATTGGTGGCAAGAAAGGATCCCGCGAAACGCAGCCAATCTTCACGGCGCAGCTAGGGGCAAGAGTCGGGCAACCAGCTTGCTGAATACAGATTGTCGTGTACGGTACCGTATTTGCGGGATCCTCGCACAGCGGGTTTGAGCCGTAATCAGTGGGTAATAAGACCCCTTCCAATGTGAGTCAGATTGGAGTAAGGTATCACCCAGGAGGTTAGGCAGCGATGAAGGTAAAGAGGCCGCTTCTGGGTGTCAGGGTAACGGGGGGATTGGAGGGGACGATGACGGCGTGGGCAGGGATATCCCCGTTGATCATGTTGGAGCGCAAGTGTGGACTGGTGGAATTAGGGAACAAGGTGTTGCCAGTGA
>Ga0194110_10006025_pt1 | contig 14275 bp, 10 predicted proteins | sample TA2Kig1200mmetaG_FD_146192 | JGI IMG/M metagenome (GOLD analysis project Ga0194110, IMG submission 146192) | Freshwater microbial communities from Lake Tanganyika, Tanzania - TA2015032 Kigoma Deep Cast 1200m | ecosystem: Environmental > Aquatic > Freshwater > Lake | place: Tanzania: Lake... | reverse complement strand
CTATACTGGACGGCGTGGCCCTGGCTGCACGACGAACCGCCAGTAGCGTACGTGTACGAAGACCCGGTGCTGCCATTGGTCGTGCCCGACGGCGTGCTCGGGGCGCTCACCGAATGTGGCGCACTGATCGTGACCGCGAGTGCCGCGGAAGGCCCCGACACGATGCTCGTGTCGGTCCCACAACGCGCCTCAGCCCTAACTAGGTACGTGCCCGCTGTCGCCCAACTCCGGCTCGCCGACGTCGACGGTGACCAGGGCGAATAGGTCCCGTCGCCCCAGTTGAACCTATACTGGACGGCGTGGCCCTGGCTGCACGACGAACCGCCAGTAGCGTACGTGTACGAAGACCCGGTGCTGCCATTGGTCGTGCCCGACGGCGTGCTCGGGGCGCTCACCGAATGGGCTGCGGTCACGGTGACCTGCTTCGGCCCGAAGACTCCGGGGAGGCCACCAGTTTGGGAATTCTTCTCATCGTTCCAGTTGCTTGGGTTTGCGCCGTCGTTTATGTGGACACCATACCACCATACCCCAACAAGAGGAGGCGTGTCCGAGAATGAACCATTGTAGGGCCCGTTGCCCCCCACCGATATGTCAACGGTCGGCCCCACTTGCTCAAACGTCCCTGGGACACCGTAGCCAGTGTCACGTGCCCGCCACAGCTGAGCCGTCTTCAAGCCAGAGCCCGTATCCCTCGCCGTATAGGCGATGCTGATGGCGGTCCCCACGCTTGCGGAGCTTGGGGAAACGTTGAAGGCAGTGATGGTCGGAGGGGTGGTGTCCGGCGGGCTGACGGTTGTGGTGATCGAGTAGCTGCTCCCACTCGGGTTGTCGAGGACTGTCACCGTGCCATTAGACCCCACCTGATTGCCGGCGTAGTTGACGCGGACTTGGTACCGCTCCCCGCTTACCGTCGTCGGCCACGCACTGATGCTCACTTGTCCGTTCGCATCCGTCGTGGCGCTCGCGCGCTGTGTCCACGCCCCCGTCTGCCCATTTCGGCTATCCAAGCATACGGTTGCCCCAGACAAGCGCGTGGACCCGTCGATCCGGTACACCGTAACTGTCAGCGGTCGCTTGGTCCGATTTGCGTTGAAGGTTCGCGACGTGATGCTAGAATTGTGGCTGAATGTCCCGCTCTCGGCCGCCAACATGTCCCAGCAAAAAACGAACACGTAGTAATCACCGTAGGCAATCCCGGTGAAATCCACGGGGTTGCTAGACGGCGGTGTCCTGTCGGCCACTGCTTGCTGGGCCGAATTGAACAGCATCACACAGTTCATATCCACCACCGGTAGAGCGCTCCCGGATGACGAGTTCACTGTCAGTCGGATAGTGCCGCCGGTGGATGAGCTCGGGAAGTTCCCACCGTACTTGCGTAAGCCCCATGCTGTAAAACCGCTTGAAGGATCCCTGTAGGTGTTAAGGGTCTTATAGGCGTTGAAGCTCGTATCCCAAGGATCGAGGATTCTGTAGGACGACGCTACGCCGGACGTGCCGACTCTCTCGTACACGATCACAAAGTGAGTAGCTAGATCGGGCGTCGTAGGTGTGCTATCCACCAGCACGATAGGCTTCCGGCCTGCTGCAAGTTCGGCATCAATCTGAGTCCACCCATCCGTTCCGCTCGTGCTCCCAATCCATGTCAGCCCCCCGGCCCCATCGTAGTTAGCTGCCACAGACCATATGATGAGATTCCCGCTAGCGTACCCGCCATTCGCAGTCAGCCATGTGTTCAGCTGACCTGGATCTGGATCATTGGTACTCCCGGATTCCCACTTGTGCAGCATCGCTACGCATGCGACCGCACACCCAGCGCTACCGATGGTTTCGGCTGACGTTCCAAGTTTGCTCCCGCTCCACCTCGGATCACGCTGGCTGTAGAAGCACTGTCCTGCCGCCTCAGCAGACATGACCCCTACGAGTTCGTCACCAAAGCCCATCCTCGCCCTGTAGAACGAAGCAGTCTTGAGCGAGCGTAATGAGCGCTCGACCCGCTTCGCAAGGAAACTCGCTTGAGCATCCCCTGAAGAGATCCAAACCTTCTTGTAGGGCGGGCCTAGCAGATACCCCTCTACCTGCCCCCAGACCGTGTACTCATCGACCTCGCTGGGGACACGGATTGAGAATCCGCCCTCTTCATCGGTGAGGGCCTCGGCCACAAGTTCAACGGTCTGGCACGAAGCTCTGATGAGGACCCCGGCGAGAGGCTTTCCCTCACTGCTGACGACCTGGCCGTGAATGTACCAACCCTCCGGCTCGCCGGCCGCGTTCGGCAACGCGGAGCCGACGAGTACGCACACCATCAATGTCACGCGGACTCGCGACCCGAACCAGCCTACTCCGTTGCTCATCTTCGTTCTCCTTTCTTCGCGAAATGAGCAACCGCCCTCGCCCGTCGCGCGGGAGAGCAAGTCGGCGGTTGGGAGAGGCTTTGCCAGGAGGGGGAGATGGGCTTTGGGCAGCGCGCCCAGGGAGGCCAAACATCTACCGCCTGTCTGGCAGCCGCCTTGGGGGCCTTGACGCCCTTCAACAACCCCCGACAGCTCGCCTTGCGGCGGATCCCCCGGGGATCACCCGGGTCGCTCCTCAGCCGAGGAGCCATACTACAACTGCTGGTATTCTACCAGAACGGGGACCGAAGTCCAGTACATTTCGAGAAAATTCCTCTCCCCACAAGTCGAACAGCCCAGAGCCCTGCAAGCGGGACGCTGGCGGCTACGGTCCGGAACTCCTCGAAGGGCACGGGGAGGGACTTGCGGGCCTTGGCGGACTTGGCGATGGACTCGAAGACGCCTGGGTTGTCAATAGACCGAGCGGATGGTAGAATAGGGGCGTTGCGGTTTGGCCCGTCTCGGGAGTTGCCCATGAGCCAGAAGTTCCTCGTCACCTCAGCCCTGCCCTACGTCAACGGCGTGAAGCACCTCGGCAACGTGATCGGCTCGCTGCTGCCGGCCGACATCTATGCCCGCTGGCGGCGGATGCAGGGGCACGACGTCCTGGCCGTCTGCGGCACCGACGAGCACGGCACGCCCTGCGAGCTGGCCGCGCTCGAAGAGGGCCTGCCCGTCGAGGAATACGCCGCAAAGTACTACGCTATCCAGAAGCGCATCTACGAGCAGCTCGGCCTGGCCTACGACTACTTCGGCCGCACCTCCAGCCCGCAGAACCGCGCCATCACCCAGCACCTCTTCCTCCGCCTGTGGGAACGCGGCTACATCGCCGAGCGGGCCATCCGCCAACTCTACTGCGCCGACTGCCAGCGGTTCCTCCCCGACCGCTACGTGCAGGGCACCTGCCCCTTCTGCGGCTTCGCCCGCGCGCTCGGCGACCAGTGCGAGAGCTGCACCAAGCTCCTCGACCCCACCGACCTCCGCGACCCCCGCTGCGCCGTGTGCCAGCGCTCGAACCTCCAGGTGCGCGAATCGAGGCACCTCTTCCTCGACCTGCCCAAGGCCACGCCACTCGTCGAGCAGTGGATCGCCACCCGGACCCACTGGCCGAAAGTCACCCTCGCCATCGCCCACAAGTGGCTCAACGAGGGCCTCCGCGAGCGCTGCATCACCCGCGACCTCCGCTGGGGCGTGCCCGTGCCCCTCGACGGCTACCGCGACAAGGTCTTCTACGTCTGGTTCGACGCCCCCATCGGCTACATCGGCATCTCGATGGAGTGGGCGGCCGCACGCGGCACGCCCGACGCCTGGCAGGCCTACTGGAAGGACCCCGCCACCCGCCTCGTGCAGTTCATCGGCAAGGACAACGTGCCCTTCCACGCCGTCACCTGGCCCGCCGTCATCATGGCGGCCGCCGACGGCTTCGTGCTCTGCGACATGCTCAAGGCATTCGAGTGGCTCAACTACGAGGGCGGCAAGTTCTCCACCAGCCAGGGCCGCGGCGTGTTCAGCGACCAGGCGGTGGAACTCTTCCCCGCCGACTACTGGCGCTACTACCTCTGCGTCGTCGCGCCCGAGAAAGGCGACAGCGATTTCACCTGGGCCGGCTTCCAGGCCGCCGTCAACAGCGACCTGGCGAACGTCCTCGGCAACTTCGTCCACCGCACCCTCACGTTCGTCAACAGGAACTGGGGCGGCGTCGTGCCCGAGGCCGTGGGCGCGGGGGACGCCGAGGCCGCCATCCGCCAGACCCTTGCCGACGCCGTGAAGGGCGTTGATGAGGCGATGGAGGAATGCTCGTTCCAGAAAGCCGTCCGCGCCCAGCGCGATGCCTGGGCCGCCGCCAACGCCTACTTCCAGGCCAAGCAGCCCTGGCACCAGGTCAAGGCCGACAAGGCCGCCGCCGGCACCACACTCAACACCTGCGTCCACCTCTGCCGCGCCTTCGCCCTCCTCGGCTCCCCCTTCATCCCCTTCGCCGCGCGGCAGGCATTCGCCGACCTCACACTTGATGCTGGGCCCGAGAACACCTCCTGGACAACCATCGCCGACTGGTCCTGTCTGGCGGGCCGCAAGATCAGCCCCGATCCTCGCCCCCTCTTCACCAAGATCGAGGACTCCCAGATCGCCTCCCTCCAGTTCCGCTTCGCGGGGAAGAAGTGACCGAAACGGCTTTGCTGGCATTGCGCTACGCCAAGTGGCGTGCCTTAGGCATTGATGGAAGGGAAGAAATGATGTTGGATGCGCGACCTCAAGAAACGGTGCCAAGCCGAAGACATGCGGTCATGCTCTTTGCGGACATTATGAACTCCTCGCAACTCTCTGATTCACTCACAGTCGAAGAGTACTATAGTGTTGTACAGGAGTTCAGGACATGCTCTGAGGGGGTGGTAAGTGATGTGCTGCGCCGCTATCAGATTCGTAGCCGTGACGTCGAATGGAGCTCGGTAGGGGATGAACTGAAAGTCTTCTGCGTCCCAGAAGAGGCGCCACCAGACAGAATGCTTAGCCAAAAACTCGCACACGCGGCCCTCTGCCTCATTGACCTAGCATTCAGACTTAAGATCGCGTGGCTCGCCTCTTCCACCAATTCATCACGGCTAAAGGAGCACAAGGCACCAGTTGATCTTGGCGTCGGGATACATGCGGGACCTGTCATGGTCCGCTACCGCGGTGAGGTCCCGGTCTGCGACGGATACTCAATAAACCTCGCGAAGCGAATTGAGGGCAAGAGCCGTGAAGGGCATGGGTGCCGCATAGTCATGTCTCACGCAGTGAATCTACTCTTAGAGGTAGTTGGGCGACCGCGTGGTCCCTCAGCCGGCACAATATGCGGAGAGATGCACGGCAGCGAGATGAAGGGTATTTCAGAGCCGCCAAGGATCTTCGAGGTCGTGCAGTTCGATCTTGTGGAGCCTTGTGTTTTGCGCCAGGCACTTGCCGACCTAGATGAATCCCGACGCAGGGGGCTCTTGGACCTTGCGTCAAGGGCCATAGAAACTAGCAGGCAGACAACGTGGTATGGACTCCTCTGCATCGCTATCCTCCAAGAACTTGGGGACATTCAGCGCGCAGTTGGCCTCGCAGAGCAAATGCTGGCACAGGACGAGAACTTCAGCCTTTGTCGGTTCCTGGGTGCGGTATATGCCGATGGCAATGCGTATAGAGCAGTGATGTTCAACAGGCGCGCGCTTCGCCTTGAGCCCAACGACTACATGGCGCAGTTCAATCTCGCCGTAGCTCTCTCGCATTCCAGAGACCTCCCTGACGAGTTGGGCTCTTGGAGCACGGCATTGATGAGGTCTACGCTCGAAGAGTATAGGAAGGCCGAACAAATCGCCAGAGCGCACGGCTTCCTTGGGCGCGGTGGTGACGCAGACTGGAAGCATCCTCTCTTCCAGGCACATGTGTATGCCAGCATGGCTCGCCAATCGATGAGGGAACGAGGCGCCGGCTGCTGGCCTCAATGCAAGGCATTCACGCAGACCGAGACGCTGATGCTGGACCACGCGCTGGCTCTCTATGAGAGAGCGCGCGCTGTGTTAGCCGACCGACCCGACTTGAGGGAGCGATGGTACGCAGAGTACCTCCGTTACTCAGGTGAGGCATTGGAGATGGCCGGCAACTTCGAGAAGGCGAGGGCCGCCTACCATGAACTGATCGAAGTGGGGGAGGCCTCCACGAGCAAGGGTGTGCAAAACATGGTAACGTACGCAAGGGGTCGGTTGGCGGCCATGCGCTGATCGAGCCTGTCAAATCTGAAATGGGCTCGCCGCGCCGCTACCCCTTCGTATGCACGTTGACACAACGTCAATTGCGTTCTACCCTGTTGCTTTCCGTCGTTGATGGCGCAAGAGGCGACAACCCATGCGAAAGTCAAGTAACGAAGTGGTGGCGCTCCTGCGCGAGTACCACGCCAGGCTTGCGGCCCTCTATGGGGATCGCCTCCGTGGCTTGTGCCTTTACGGCTCTTACGCTCGCGGCGAGGCCGAGGAATACTCTGACATGGATGTAGCCCCCGTGCTCGCAGAGCAGGTAGACGGGGCGGAAGAGCGCTGGCGAAGTAACGACACCGCGTCGGAGCTTTCACTCCGCGAGGACCGCCTGCTGGGTACAATGTTCCTGTGCGAGGATGAGTTCTGGCGGCGGTCGTTCGCGATCCACCGAAGCATCAGCCGCGAGGGGGTTGCGGTATGACACCGCAGGGCACCACCCTTCAACAAAGCGCAATGTCGGCGGACGAGGTCCTGAGCTTGTTCGGGGCACAAGCGCCGGAACCGGAATGGTCTTTCAACTGGTGCAAGCCGTCGGACACAGGGAAGTGGACGCACGACTACCACCGCTACCCCGCGAAGTTCATACCCCAGTTGGCCGAGGGGCTCTTCGACGAGTACATCGCCTCGGATCGTGCCCACGTCAACGATCCGTTCATGGGCAGCGGCACAACGATCGCGACAGCTATCTCAAGGGGGTTCCAGGCGAGCGGGACCGATGTGAATGGCATCGCCTGCCTGCTCACGCGGGTCAAGGCCACGCCACTGAGGCCCGACTTCCTCGATCGCAAGATCGAAAGGTTGATGTCCGCTCTGGTGTTCCTCGATCGGGAAGTGGGTCTCCCGTTTGCCGGTCGCCCGGAACCGTTCATCCCGGAAGCACATCTTGACAGGATCAACTACTGGTTTCCCGAGCAGACAAGGGATGAGCTCGGACGCATCCTGAGGGCCATCAGAGATGAGGAAGAGGCCTCTGTCCGCGAGTTCTTCCTCGTTGCGTTCAGCCACATTCTGAAGAACTGCTCGATCTGGCTTCAGGGCAGCACGAAGCCGACCCGTGACCCGCGCAAGGTGCCGGCGAGGCCGTTCGGCGCCTTCAGGAAGCACCTCAGGAAGATGCAGAGGGGAAATGACGAGTTCTACAGCGTGGTCCCCGCGCTGGTCAGGGACCACATCCGCGACTATCTGAACGTGAGGCTCGGCGACGCGCGGCGGCAACCTGTGCCAGATGCCTCCGTGGACCTGGTAGTGACCTCCAGCCCATACGTCACCAGTTACGAGTACGCCGACCTTCACCAACTCTCCACCATCTGGCTGGACCTCGCGGATGACCTCAAGGCCTACAAGTCAGCCTTCATCGGCACTTCGCAGAAGTCCCCCAACGAGGCGCCCCTGAGAAGCGAGATCGCCGAGGACATCGTCTCGCGGATGCTCCGAGTTGACAGGAAAATGTCCCTGGAGATCAGGAGTTTCTTCGCCGACATGCAGCAGGTCATTGACGAGACCTTCCGCGTCCTGAGGCCCGGCGGGCGCTGCTGCTACGTGATCGGCAACACGAGCCTCAGGGGGGTGGAGGTCCTGAACGCTCAGGTCCTCGCGGAATCCATGCAATCCTCAGGGCTCCTCCTCGACCGAGTCATCGTCCGCGAGATTCCGCTCAAGATCCTGCCGCAAACCAGGGACAAGAAGACGGGGAAGTTCGCGAGCAACGAGGACGCCGACCTGGAGGCGTACCCGACGGAGTACATCGTGATTGGCCTCAAAGAGTGACCGCATCACTCTGAACCTTGTCAGGAGAGTTCGCCATGGCTAAGGGAAACTACCGCGACCGCAGGGAGCGGAAGAAGCCGAAGAAGGCCAAGAAGGAGAAGGGCGCGGCGACCGCGTAGGGGACACCGCCACGGGCAAGCGGTTCGGCATTGCGGCGGCGCTGTTCGGGCTCGGGGTGGCCCTCGCGCTCGCGCTTCAGCATGCGCGCGGCCCGGGTACTGCGCCGCAGGCCAAGCGGGATGCCGCGCCCCAGCGAGTCGTCACGATGGCGCCGAGCGTCGTCGAGTTCCTTTTTGCCCTCGGGGCCGGCGAGCGCGTGGTTGGCGTGGGTGACTATTGCTTCCACCCGCCCGAGGCTAAGCTCCTCCCGCGCATCGGCGGGGAGTACAACCCGAACTTCGAGCGGATTCTGGCCCTCAAGCCCGACCTCCTGATCGCCCAGGGCCGCGCGGAGAAGCTGGAAGACTTCTGCCGCCGAAACGCCGTGCCCATCCTCCGCGTCAACACCGACACGCTGGCGACCCTTCGCTCGGGGCTGCACGAGCTCGGCCGCGCCGTGGGCCTCGAGGCCGAGGCCGACCGGTTGGCGGCCCGCATCCAGACCGAGCTCGCCGCCGTCGCCTCGCGCGTCGCGGGGCGCCCGCGGCCAAAGGTCTTCCTGTGCATGAGCCACAGCCCGGGCTCGCTCCGCGGCCTCTCCACCGCACACGGCGCAAGTCTGCTCAGCGAGCTCCTCGACATTGCGGGCGGCCAAAACGTCCTCGGCGACGTCCCCCTCTCCTACCCGCCCGTCTCCAAGGACCAGCTCCTCGAGCGCCAGCCCGATGCAATCCTCGACCTTCACCCCGGCGAGGAGCTCTCCGACGAAGCCCGCCGCCTCCTCCTGGCCGACTGGGCGGCGATGGCCTCTCTCCCCGCAGTTCGCTCCGGCCGCGTCCACCTCCTCACCGACGACTCGCTCCTGGTCCCCGGCCCCCGCGTGCCCGCCGTGGCGCGCCGCCTGGCACAGGTGCTACATCCTGGCGCAATGCGGGACGAAGTCCAATGATCAATACTCAATCCTCAATACCCAATGTCCAAGTGACGAACCCTCCTCGTCCGCCTCTTACTTGGACATTGAGCATTGAGTATTGGATATTGGGTATTCGACCTGGAGGCCCCGGAAATGGCGGATAGCCTCCTTCAGTTCGACGCCATGGCCTATCAATATCCCGACTCCGCCTGGCGTCTGGAGGGGGTGGGGCTGGCCGTCGCCTCGGGCGAGGTGCTCGCCGTGATCGGGCCGAACGGCTCGGGCAAGAGCACGCTCCTCCGCATCGGCGCGGGCGTCCTGCGGCCGCTCGCCGGCCAGGTGCTCCTGGGCGGACGCGACATCGCCCGCCTGGCCCGCCGCGACGTTGCCCGCTCCCTCGGTTACCTGCCCCAACAGGTCCGCAGCGACTTCGATTACCGCGTGGAAGAGGTTGTGGCGATGGGCCGCTTCCCCCACCTAGCAGGCGCGGGCTTCCTCTCGGCAACCGACAGGGCGGTGGTTGACCGCTGCCTTGTTGAGACCGAAGTCGCCGAGTACCGCCAGCGGACCCTCTCGCGCCTCTCAGGCGGCGAGAGGCAGCGGGTCTTCCTCGCCTCCGTCCTCGCCCAGGAGCCGCGCGTCCTCCTCCTCGACGAGCCGACCGCCGCCCTCGACCTCCACCACCAGGTGCGCTTCTTCCGCCTGGTGCGCCGCCTCGCCCGGCAGGGGATAGGCGTGGCCGTCGTCACCCACGACGTCAATCTCGCCTCCCTCTACTGCGACCGCGTGGCGCTCCTGCGCTCCGGCCGCCTTGTCGAGCAGGGCGCCCCCGACGCCGTCCTCCGCCCTGACGTCCTCCAAGCCACCTACGGCAACGACGTTCTTCTCAGCCGCCACCCCGCCACCGGCCGCCCCATCGTCCTCCCCAGCGGGGCGGGAGATGACCACGGAGACACGGAGGACACGGAGAAGACAGGAGGAACTCGGACCGAATGGGGCAGGGGTTCGTAGTGCGGCCTTCAGGCCGTTTCTTCCTCCCCCCTTTCCCGGGGGAACTGAGGTGGGCAAGACGCGGGGCGCAGAGGCCCCGCCCACGTCCCCGGCCCTCCCCGCGAGCAGGGAGGGAGCAGAGGACGGGCTGAAGCCCGCACTACAAACCAGTCGCGCTCCGTGAGCAATCAGAAATCAGCAATGCTGACCCCTCGACGCTTCGCCCTCACCCTTGCCACCTACCTCTTGCCCTGCCTGGCCGTGGCCTGCCTCGCGCCCTTCGTTGGCAGCGCGGCCACGACCCCCGAGATCTTCTGGATGCTGCGCCTGCCGAGGGTCGTGCTGGGGTTCTTGGCCGGCGGCACGCTCGCCCTCGCGGGCGCCGCGCTTCAGGTGGTCCTGCGAAACCCGCTGGCCGAGCCTTACACCCTCGGTGTCGCCAGCGGCGGCGCGCTCGGCGCCGTCATCGCCATCATGCTCCCAGGGCTGGCCGTCACCCTCGGGCCGCTGTCGTCGGTCCAGCTCTTCTCGCTTGCCGGCTGTGGCCTGGCCCTCGGCCTCATCTACGCCCTTGCGCGGCGGCCGCAGGGGGTCTCGATGAGCATGCTCCTCCTCGCCGGCGTCACCATCGGCATCCTGTGCGGCGCGCTCATCCTCCTCGTCCGCTTCCTCGCCAAGCCCACGATCCTCGTGGCGATGGAGCGCTGGGTGATGGGCGGCCTCGACGTCTTCGGCTACCGCGACCTCGCCGCCCTCCTGCCGTTCCTCCTGCCTGGGCTTGGCCTGCTCGTGATGCAGATTCCCTCGCTCAACCACCTCTCGCTCGGCGAGGAGATGGCCGCGGGGCACGGCGTGGACGTCGCGGCGGTCCACCGCGAGGTCTTCCTCGGCGCCGGCCTCGCCACGGCTGCGGTCGTCTCTGTGACCGGCCCGATTGGCTTCGTCGGCCTCATCGTCCCCCACACCGTTCGCCGCCTCTCCGGCTTCGACCACCGAATCGTGCTTCCCGCCTCGTTCCTGCTCGGCGGCGCCTTCCTCGTCGCCTGCGACGCCGCGGCCCGCGTCGTCGTCGCCCCGGCCGAGATGCCGGCCGGCATCCTCACTGCCCTCGTCGGCGGCCCAATCTTCATCCGCATCCTGCTGCGGCGACGATAGCGCGGCCTACGCCACGATTAATCCTCATTAATGGCCCAGAAGCGATTTGGGGCCGTCTTCGCTGCCCGGACGGGCCGGAGGGCAGAGTCCACAAGCGCCTGTAGACACTAGGCTTGCAGCTTCGCCAATCCGCCGCTGGGGGCCGAAGGTGTCATTGGTCTAAGGGGTCTCCGATCGGGGCTGTACGGGGCATTTGCGGCGTTTTTTCCCGGGCCCGGACGTTGCCCCGTAACCGGTTGCCACATATACACATGCGGCTAGCGCTTGACCAGCCGCATCCCACTGCCGCGCCAGAGGACGCGGAGGCCCTCGACGCGCCACTTCTCGCGCCCGATGCCCGGGTCCACCATGTCCGCCAGCTCGTGCGGCAGGAAGCCGTAGAGGAGCACGGCGTGTTCGCGGCCGGGGTCCCAGCCCCAGTCGCGCTGGTAGCGCGGGTCGGCGTCCGCGCCACGCGCAAGCCCCACGATGGCGCCCCACCGCCGCGGCACCTTCCGGCACACAGCGAGCGCCAGCGCGAACAGCCCGCCCGCCAGAAGCCAGATGATTGCTCCGCCGAGCCACAGGTCGCCCATCGCCTCTGCCCCATCGGCTTGCCTCCCGCTTCCCCACAACACTATCACGCCATCGCGCCGCACGCAACTGTTTACCCACAGTCTGGCGATTCTGCCGCTTGACAGCGCCGCCATCGGCTGTGTATGCTCTTGGCATCGTGCAAAGGGTCTTTCGTGGCAACCCGTCTGGAGGACAGGAACATGGCGAAGGTGTCGTTCATCGGCGCAGGGAGCATCGTGTTCGCAAAGACGATCATGATGGACATCATGGCGACGCCCGAGCTGGTGGACTCGGAGATCTGCCTGATGGACCTTTCCGAGCCGAAGCTCGACCGCATCAAGGCGTTCGCCGACCGCGCGGTCCGCGACAACAATCTGCCCACCAAGATCACCGCCACCCTCGACCCCCGCGAGGCGATGGACGGCGCGGACTACGTGGTCAACATGTTCGACACCGGCGGCTTCGCTGCCTACGAGCACGAGTACAAGGTCCCCCTCAAGTACGGCGTGGACCAGTGCATCGGCGACACCCTCGGCCCCGGCGGCGTCTTCCGCGCGCTCCGCACAATCCCCGTCGTCGTCAAGTACGCCAGGTTCATGGCCGAGCTGTGCCCCAACGCCTTGCTGCTGAACTACGTGAACCCCATGGCCGCCGTCTGCTACGCCCTGGGCCAGGAGGCGAGGGTCCAGTTCGTCGGCCTCTGCCACGGCGTGCAGACCACCATTGACCTCATCGCTCACGTCCTCGGCGAGAAGAAGGAGGACCTCGACTACTTCGCCGCCGGCATCAACCACATGGCCTGGTTCCTCAAGCTCGAAAAGGACGGAGTTGACCTCTATCCCAAGTTCCGCGTCCTCTGCGAGCGGCCCGAAGTCTACAAGATCGAAAAGGTCCGCATCGAGACCATGCGCCACTTCGGCTACTTCATGACCGAGAGCACGGGCCACCTGAGCGAGTACCTCCCCTACTTCCGCAAGAACCAGAAGGCCCTCGACACCTACTGCGACGAGCCGGCCTTCGGCGGCGAGAGCGGCGCATACTACAAGTTCGGCGGAGCCCTCGCTAAGAAGTTCGCCAAGGTGGACCCGCTCGAGTTCGAGACCACCAAACTCTCCCCGCCCAGCGCCGAGTACTGCACCCACATCCTCAAGGCCCACCGCACCAACCAGCCCTTCCGCCTCAACGGCAACGTCCGCAACGACGGCCTGATCACCAACCTCACCCAGGGCTGCTGCGTCGAGGTGCCCTGCTTCATTGACCGCATGGGCATCTACCCCACCCGCGTCGGCGCCCTCCCGCCCCAGTGCGCCGCGCTCAACCAGACCAACGTCACCGTCCAGGGCTTGGCCTGCCAGGCGGCCCTCACGGGCGACCCCGAGCTGGCCTTCGCCGCCTGCGCCCTCGACCCATTGGCGAGTGCGGTCTGCACCCTCGTCGAAATCCGCGACATGGTCCGCGAGATGCTCGCCAAGGAAGCCGCCTGGCTGCCTCAGTTTGCCGGCCGCACCCTCGCCGCCCGCAAGGCCGTCAAAGTCACCGCTGCCACCAAGGGCATCGAGGCCCCCCTCGACCCCGCCCTCGCCATCGGCAACCGCTTCGGCCAGCTCGCCACCATGAAGGTCCCCAGGAAGGATGCGTGACACCGGACTACATCCCGCAATGCAAACTGAATCGCGGCCAGAGCAGTGGCTCCCAAAGCGCCGCAAAGTCCGGGTGCGTGGAATCTCCTATCTTGCCGTAGGAGATTTCACGCACCCCAAAGTCGAGCATGACTCCCGGTATTGGCGCCGGCCCGATCCTGCGTCTTCTCGTGCTCGTCGTCGTCCTCGTCATCGTCGTCGAATCGCTGGGCTTTTCGCCCCTCTGGCTTCGACAACGAGGACGACGACGACAACGACGACGATTCGGACCCGCGACGGCTGCCAAAACTAGGAGCCATACTCCCCAAAGTCCCAACGATTTGACTTTCCACGAAGTCCGGGTAGAATACGGGTGTCCCCTCCCCGTGTGAGCATGTTTCCCCCTGGAGTGATGCATGCGAGGCAAGGCGCTCCGGCCGGGTGCCGCCGTGCTTGTGGCGGCTTCTCTCATTGCGGCATTCGGCTGTAGCCCACACACCCCGCTGGGCAGGGTCTACGTCTACGTCCACGACCGCGTACTGGACGCAGCGGACATGCTGGACCTCGGGGTCTCGATCACCCCAAAGTTCTCGTTTTCGGTCTACGCCTGCCTCCTGGGCCTAGGCGGCGTGGGGTATGGGTCGGTGGACGGCTACTTCGGCGGCATCGGCGGCAGCCGCATCGGCATCTTCCGCCACTACCACAGCAACATCGGCCTCGGCATCTACGCCTACGAGGTGACCGGCTGGGGCGACTTCGACCTCAAGGACCGCGACACCCTCACCCGCCGCCACCGGGGGCCACTCACGTGGCCCGACTATGTGCTCGACCCCCTCTTTGGGGTCCACATCTTCCCCGCTGGCCCGGGGCAGTGCGTCGGCCCCGGGTGAGGGGGCCGCGGCGCGTACGCCGGCGGCGTACCAAAAAAACCCGGCTTCTCATGACTCAAGTGCCTCCACGTAGGATACGTGGGCATCATGGGAAACATCCACTTCACCGAGATATTCGACT
>Ga0194110_10006022_pt1 | contig 14281 bp, 14 predicted proteins | sample TA2Kig1200mmetaG_FD_146192 | JGI IMG/M metagenome (GOLD analysis project Ga0194110, IMG submission 146192) | Freshwater microbial communities from Lake Tanganyika, Tanzania - TA2015032 Kigoma Deep Cast 1200m | ecosystem: Environmental > Aquatic > Freshwater > Lake | place: Tanzania: Lake... | reverse complement strand
GTGGATGTGGTGGGCAGGTTCTCTTTCTTGCGCATAATCTGGTATATCTGGGTAGGAGTGATATCTACGCCATCGCGGTAGCTTTTGTCCTCGTAGATTATCTCCAGGGGAACAATGCGGATATGGTGCTTTTCCACCAGTTCCCTGGGAAGACAGCAAGTGCTATCGGCAACGATGGCAACCTTTCTCATGGCGCACACTCCTGAATAGAGTTGTGCGACTACTTTGCCATACGAGGTATTGACATGTCAATGGGGGTGGCTGTAAGCTGCAAGTTCCAAGTTGCCTCAGGCGCTCTGACCTTTGACTTTTAACTTATGCTCACCGTTGATATAGCCCTGTCAATTGTCCTCGTCCCAAGATATGGCCTTGCATAGCTTCTTGTACCTGCTCCTTTGAAGCGCCGGCGGCTAAATCTAGTCTCGTATCCAGCGCATACAAGGCGAAGCCGTAATGGTGCGGTTTGCCGGGAGGCGGGCAGGGGCCAAAATAGCCGAGCTGCATCATGCCGTTTTTCCCATGCAAAGCCCCGTTGGGCAAACGCTCCTCCTTGGGCACAGCCTCGGTCAGCTCTTTGGTCTCGGGCGGCAGGTTGAAAATAACCCAGTGGGTGAAGGTCCCTATGGGAGCGTCAGGGTCGTCCATAATCAGGGCAAGCGATTTAGTCCCCTCGGGCACCCTATCCCACTTCAGTGCCGGAGAGATGTTTTCTCCCTTGCAGGTGTACTTATCGGGTATAGTGGCTTCATCGGCGAAAGCAGGGCTGGATAGCGAAATCACCGCCTCGCCAGGCTGTGCAGTGGGCGGAGCCTTGCTGGCGCAGGCAGCTATGCCCATGAGGCTGAGGAGCAGCATGGCTGATAAAATGGTTATTCTCAAAAACGCAGACTTCATTACGTCACCTCCTTCTGGTCATGAGAGCTAAAGTCACAGTCGATATTGTTAGTGGCATTCTACAACGTGTGGCTGGAGATGTCCACGACGCGACTTGCAACTTGAAACCTGCAACTTAGGAAGTGGTGGGGTATGGGGCTTAGGAGAAGGGTGTCCGTATTCTGCGCCGTAGTATAAGCCCTGCTAGTAGGCCAGCAATTAAGCCACCGAGATGACCTTGCCAGGCTATGCCGGGGACGAAGGACATAAGGAAGAAGCCTCCAATTACTGCCACCCACAAGGGCATGGGCACAGGTACGGGGAATACGATAACCCGCAGCCTCGGCGTCAACACCGCCAGCGCACCACCCAGGGAAAAGACCGCGCCAGAGGCGCCGATTGCTATGCTATAAGGATCGCCCAGGACCATGAATAGCACGTTGCCCAGCAACCCGCCTGCAAAATAGATTATGAAGAAAAGTAAATTCCCCACCAGCCCACATAAAAATCTGCCGAAGAAATACAGGGTGATCATGTTTGCCAAGATATGCCAGATACCGTAGTGCGTGAAGAGGTTGGTCACAATCGTCCATGGCCTAACAATGAAACCAGCCGGCTGGAACCCCAGCAAAAAGACCAGGTTATGTCCCATCAGGTCAGCAACCCTTATGCCGATAAAAACCAGGAAATTGAGGATGACCAGTATCAGCACCGGTGTTATATCGTCGCCTCTATATCCGTTTCTCATGGCTGTCTTTGCTTATCTGAAGGTCCTGCTCATATTATCAGGGATACTTCTCGTTGAACACGAATTCGCTAGTTTCCTTCCTGGGGCGTGGTGCAGGCTGCTCATCAGGCCAGCCCAGTGGAACTAACTCCAACAGAGTCACATTCTGCGGCAGACCCAGTATTTTGCCTGCTGCCGCTGCGTCCATTAATCCAGTGTGGACTGTTCCCAGCCCCAGCGCATGTGCTGCCAGCGATAGATTGTGCACCGCCAGCGCCACATCGAACATGTACCAGTAGTCGCCTTTATCCGTAGCTGGCAAGCTCATATCGTCTTCGCCTTTGTAGTATCCCGAAAGCCCGCGCTCGGCACAGGCGGCTATGACCACGGGCGCACCCCGCACCGCCTCGGTAGCCGGGTTGGCTCTGCCTGGCCTGGTGCCTTTCAACGTGTCTGCCAGCCTGGACTTGGTCTCCTTGTCACGTACGATGACGAACCTCCAGCACTGGGTATTAGCCCAGGATGGTGCCCAGCGTGCCGCTTCCAGCAGAATTTGCAGCGTCTCATCATTTACAGGCTTGTCGCCATATTTCCTGATACTGCGTCTGCCTTTGATAGCTTCCATTACATCCATTACTGTTGCCTCCAGATGAAGTCGAGGCTGAAGTCAGACCAGCCCGTAGAGTATGCCATTGTCCTGTGTTCTGTGTTGTACCCTTCCGCTTGTCTCCAGGTAGCGGAGGTGGGCGACGGTCTCGCCAATGGCGAACCATTTTTGCTGCGTCGGGAATTCCTCCCACGATTTGCAGTCGATGTCCCAGGTTATGTGCGGGGCTATCTGCCAGGCGTTCTTTTCGCCATCTTTCAGCGCTATCAGCGCCTCGTCGAGCCGGCTCCGGTGATGCTCCTGCAGCTCCGCAATCCTCTGCTTGTGTTCATGCCACAGGCTGCGATGTCCGGGTAAAACCAGGCTGACATCCAGCGATGACACCTTTTCCAGACTTGCCAGATAATGGCGTAACGAATCGTCCATCTGCAACCACACCGTAATGTTGGGGGTAATATCGAACAGGATGTGGTCGCCGGAGACAAAGACCTTTTTCTTGGCCTCGTAGAGGCACATGTGCCCTGGGGTGTGGCCTGGGGTATGGATGCACTGGAAGGAGTAATCACCGATGTTTATGGCATCGCCCTCTTTCACGGGGGTGAACTTTATCTCCTGCCTGGGGCTGTACTTATAGCCCGGATGGCTGCGCCAGGCTCGGTCCAGTTCCTCAGTAGGGAAACCGTGCTGTATGTAAAACTTCGAGACCTCCTGGATGTGTGCCACCTGTTTCTCATAAGTCAGAAATGCAGCCTCAGCCCAGTTGAAGTACACCTTGGAAGACTCCCTGGCAAGTGTAGCCGTCAAACCCAGGTGGTCGGCGTGTAGATGGGTGATATAGAAATCGGTCTTGTCCAAATCAACGCCCAGCTCATTCAGGTAAGACATCATGGGATTCAGGCATTCCTCGCGGTTCATGCCTGTGTCGATAATCAGAAATCGCCCATCGCCCTTTATCAAGTAGGAGTTCAAAGATTTCAGAGGGTTCTTGGGCAGCGGTATCTCCATGCGGTAAAGGTCAGGCAATATCTGCTCTATCATCTTAAATCCCCAGGCAAAACATTGTCGCTATTGTATCACCTTTCCCCTTTTCTTCCCAACACACACTTGCTACTAAATGCCGATACCCTATTGATATTTTGGCAGGCTGTGTTTAGTGTTCGAGCCGGGCACGGTAGTCACCATTCCCCGCAACCTTACTGATTATGTGGTCACCGAATACGGCATAGCCCATCTGCGCCAGAAAACTCTGAGAGAACGGGCACAGGAGCTTATAGCCATTGCCCACCCCGATTTCCGAGCTGGGCTTAAAAAACAAGCCTCCGAGCTATTCTAATCAACAGGCTTTCGGAGCCTCGAATCCGTGATATGGCACCCTTCTCCCTTCCCCGTCTATGAGTTCTGCCCAAGAAATCTGGGCAGGGGGTTGTTGGTAGGTTGAAAGCCAATAAGGGCAAAGCTATAATTTGCAGGTTCCAAACAATCATGCTTTCAATCGAAGACATCCTGTACCAGGTTACCAGGCCTGCCCGCTACACTGGGGGGGAGTGGAACAGCATTGTCAAAGACTGGGATAAGACGCCGATTCGCGTTGCCCTGGCTTTTCCTGATACTTATGAAGTGGGCATGTCCAACCTGGCATTGCCCATCCTCTACCGTATACTCAACGGTCAGCCCGATGTGCTGGCAGAAAGGGTCTATGCCCCCTGGGTAGATATGGAGTCTATGCTGCGCCAGCATAACCTGCCGCTTTTCAGCCTGGAGACGAAAAGACCCCTGGCTGATTTCGACATCGTCGGCTTCTCCCTGGGCTACGAGCTAACCTATACCAACGTGCTCAACATGCTAGACATGGCACGAATCCCTGTTTTCGGCAGCCAACGAGACAGTTCACATCCCCTGATAATCGCCGGTGGCAGTTGTGTCCTGAATCCTGAGCCTATGGCTGACTTCATCGACCTTTTCCTAATCGGCGAAGCGGAAGAAGCCATTTTGAAATTCCTGGATGTCTTCCGCGAATACAGGGGAGATAGGGGGCGATTGCTGCGTCAGGCAGCCAGGCTCTCCGGTATCTATGTTCCCAGTCTTTATCAGGTTAAATACCACAAGGATGGCACACTGGCTTCATTCAATCCTAAAGCCTCCGAAGCCAAGCCGGTCATAGAAAGGCAGATGGTGGCCAGGCTACCACGGCCTGTTACCAATCCGGTTGTCCCTTATGTCGAGGTGGTTCACGACCGCGGCGCAATCGAAATTCAGCGAGGCTGCACACGGGGATGCCGCTTCTGCCAGGCAGGCATGATATATCGACCGGTGCGTGAGCTTGAGCATGATGAGGTAGTCGAAGCTGCGGAGGCGTTGGTGCGGAACTGCGGCTACAATGAGATATCGCTGGTCTCTCTGAGCAGCGGCGACTTCCATGATATCGATAAGCTGGTATCCCGTATGGCAGGCCCATGCCTGAGGGACAATCTCATGCTCTCATTGCCCAGCCTTCGCTTAGACACATCCTCTATAAAACTGATTGAATCGTTGCCCTGGAGGCGCAAGACTACCCTCACTTTTGCCCCGGAAGCCGGCAGCGAACGATTGAGGAAAGCAATCAACAAGAACATCCCCGAGGAAGAGATGCTGAACACCTTCGCCGCCGCCTTCGAGCGGGGCTGGCTAAACCTCAAGCTCTATTTTATGGTGGGACTGCCCACTGAAACAATGGATGACGTGAGGGGCATCGTTGACCTGGTAAACAAGACCTGCCATTTGGGACGGAAGATAAGGAACAGGCAGCCTGGTGTCAGGGTCAACGTGGGCACTTTCGTTCCCAAGCCTCATACCCCCTGCCAGTGGCTGGCACAGGACACTGAGGCGCAGCTAACGCCCAAGCAAGAGATGCTGAAGCGTGGCCTGCGTCACAGCGGAGCACAGTTCTCCTGGCAAGACCTTAAGACCAGTCTGCTGGAGGCGATATTGTCGCGCGGCGATAGACGACTGGGAGAGGTCATCTACAGAGTCTGGAAAGCCGGCAACAGGTTCGATGCCTGGCACGAGCACTTCAAATTCGGTAACTGGTTCCAAGCCCTGGAAGATTGCGGCCTTGCCCCTGCTTTCTATGCCAACAGGGAACGGAGGCTGGGTGAGCTATTGCCTTGGCAGCACATAGACATCGGCGTTAGTCAGGCCTTTCTCAAGAGAGAGCATGCCAGCATGTGGCAGGGAGAGGAAACCACAGACTGTAGACATGAGCTTTGCCACGCCTGCGGTTTGCAACGCTGGCACCCCGCCTGCCAGCAGAAGCTAAGCCGGGGAAAACTTGACTTACAGGAAGAAAAGCACTAAGCTTTTAGCTTCGGATTACCAGGAGAGGAAGCAATTATGAAAGGTCTCGAACTCGAAGTCGCCAAAAGAACAGTAACGGGCAAGAAAGTAAGATTCCTGCGTCGAGGGGGCATTGTCCCAGGCAATATCTATGGACATGGTATCGATTCTATATCTATCCAGGCCGATGCCAAAACCTTGAGGCACCTGCTGGCGCATGCTGGTCAGACCGACCTTATATCGCTTAAGGTGGCCGGTGCCAAGTCCCCCACTAAAGTTCTGGTGCGTGAAGTACAAAGAAACCCCATAAATGATGAGTTGCTCCACGTGGAGTTCTACCAGGTCAGGATGACCGAGAAGATTAAAACAGATGTTCCCCTGGTGTTCGTAGGCGAGGCCCCTGTGTTGAAGAAGATAAAGAATAGCTCGTTGATGCATATCATGGATTCACTTCGTATTGAAGCCTTGCCCGATGACCTGCCGCATAACTTCGAGGTGGACGTTTCCGGACTGGAAGAAATCGACCACGTCATATATGTCAAGGACATTCCATTAAGCAAAGGCGTAACGCTGCTCAGCGATGAAGAGCAGGTAGTGGTAAAGGCGGTTGAGGCTCGCAAGGTAGAGGAAGAGGTGGTAGAGGCTGCGCCGGCAGAAGCCGCGGAAGTTGAGGTTGTGGGCAAGGAGCGGGAAGGCGAGGTTGAAGGCGAGGAAGAAGCCGAAGAAAAGTAGTAACTCGAGATTCGTCGCTGGTCAACAGTTGCAAGTTTCAGGTAGCGGGGTGGGTTTTCAAACCCACCCCGCTTTATTTAAATCCTAAGACAGATACTACATTCAAGGTGCAAGTGGTAAGACCTGCAACTTGAAACCTGCAACTGCCGACTGCTGACTATCGACTGCCGACTATCGACTATCTGCCTTTTTTGAAGCCCTGTCCCGCCGATGCTATAATGACATCAGCACCCCAAGTATCCCCGATGAGTTCCATTTTTTGCCGCAAAATCACTTCAGCCAAAGGAGGCGCTGCATGAAGACAACTTTTGCTCCTAGAATTATCCTTTTGTCATTGCTCATCGCCAGCCTTGCTGCCAGCCTAGGCTGCGATTCGGCACGGGGCGGTGCGGAAATCTGGCTGGAAGGCGTCAGCATGGGCACCATGTCTATGGACGGCAAGCCCATCTCCGGCCTCCCTTCTCAGAAAACCAACCTTCTGCTCAAGGTCAGTGCCCGGAAAATATATGTAAGTTCTGAAGGGAATAAGACGGTGATGAGGCTGCTTCCATCGGGAGCTAAAATCATAATCGGGCCTGAGGGCATGTCCCTGGAAGGGGTGCAACCCGACCAGGTGGAAATAAAGTGGGAGACGCCCGAGACCAAGAAATAGGGCGAAATTCCCAAAGACATGGATATCTTAGCTAACCTCAATCCCTCCCAGAAGCAGGCCGTTGAAACCATAAAGGGTCCGCTGCTTATCATCGCTGGTCCGGGAAGCGGCAAGACCCGTGTTATCACCCATCGCGTGGCTTACCTGATTAAGACCTGCGGCGTCAGCCCGCACCACATCATGGCGGTCACCTTCACCAACAAGGCTGCTAAAGAGATGATGGAGCGGCTGGAGAAGCTGCTGGGGCAAATGTCCGAATCATTGACGTTGGGCACTTTCCATGCTATCTGCGCCCGTATCCTGCGCCGGGAAGGCAAAGCCATGGGCCTCGATTCCCACTTCGTCATTTATGACGATGAAGACCAGCTTAGCCTGATTAAGCAGTGCCTGCAGGAGCTGGACTTGGACCCCAAGCAGTATTCCCCCAAAGCTATCCAGAACGCTATCGACTTTGCCAAGAGCCAGTTGCTCAGCCCCATAGAATACGCCGAGCAGGCACGCAGCTACTTTGAGGAAATCGTCCACCGCGTCTATGAGCGCTACCAGCACCACCTGACCCAGAGCCAGGGCGTGGATTTCGACGACCTGCTCATGAAGACGGTGCAGCTCTTCGATAAGCATCCCGAAATCCTGCGAAAGTACCAGAACCGCTACCTGCACATACTGGTTGACGAATTCCAGGACACCAATACCACACAGTACACGCTGATAAAGCAACTGGCGGGCAAGCACCGCAATGTCTGCGTCGTGGGTGACCCCGACCAGTCTATCTACTCCTGGCGATTCGCCGATATCCGTAATATCTTGAGCTTTGAGAAGGATTTTCCCGATGCCAGGGTAGCCCTGTTGGAACAGAACTACCGCTCCACCAAGTCCATATTGGACGTTGCCTCCTATATTATCTCAGCCAACTCGCAGCGCAAGCCCAAGGAACTGTGGACGGAGAACGAGGATGGCGTACCCGTCTCTGTCATTGCCACCTACAACGAAGGCGAAGAGGCACAGTTTGTCATCAGTGAGATACAGAGGCTGGCCAGGGATGGCATCGCACCCGGCGGTTACGCCGTAATGTACCGCGTCAATGCCCAGTCCCGGGCGCTGGAAGAGGCTTTCATGCGCTATGGCGTGCCCTATCGGCTGGTGGGTGGCACCCGCTTTTACCAGCGGCGTGAAATCAAGGACGTCATTGCTTATCTGCGGCTTATCCAAAATCCAAATGACAACATCAGCCTGTCGCGGGTAATAAACGTGCCCACGAGGGGCATCGGCCAGCGCACCCTGGGCGAGCTTTCCGCCTGGGCAACAGACCAGAATTTGACCTTGTACCAGGCGCTGAAGAATGTAGCCGAGAAAAAGGGGCCGCCGCTGGCGCCGCGTGCCAGCTATGCTCTGACCAGCTTCCTGGGCATAATCGATGAGCTAATCGCCAAGCGGCAGGATTTGCGTCTCACCGCCTTAATGGATGAGCTGTTGGAGCGGACGGGGTATGGGGAATATGTCCGGAAGGAAGAGGACGGCGAAGACCGCTGGGAGAACATCACGGAGCTGTACACCGTGGCACGGGAATACGACGACCACAGCCCCGAAGAAGCCCTTGCCTCTTTCCTGGAGAAGGTCAGTCTTGTTTCTGATATTGACGAGCTGCAGGAAGGGGTAGATGCCGTTACCCTGATTACGCTGCACCAGGCCAAGGGGCTGGAGTTCCCCGTGGTGTTCATCGTGGGCATGGAGGAGGGACTATTGCCGCATCGGCGGTCTATGGACGACCGCGACCAGCTTGAAGAGGAAAGGCGCCTGTGCTACGTGGGAGTCACCCGGGCACAGAAGCGAGTCTATCTGCTTTACGCCTACCGTCGCAGCCTGTTCGGCAGCAGCACCGGCGGAATACGCTCCCGATTTCTAGCTGACATACCGTCGCACCTGGTAGCCAAGAAGGGACAGTGGGATGCGGAGAAGAAAGACGAAGATGATTTCACCCCTGTCACCACCATTTATGCCAGGGAGCGGGGCAAACCAACCAAAGTCCTGCTGGATTTGAAGGTTGGCGACCATGTCCACCATCAGGTCTTCGGTGACGGAGTAGTGGTAAACTGCTCCCCCCGCAAAGACGACCAGGAGATAACCGTCAGCTTCAGTGACGTCGGCACCAAACGCCTGCTGCTCAGCCTGGCGCCACTGGAAAAAGTGGAAATTAGTTGATACTTTTTTGGTAAAACCCATTGACAAAATGCGAACGCTTGTGCTACATTAGTTGATGATCGACAGTAGGACAGAGTTCCGAAATTCCGAGAGTGCCGGGGGCCGATAGATTATGGAGATTATTCATGAAGATTAGGCAGAGTAGTAACGGCACAAAAACAAGCACATTTGGATCTCCTGGTAGATTCGGGCATGATTCTTCATTGTTCTATTCAAGCCGACTATATGAAGGCGTAACAGTAGAACGCAAAGTTGACTACATGGAGAACCAACTGCCAGAGGAAATTGTTGATCATATCTTTTGCAAGTCAAGCGAGAGCATGACTGAGTTGCCAGATTGCAGTGTGCACTTAGTGGTTACATCACCACCATATAATGTTGGTAAAGAATATGATGAAAATCTCACGCTTGCAGAATACCGCTCGTTTATTCGGCGAGTTTTTGCGGAAGCATACAGGGTTCTTGTTCCAGGTGGTCGTGTATGTCTCAATATAGCTAATTTAGGCAGAAGCCCTTATATACCCTTGCACGCCTATCTGATTCAAGATTTCTTGGAATGCCAATACACGATGAGAGGAGAAATTATTTGGGACAAACGCAGTAGCGCAGCTAGCTCAACGGCTTGGGGAAGTTGGATGTCACCAACAAATCCCACTTTGCGGGATACGCATGAGTACATACTAGTATTCTCAAAGCAGGGTTACAATCGCCCGTTACAAGGCAGGAATCCTACTATAACTAGAGATGAATTTCTGGAATTTACTAAGAGTGTGTGGCATTTCCCAGCAGAGTCGGCAAAGAAAGTCGGTCATCCTGCCCCGTTTCCAGTAGAATTACCATATAGGTGTATACAGCTGTACACTGCTGAAGAGGAGGTTATTCTCGATCCCTTTATAGGTGCAGGCGCTACTGCACTCGCCGCTAGAAAAACGAGCCGTAGATTCGTTGGCTACGAGACTGAAAAGAAGTATTGTGATGTTGCAATGCGTAGACTTGATGGCCATAGCAGAGCGCAAGGAATCTTGACTCTCACCAATGGGGAACAGAATGGCCGAACCGTTTGACTCTATTGCTCGCCAAGCTTACGGGAAAATGCTCAGCGGGCAGATAACAAATTCTAGGCTGAGAGAGTATTTCAATGTTTGTTTCCAAAATAGCATTGACCATTACGGAGTGTATCAACGCTGGGTATGTGTTAATTGCTTGCGCAGCGGTCTTGTTACTCAAGGTTGGGGGAAACGACCGCTGAAATGTGCTCAGTGCCATTCGTCCACAGTGTATGAAATAGCTACCTTTCAAGCACGATCATCAATAGTTGGTAATGCTTTCGCTAGTGCTTTTTCGCGTCTCATGGAAACGCGCTATCGGCTTCCGCTCACCCCTACGCCGGGTAATACAAGGACGCACGATTTCGAAGTCAGGGGCGACATTGCGATAGAAGCCAAAGGTTCTCCCAGCAGAATAATCAATCCAGATGGTACTTTTACTGAGTTGGATAGACCGGCGATGGAGCGTTCAGATACCAGAAAGAAAGCTTTCGAAAACGCGCGGACATACAGACAACGTAATCCGACTGGCCTGTTCTTCATAGTATCAAACGCCATACCTTCAGACTTGGTCGGATACCGCAATCGAGATGTCACGGCTATATTCGATGTAAATAAAGTGGACCGCCTTGAAGCAATGATGGCAGAGATACAAAGCAGAGTAGATTTGAAAGCACTAAGAAAGCAACGTGGTTGGACTAGCAGCTAACATCAAGGGCTGCCCACCTCCTTCTACTTTACTCCCGCCAGGGTTCAGGCAATTTGCCCAACGTCCTTTCTGTCAGCACAGGAAGATCGCCACCTCCCGACTGCATCGGGACTCGCGATGACAAGGTACATACCTGGCAAAAACCGAAGAGCTGGATACTTTTTGGGTATCCAGCTCTTCACTGGGTTCCGTTCAGTTTGAGCAAGCTCTGCTAGTACCTCCTTTGCTTCAGTCCCTCCCAGTAACCGATGTGAGGTTGGCGCCTTCGGCGTATCTCCCGTCCCTCTCGCTTTGCCCTGGCATCCTTGATGGCTGCGATGATGCCCCCGATGTTTATGAAGGCGATGAACACTACCGAGAACATGACCACGGCTATCACCGGTAGCAGCGCCAGCATCACTTCTGTTGTCATGGTTGTGTCTGCTTTCGTTCAGTCTGCTTTCAGCCTATTTTGCCCCAGCTTTGGCTGTTCCCAGCTTCTTCTCACGGGCCTTGGCTTCCTTAGCCGCCCTGACCATGCCGCCGATGTTCAGGTACCAGACGAAGGCAGCCGGGAAGAGGATAACTGGGATGACCACCGCGAGTGCTACTATCAACTGCCATTCCATTGTCTTTTACCTCCTTCTTTTATTTCCAACTGCAGTTTAACATCCGCAGCCAAGCTCTGACTTCCGCTGGATTGCCCGTTTTCTGACCGCTAAAATGCCCGCACTGGACTGGCCGACATCCACACTTTCTACTTATCATGGCGATGCCCGAGCGAGTATATATACCTATGCCGAAGCGTGAGGTTGCAAGTTACAGGTTTCAAGTTTCAGGTCTTGCCACTTGCATCTTGAATCTTTTGTCTGGCGAACAGGAGACGGCATAGCCGATTGCCTGTTTACCTTAATGCGTCTAAAATATGCCATGCCCATTAAGGTCTTAGACCAACTGCTTGTCTCTAAGATTGCTGCTGGTGAGGTAGTGGAGAGGCCGGCATCCGTGGTCAAAGAGCTGGTGGAAAATGCACTTGACGCCAATGCTACGCTGATTTCCGTGGAGGTCCAGGGTGGCGGCACCAGCCTCATCCGCGTGGCTGATAGCGGCTGCGGAATCCCCGAAAATGAAGTGGAGCTGGCTTTTCATCGCTATGCCACCAGCAAGATAGACAGGCTGACAGACCTGGAGCGTATTAACACCCTGGGATTCCGAGGTGAGGCCCTGCCCAGCATCGCCGCTGTAGCCGACGTGGAGATTACCACAATAGCAGAGGGCGAGGCTGTGGGCAACCATCTAAAACTGCAGAATGGCGATATCGTCAGCAGGGAGAAGATAGGGCGACCCCGCGGCACCACAGTAACCGTGCGTCACCTGTTTCGCAATGTCCCGGCTCGGCTGAAGTTCCTCAAGTCGCCTACCACCGAAAACGGCCATATTGCCAACCTGGTCAGCCAGTATGCCCTGGCCTATCCTGAAGTCGGGTTTACGCTATCCATCGATGACCGAACCACGCTCCAGACCACTGGTAATGGCATACTCAGGGATGTGGCGGCCGAGGTCTATGGCATGGACATAGCAACCGGCATGCTGAACATTGAGCAGACCGATGGGTTGCCTCTGGTCACCGGGCTAATCAGCCCGCCATCGTTATCTCGCTCTACACGCGATTACCTCAGCTTTTTCGTTAACAGGCGCTGGGTGCGGAGTGGCCTGCTGGCTAAGGCGGTCACAGATGCCTACCGTGGACAGCTTATGAGCGGCAAGTACCCCTTTGCCATCCTCAACATCGCATTGCCGCCGGAAGACCTCGAAGTCAATGTCCACCCCGCTAAAACAGAGGTCAGGTTCAGATACTCCCAATCGGTCTATACCGCAGTAATAAAGGCTATAGAGCGTTCTCTGGCTCAGGCTCCGTTGCCGCAGCTCAAGACTGAAGAACCGACCCCTCTGCTATTGGCGGAGGGCTTCGATATAGCATCCCTGCCCATACTCAGGGTGTTAGGGCAATTGTCCAGCAGCTATATCCTGGCTGAAGGCCCTTTCGGCCTATATCTCATCGACCAGCACGCTGCCCATGAGCGCATATTGTTCGAAAAGATACTGGAGGAGCGCTCCCAGCAGAAGCTGGAGATACAAGGGCTACTGGAGCCGGTGACCATAGAGCTTAGTCCACAACAGGAACAGGTATTGACCGAAAAAGGAGGGCTGCTGGTGGAATTCGGCTTCGCGCTGGAGCCTTTCGGCGGCCGCAGCTATTTGCTCCGTGCTCTGCCTGCTGTGGTGAAAAACGGAGACCCTGCCGAAGCGGTGAAGAACTTGCTGGACTCTCTGGCAAACGACGAAGAGCCGGCCAAGCGAGAGGAGAAGATAGCCGAATCGCTGGCTTGCCACTCTGCTATCAGGGCTGGGGAATCGCTAACTTACGAGGAGATGAGGGAACTGGTAAGACAACTGGAGCAGACCCAGAAGCCGCGCACTTGTCCCCACGGCCGACCCAGCATGATACATCTCAGCTCTCGCCAGTTGGAAAGGGAATTCCGCCGCACGGGACCCTAGTCTATAGTCGGCAGTCTGTAGTTGCCCCTGTAAAGGCAACAGCCATGAGGCAACAGGCAACAGCTATTTGATTTTGGACACCAGAGACGACAGCATTTTGCTAATCTCTTGTATTTGATTTAAGACGGCACCGGCTTCATGCTGTTTCAAATAGCTCAGTCTCTGGCTTAAGATTACCTGCGTCTCCAATTCTAGTAGCGAAGCACGACTTATCGATAGATGATGTCGGTATTCTCCGGTTGCCTTTCTGCCGTAGCCTTCGGCTATGTTGGATGGCACAGAAACAGCAGCCTTGCGCATTTGGGAAGTAAGCCCCCATCGCTCAGACGCAGGCAGCTTCTCTGTTATCCGATATACCAATTCAACCAAGTCCATACTCTTCTGCCACACAACCAGGTCTTTATAGCTTACTATTGCCTGTTGCCTCACGCCTATTGCCTGTTGCCTTCTCGTCTCTCGTGATACGCCACGAACCTGCTTATGGCCTTGGCGGCGCTGTCTATGGAGAAATAGGTGGGTATCCCTACACCATGGCACAGCTCCTGGCATTTGAACGCTGTCTCCCAGCCTTCAGTGCCCACGATGTTGTACACCACCGCCCCTATGGGCTTGCTGCTCTCCTTCTTGACCTTGACTGCGCTGTCCATTACCCACAGCGCCCCCCTGGTATCCAGGGTGCGCATTATCGGCATGATGCTCAATGGCAGGTGAAACAGAGCGATATCTATGACATCACACTCGACCAGGATTTTGAATCCTTCGCGGGTGACCGGGCTGTAGTAACTGCTGGAGATGTCCACCGGATTGTCGAAGCTGATGCCAGCTTCGTTCTCCACCAGGTTCCTGAGTTTCTGTTGTACTTCCTGCGGCAAGTGCGGCAGCACCA
>Ga0194110_10006011_pt1 | contig 14298 bp, 10 predicted proteins | sample TA2Kig1200mmetaG_FD_146192 | JGI IMG/M metagenome (GOLD analysis project Ga0194110, IMG submission 146192) | Freshwater microbial communities from Lake Tanganyika, Tanzania - TA2015032 Kigoma Deep Cast 1200m | ecosystem: Environmental > Aquatic > Freshwater > Lake | place: Tanzania: Lake... | reverse complement strand
CTTCCCAGACGAACGTCGTGCTCGCCGTGCCGCCCTGGACGCTGTTGGGCGCGTCGGCGTCGAGCTGCCAGGAGAAGCGGTACGTGCGGCTCTCCGGCGGCGCGCCGGTCGGGCTCCACGACGGTGTGCCGCTGGCGAACGAGGTGTGCGCGGAGGTGAACTGCGCGACGGTGCCGCGGAAGACGGCGTCGCCCTCGGGCTGGAAGCCGTCGCACGACCCCGACCCGCCGCCATTGCCGACCTCGACCGCGAGCGCGAGGTGGTCGGGCAGGGCGTTCGAGCCGGTGGCATCCACGGCGTAGAGGCGGATGTCGGAGGCGAGCGAACCGGTCGAGGTGACGGTGATGCAGGTGGTGCCGCCGTCGCCGGGCTTGGCGTTCGGGACGGTGAAGAGCGCCCGTCCGGCGTCGTCGTCGTCGAGCTGGACGGTCCCGGCCCGCCACGAGTTGCCGTCGTTCGACGTGGTGTCCGAGAACGCGGCGTACGAGCTGGATGACACGACGATGCCGGCCGCGACGAGGGCGGCGGGAACGGCGACCCAGGTGGCCAGGCGCGATGATGTGCGGCTGAGTGTCGACATTGCGGATCTCCCCAAAGATCGATGGATGCGAACATCGGAAGGTTAGGGAAGAGGCCCTGCCTCTCGTGCGACGCGCCGGACGGCTTGACAGGGTGTTGTGCGGGGTGCGATCAGGGCCGGGTCGGGCCCGTCGCACGGCGTGAGGTGGGTGCGGAGGCGGCGGCCGACCCGAGGGTCAGGGTCGAGAGCAGGCCCAGCGTGAGGAAGGCGGCGGCCGTGGCGGCGGCGGCCCGGGTGCCGTCGCTGAAGGCCGCGCGGGCGGCGTCGGCGAGCGGCTCCGTCTGCGGCGACTGGTCGAGGCCGGCGATGGCCGCGCCCGCGCTGTCGACGACGAGGGACACGACCTCGTCGCGGCGGTCGGCGGGGACGCCGTCCTCCTGGAGGGCGGATGCCAGGGCCGCTCCGGTCGTGGAGAACAGGACGGTTCCGAGGATGGCGACCCCGAGGGCGGCGCCGAGCTGCCGCGAGGTGGACTGCGTCCCCGATGCCTGTCCGCTCGCGGAGGCGGGGACATCGGCGAGGACGACCCCCGTCAGCTGGGCCGTGGCGAGTCCGACGCCGAGCCCGTAGACGAAGAGCGCCGGGACGAGGGGCCCCAAGGCGGCATCCGGTGAGACGAGCAGGGCGACGCCCGCGACGCCGACGATCTCGGCGACGAGTCCGCCGCGGACGAGATGGACGGGGGCGACGCGACCGGTCAGTGCGCCGGCGAGCCCGCTCGCGACGAACGAGCCGACGGCGAGGGCGAGAAGCAGCAGTCCCGTCTGGAGCGCGTCGAAGCCCAGGACGAACTGCAACCAGAGCGGCAGCGCGAGGATGATGCCGAACTCGCCGAGGGAGACCACCGCGGCGGCGATGTTGCCGTTGCGGAACGAGGTGAGCGAGAAGAGGCGGAACGCCAGGAGGGTGGACCGTCCGGTCCGCTGTCGGTGCAGTCCCCAGGCGATGAACGCCGCGAGGGCGGTCGCGGCGACGGCGAACGCGACCGGGACGGGGGAGAGGGTGAAGGGCCAGGTGGCGTCGCCGAGGGTGGGGGCGGTGGCGGTCGTCCACCAGCCGTAGGTGCGGCCCTCGATGAGGCCGAAGACGAGCGGGCCCATGGTGAGCACGGACAGGACGGCGCCGACGACGTCGATGCGCTCGCGCTCGTGGCTGCGCGACTCGGCGACGGTCAGGGCGACGCCGACGAGGATGAGCAGGCCGAGCGGGATGTTGATGCCGAACGCCCAGCGCCAGGAGAAGGCGGTGGTGAGCCACCCGCCGAGGAGCGGGCCGAGGGCCGCCATGCCGCCGATCGTGGATCCCCAGACGGCGAAGGCGATCCCCCGTTCGCGTCCGCGGAAGGTCGCGTTGATGAGCGACAGGGTGGTCGGGAGGATCATCGCACCGCCGACGCCCTGCGCCAGCCGGGCGAGGATGAGCAGCCCGCCGGTGGGGGCGAGCGCCGCGCCGACGGAGGCGAGGGCGAAGACGACGACACCGGTCTGCAGGAGCCGGCGACGGCCGAACCGGTCGGCGAGACTGCCGAAGATCAGCAGCAGGGAGGCGAAGACGAGGGTGTACGCCTCCTGCACCCACTGCACCTCGGTGGAGGTGATGCCGAGGTCGTCGACGATCGGGGGGATCGCGACGTTCACGATCGTGCTGTCGACGATGATGAGCGACACCGCGATGCTGATGAAGACGAGCCCGGCCCATCGGCGGCTCGGAGAGAACTGCGCCATATCGCTAGCTTATCTAGCTAGTTCGATGGTGGCGTCGCGGGCGGGTGAGCCCGCCGTCGCCCGGTGATGCCGTCCGGTGGGGCTGGTCCCGCCGTCGCCCGGTGATGCCGTCCGGTGGGGCTGGTCCCGCCGTCGCCCGGTGATGCCGTCGGGTGGGGCTGGTCCCGCCGTCGCGTGGTGATGCCGTCGGGTGGGGCTGGTCCCGCCGTCGCCCGGTGATGCCGTCGGGTCCGTCGCGCGGTTAAGCCGTCGGGCGCGGGTGTGCTCCGGTCGTGCGGGTGGTCCGGGTCGTGCGCTCGTTGGCCGGGAGGGGGATCGCGGTGGTGCCGGCGACTTCGTCGCTGAAGTCCTCGGGCTCGGGCGTGATCGTCGTGATGGGACGCGTCTCATCGAGGGTCAGCAGGAAGCGGCGGGTCTCATGGCGGTGCACGCGGCCGGAGGCGAGGGTCCACGCAACCCCGATGCCGCACGCCACGAGGGCCATGATGCCCGCGAGTCCGATCGCGACGCGGGGACCGAACTCGGCGGCGACCCAGCCGACGACGGGGGCGCCGACGGGCGTCCCGCCCAGGAGGATCGCCATGTACAGCGCGAGGACGCGGCCGCGCAGGGCGGGGTCCGTGCTGGTCTGGACGTAGCCGTTCGCCGTCGTCAGGGTCGTGACGACGCAGAAGCCCGTGAAGACGAGGGTGGCCGCGTACGCGCCGTAGCTCGGTGCCACGACCGACGCGAACGAGGCGAGGGCGAAGCCGCCGGCGCCGACGACGACGACCCGCATGCGGGCGCGTTCGCGGCGGGCGGCGAGCAGGGCGCCGGCGAGGGAGCCGATCGCCACGAAGGAGCTCAGGAGTCCGAAGCCGTCCGCGCCGCGACCGAACTCGAGGGCCATCGTCGAGGCGAAGATGGGGAAGTTCATCCCGAAGGCGCCGAGAAGGAACACCATTACGAAGATGACGACGAGGTCGGGACGACGGGCGACGTAGCGGAACCCGTCCGCGAGGCGTGCCGGGCCCGTTCCGCGGCGATGGGGGATGAGCTCGTGCGTTCGCATCAGCACGAGCGCGACGATCATCGCGACGAAGGTGGAGGCGTTGACGAGGAACACCCAGCCCGTGCCGAGCACGACGATCATGACGCCGGCTACGGCCGGACCGATGAGGCGGGCGGTGTTGAAGGATGCGGCGTTCAAGGCGACGGCGTTGGACGCGTTCTCCCGGGCCACGAGATCGGAGACGAACGTCTGGCGGGCGGGATTGTCGAACGCGGTGATGACGCCGAGGGCGAAGGCGAACCCGTACATGAGCGGCAGGGTCATGACCCCGGTCAGGACCAGGACGCCGAGGGCGACGGCCAGCAGGAGCAGCGCCGTCTGCGTGCACATGATGAGCTTGCGACGGTCGAAGCGGTCCGCCACCCACCCGGTGACGCCCACGAGCAGGAGGGGCGGGGCGAACTGCAGCGCCATCGTGACGCCCATCGCGGCAGCGTCGTTGTCGGTCAGCTCGGTGAGGACGACCCAGTTCTGCGCGGTCGCCTGCATCCAGGCGCCGATGTTCGACACCAGGGCGCCGATGAACCACACGCGGTAGTTGAAGACCGCGAAGGACCGGAACATGGCTGAGCTCACCTGTCCGCCACCTTTCTCATGATCTCCGCTGCGTCGGCGAGGGTCTGCCGTTCGCGTTCGTCCAGTTCTGCGAGTGCGTGCTCGAGCCACGCATCGCGTCGGCGCACGGTCTCGTCGACGACGGCGACGCCGTCTTCCGTGAGCCTGATCGTCACGCGTCGACGGTCCGCCGGGTCCGGCGTCCGGGAGACGAAACCGGCATCCTCGAGCAGCGTTACCGTGCGGTTCATCGACGGCGCGGTCACCCGCTCGCGGTCGGCGAGCTGACCGAGGGTGTGTTCGCCGTGCACCGTCAAGGCGGCGAGCACGGCGAACTGCCCATCGCTCATGGTGTCGACCGCGCGCTCTGCGCGGAGCCGACGGGCGAGACGGAAAGTGGCCATGCGCAGCTCGGAAGCGTGCGCACTCAGGTCACGGGTGGGGGATTCGTCGACGCTGTCGTTCATTGTCTCGATCGTTAGCCTAGCTTATTAGTCTTGCTAATGGTTCACGAGGGGCGCTTTCCGGCCGAGGCTCAGCGCTTTGCGGTGGGTCGAGCGTTTCTAGAACGGTGGTGGACCCATGTCGCCCCCCGTTCCGCCTCCGTCCTCCTCGCGCTCGTCCTCGTCCGCGCCGTCGGGCTCGAACCGGGGCGCGCGGGGATAGGGCACCGGCCGGTCGGTGTATTCGTACCCGGCCGGGGAGGTCCAGCGCAGGACGCCGTCGGGCAGCTGCTCCACGCGCCAGGCGGTGAACTGCTTCATCGAATGGTGCCGTTGGCAGAGCGTGGCGAGGTTGCCGACGACCGTGGGTCCGCCGCGGGCGTAGTCCTGGGTGTGGTCCACCTCGCAGGCGATGGCGGGGAGGGCACACCCGGGCGCCCGGCACGTTCGATCGCGTGCACGGATGAAGCGATCGATCGCGGCGGTGCGGTGGTACGTGTCGGTGTGCAGGACCGCTCCGGTCAGAGGATGCGTGATCACGCGATCCCACGGGGTGGACGTGGCCTGGGCGATGCGGCGGGCGAGGTCGAGGTCGATCGGTCCGTGGCCGACGAGCTCTGCGGGGTCGAGGTTCTCGCGGGCCGGGCGCAGCATGCTCAAGGCGGGGATCGTGATCTGGACACGCGCGCGGATGGCGCCGAGCGTTCCGGGTCCGTCGGCGGTGGCGGTGGGGTCGAGAGCGGGGGTGCCGCTGAGGAGCAGGTCGGTGAGCACGTCGGCGCGGATCTGATCCGCCGTGCGTGTGTCGGCCGTCACGGCATCCACGTTCGTCCTCTCCGTTCCGCTCGCGTCATCGGCCGCCGGTCCGAGGGAGCGGTCGTCGGCGCCCGCCGCGTTCGCCCCGTGGGCGTCGTCGCCCGCCGCTCCTGTCCTGCTCCCGTCCGTGCTCGCTCCGGGGGCGGAGGGTGCTCGGGCGGCGTCCCGGCGTGCGTCCATGATCACGCGCGACATGCGCTGCAGGCGGTCCTCGACTGCGCGCGCCAGCGGGGTCGGCAGGGTCGCGATGAGCTGGGACATGCCGTCGGCGCCGGGCACCACCCGCACCGCGCGGGTCTCGCGCGCGTCACGATGTCTTTCGGTGACGGTTCGGGGGTGCGCCGCCTCGGCCGCCGCGAGGATGCGCGCTCGGGCCCGTGCGGGGCTGCCCGTGCGCGCGATCGCCGCGGCCACGACGTCGAACGCAGGTCTCGCCCGGCTGGGCAGGTGCGCGCCGGCTTCCAGGATTTGACGAACGTGCGCTCGACTGATCGTTCCCGCTTCCCGGGCGGCCAAGGTGTCGGGGTAGTGGCGGACCAGGGTCGCCGCCTCGGTGATCTGCCGCTGCAGCGAGCGGTCCGACGCGTTCGTGGCCGCGGCGATCTCCCATGCGACGGACCGCAGCGCCATGTCCTGCGCCGCCACCGAGGGGCGTTGCTCCGCCGCCATCGCCTCGGCGTACTCCCACGCCTGATGCAGGAGTCGCACACGCTCGGCCTCGGCTGCCGCGATCGCCGCGTCCAGGCGCTGGACGCCCCGGACGATTGCGGCCAGAGCAGCGGCTGCGGCGGCCCCGGCGCCAGCGGCGGAAGGTGCGACATTCGAAAGCATGTCCCCACGCTAGGTGCGCGAAAAGCCTCTCGCCTCCCCGCCACCGTGATTGGTGGAAAGGTCGTCAGGATCCCCTCTTGGGGAGGAAGCGACGCGTCCTCACCATTCCTCCCCACCCTGAAAATCCCCCGATCGACTGTGAAAAGCCGAGGCCGTTCGGTGCACCCCGCCTAGACTCGGCGCATGCCGGAATTCGTCGATGCCTTCGGGGTCACCATCCTCTACGACGTGTACGAGGTCGACCGCCCTCGCGGCGTCGTTCAGCTGCTGCACGGCGTCGGAGAGCACGCCGGTCGATACGCCGCGCTCATCGATGCCCTGACCGCGGCCGGGTACGTCGTCTACGCCGACGACCATCGAGGTCACGGCCGCACCGGCCTGCGTCAGTGGGGCGGCGATCACTCCAAGCTGGGCCGTCTGGGGCCCGGAGGGCACGATGCCGCCCGGGATGCCGTCTGGACCTTGACCCAGCGCATCCAGGAGGAGCATCACGGACTGCCGCTCATTCTGCTCGGTCATTCGTGGGGCTCGTTCCTGGCGCAGATGGTCCTGGATCGGCATCCGGAGGCTTTCGACGCCGTGGTCCTGAGCGGGTCCGCGTTGCGTATGCCGGGCTCGCTGAACGCCGGGGATCTGAACGCGCCGTGGAAGAAGGACGCCGTGTCGGGGATGGAGTGGTTGTCGAGCGACGAGCAGGTGGGCGTCGACTTCGTGTCCGACCCTCTGACGACGGATGCGCCGCTCCTCAAGCTGTTCGGCCCGATCGAGGCGGCCCGGCTGTTCGGGCGACCGAAGCGCGCCCTCGGCCGCGATGTACCGGTGCTGCTGATGGTCGGGAGGGACGACACCGTCGGAGGTCCGCGGAGCGTTCACCGGCTGGCGGACGCCTACCGGTCCCGGTCGGGTCTGACGGACGTCACGACGCTCGTCTATCCCGGCGCCCGTCACGAGATCTTCGCCGAGGTGCAGCAGGCCGAGGTCCGCGAGGATTTGCTGACCTGGCTGGATGCGCGCGTCCCCGCCCGCACGTGACGCACCTCGCCCCCCGCGCCGACACCGTGCGTCCCGCACACCGCCCCGCCCCGCCGCACCCCCGGGTCCGAAGAGCTCGCCCCGCGCCGACCTCCTCCCGCCGCCCCCTATCCGCGGTCCCCGTGCGAACACGCACCCACCGCGCACCACTCCTCCCGCTCGCAATAGCTGACCAATGACTCATCGACTTTTGCTTGCCATTCCGCAAAAGCGCGAATAGTGTCGAAAACGCCAGGGCTCCTCGATGAAGAGAAAGGTCAGGCCTCGCACCCCGTCCGTGCTCCCCCCTCACGGACGCTCCCTCGCCGGTGGCATCCACCGCCGTGCGGCACTGCCGCGCGCCTGCGCACTCACGTCCCTCGATGAAGAACGGATTCCCCACGTGAACAGCTCGCACAACACCGTCCCCGACGTCGGCGCCTGGTTCATCGGCGCCCGCGGATCGCTGGCGACCACCGCGACCATCGGCATCCACGCCCTCAGCGCGGGCTTGGTGGAGCCGACAGGTCTCGTGACCGAGACGGACGCCGTTCGCGACGCCGCGTTCCCCCCGATCGCCGGGATCGTCGTCGGCGGTCACGACATCTCCGACACCCCGCTCGTCGAGAAGGCCTTCGCCCTCGCCGACGGTGGCATGTTCCCCGCCTCCCTGGTCGAGAAGGTCCGCAGCGCGCTCGTCGCGACCGAGCAGAACATCCGCCGCGTCCCCAGCGGCCTGACGACCCAGCAGGAGGAGATCGATCTCCTCGCCGCGGACATCCGGGACTTCCGGGACCGCCACGGACTGCGCGAAGTGGTGGTCGTCGACGTCTCCTCCACGGAGCCCCTTCCGCCGTACCACCCGGGTTTCGAGTCCGACGAGGTGCTGACCGCCGCGCTCCGCACCCCGGGTGTCCGCATCCTCCCGCCGAGCTCGCGCGCCGCGGCGGCCGCCGTCGCCGCCGGTGTCGCCTACGCGGCCTTCACGCCGTCCGCGTCGCTGAACCTCCCGGCCCTCCGCGACCGCGCCGACCGCGCCGGCATCGCCTACGCCGGTCAAGACGGCAAGACGGGCGAGACCCTCCTCCGTACGGTGCTCGCGCCGATGTTCGCCGCCCGCGGCTTCTCAGTCCGCTCGTGGGCAGGGACGAACCTCCTCGGCGGCGGCGACGGCGCCACCCTCGCCGACCCCGAGGCGGTGCGCTCGAAGCTCGTCTCCAAGAACCGCGGATTGCACGCTCTCGTCGGAGACGACGTCGTCGCCCCGCTGCACATCGACAACGTGCCCGATCTCGGTGACGTCAAGACGGCGTGGGACCACGTCCACGCCGCCGGTTTCCTCGGCAGCCGCGTCACCCTCCAGACCACCTGGAGCGCGTACGACTCCGCCCTCGCGGCGCCGCTGGTGATCGACCTGGTCCGCGCCCTCGCCCTCGCCACGCGTGCCGGGCACACCGGTGTCGTCGCCGACCTCGGCTGCTTCTTCAAGGACCCGTGGGGCAGCGACGTCCACGCCTTCGCCGAGCAGACCACGCGCTTCGTCGACTGGACGCTCCGCACCTCGGCCTCGCTCGCGCACGAGACCTCCCCATCGACCGGTCGTGCGGAGGACCTCGCGTCCCCCGTCCGCGCCCCCGAGCCGGTCACCGCCCCGTGACCCGCGTCGCGGACTACCTCGACCTCGTCCGCGCGCCCGCCTCGCTCACCGTCCTCGGCGACGCACTCGTCGGCGCGGTGAGCGCAGCGGGCGGGTGCCGGGCGATGGATGCCACCCCGCCCCAGCCCCGCCCCGCGGCGGTCCCGCGCGAGGCCCGGCGCGCCGCCACCCCGGTCCGCACCGCCACCCCGGTCCGCGCCGCCACCCCGGTCCGCGCCGTCGCCCTCGCCGGGGCGAGCGTCTGCCTCTACAGCGCGGGTATGGCCCTGAACGACTACGCCGACGCCGACCTCGACGCGGGGGAACGCCCCGAACGGCCGATCCCGTCGGGCCGCATCAGCCGCCAGCGCGCCCTCGCCACGGGCGTGGTCCTGACCGCGGCCGGAATGGGAGCGGCCTTCGCCGCGGGTCGGGCGTCGGGGCTCGTGTCCCTGGCGCTCGCCGCCTCGCTCTGGTCGTACGACCTCGTGTTCAAGGCGACGCCGGCGGGTCCGGCGGTCATGGCCCTGTGCCGCGGGCTCGACGTGCTGCTCGGCGCCGCCGGTCCGTCCTGGCGCGGGGCGCTCCTGCCCGCGGCGGCCGTCGCGGTGCACACGGTCGCGGTCACCGCGGTCTCTCGGGGCGAGGTCAGCGGCACGACCGTGACCATCGGTCGCGCGGCCGTCGTCGCGAGCACCGCCGTCGCGGCATCCGGACTCCTCGGACGCGGCCACCGCGCCGCGGCTCTCCTCGGCGGCGCCCGCTATCTCGCCGCCGTCCTGCCGGGACAGCTCGCCGTGGCGCGCGATCCCGGCGCGCGTCAGGCGAGGGATGCCACCCGGGCCGGCATCCGCGCCGTCGTCCCGCTGCAGTCGGCCCTGACCGCACGGGCCGGGGCGCCGGTCGCCACGGCCTTCCTGCTCGCGGTCGAGACGGTCGGCCGGCTCCTGAGCCGCCGCCGCACGAGAGGAGACATCACATGACCGACGTTCCCTGGACGTGGGGGTACGGGACGAACGGCTTCGCCGACCACGCCCTTCCCGACGCGCTCGACGTGCTCCAGGCCACCGGCTACGGCGCCGTCGCCCTGACCCTGGGCCACCCGCATCTCGACCCGTTCGCGTCCGACTGGCGGGCGGAGGCGACCGCCCTCGCCGGCGATCTGCGCCGCCGCGGCCTCCGCGTGGTCGTCGAGACGGGCGCCCGCTACCTGCTCGACCCGTTCGTGAAGCACCGCCCGACCCTCGTCGACCGGGATGCCGAACGACGGATGGCGTTCCTCCGGCGCGCGATCGAGATCGCGGAGATCCTGGATGCCGACTGCGTCTCGCTCTGGAGCGGTGTCCTGCCCGACGATGTCACCGCCGACGCCGCCCGGGTCCTGCTCGATGCGCGGCTCGCCGAGATCGTCGGGTTCGCCGCGTCGCACGGTGTCGTCCTGGCCCTCGAGCCCGAGCCCGGGATGCTCGTCGAGACGGTCGCCGACGCCGTCGCCGTGCGCGCGCGGCTGGGGCATCCGGCGAACCTCGGCCTCACCGTGGACCTCGGCCACTGCGTGGTCGTCGAGCCGGAGGGCGTGGTCGGCGCCTTGCGCGCGGCCGGCCCGCTGCTGCGGAACGTCCAGGCCGACGACATGCGGTCGGACGCGCACGAGCACCTGCCGTTCGGGGAGGGCGAGCTGGATCTCGCCGCCGCCCTCGCGACGCTCGGCGAGATCGGGTACCGCGGCGTCGTCGCCGTGGAGCTGCCCCGCCATTCGCACGCCGCCCCGGCGCTGGCACGGCACAGTCTCGACGCCCTCCGGGCCGCATCTCTCCCGGCGACCGCGGCGGGCACCGGCGCCTTGACGTCGCCGAAGGGAGGGGATGCGGCCGGGGGAGGGCCGTCCCGCGCGGAACCGTCCTCCGCTTCCGGCATCCCCTCCGCTCACCCCTGGACGGTCGCGGCGGTCGAGACGGTCCGGAGGGATGCCGCGCGCGCGGCGCGTCTGTTCGCCGAGGCCGGCCGCCAGGTCGGACGGGATCCGCTCGACGACGTCCCGTACGCCCCGACGGTCGACGACGCCGCCCGCGCCGCGCTGGTCGTCGCTCTCGCGGAGGAGGGCACGGACCCCGCGGTCGTCACCGCGCTGTATGACCGCGGCGACGACGCCGAGCGGCGCGGCGTGCTGCGCGGGATCAACGCCCTGGCCGACGCGGATCTCGATCCCCGCTGGCGGGACGCCGGCCGCGCCCTCATGCTCGACGCGCTCCGCACGAACGACACCCGTCTCGTCGCCGTCGCGATGGGCGCCTTCGCGGCGCGCCACCTCGACGACCACGCGTGGCGGCACGGGGTGCTCAAGCTCGCCTTCCTCGGCATCCCGTTCTCCGTCGTCCACGACCTGACGGGCCGGGCCGACGACGAGCTCGCCGCGATGGCCGCGCGCTTCGCCGAGGAGCGCCGCGCCGCCGGACGCTCCGTCCCGGATGATCTCGCCCTCGTCCTCCCCGCCCTCAGCCAGCCCTGACCTCGCCCCCCGAAACCCCTTCAGCCGTGACTCGGCGCGAATGCACGCACAACACCCCCCGCGGCGTACATCTGCGCCCAGTCAGCGCCGACACCCACCCACCCCCGAAAGGCCCGACGTGCGCATCTTCGACCCCCACATCCACATGACGGCGCGGACCACCGACGACTACGAGGCGATGTACGACGCGGGCGTGCGCGCCCTGGTCGAACCCGCCTTCTGGCTGGGTCAGCCCCGCACGAGCGTCGGGTCCTTCCTGGACTACTTCGACACCCTCATCGGGTGGGAGAGGTTCCGCGCCGCGCAGTTCGGCATCCGCCATCACTGCACGATCGCGCTGAACCCGAAGGAGGCGAACGACCCGCGTTGCCGGGAGGTCATGGCGGAGCTGCCGCGCTACCTCGCCAAGGACGGCGTCGTCGCGGTCGGCGAGACCGGGTACGACTCGATGACCCCCGAGGAGGACGAGGTCCTCGCGGAGCACCTCGCCCTCGGCATCGAGTTCGACCTGCCGGTCCTCGTCCACACTCCGCACCGCGACAAGGCGGTCGGCACGCGCCGGACCCTCGACGTCGTCGCAGAATCGGGCATCCCGATGGAGCGGGTCCTCGTCGACCACCTCAATGAGACGTGCGTGGACGACGTGGCGGCGAGCGGGGCGTGGATGGGCTTCTCGATCTACCCCGACACGAAGATGGACGAGCAGCGCGTGGTCGCGATCATGCAGCGCATCGGGCTCGACCGCATCATCGTCAACTCGGCCGCCGACTGGGGACGCTCCGACCCGCTGAAGACGGCGAAGACCGGGCTGGCGATGCTCGACGCCGGCTTCACCGACGACGACGTCGACCGCATCCTGTGGCGCAACCCCGTGGCCTTCTACGGGCAGAGCGGCCGCGTCGTCACCGACCCGATCCCCGGTTTCGCGCCCGCCCAGCAGGGCCCCGACACCTTCGCGGGCAACTCCGTGCTGCGCGGCACGGCCTCGCGCCAGGGGGCCTGAGTGGAGCTGTCGTACTGCACCAACGTCCACCCGGCCGAGGACGTCGCCGGCATCGTCCGTCAGCTCGACGAGCACGCCGGACCCGTGCGCATCGCCGCGAGACTCGACCGGCTCGGTGTCGGGCTGTGGCTCCCTGCCGACGCCGCAGCGGTGCTCGCGGACGACCCCGCGGCCCGGCGGCTCCTGGCCGACGCGCTCGAGCGCAACGGCCTCGAGCTGCGCACCGTCAACGCGTTCCCCTTCCGCGGCTTCCACGACGACGTCGTCAAGCTCGCGGTCTACCGTCCCGATTGGACGACCCCCGACCGCCTGCGGTACACCCTCGACGTCGCCGGTGCGCTCGCCGCGCTCCTGCCGCCCGGGGCCTCCGGGAGCATCTCGACCCTGCCGCTGGGGTGGCGGACCGGATGGGATGCCGCCGCCGACGCGGCCGCGGAGGACGCCCTGTCCCGTCTGGTCGCAGGCCTCCGCGACATCGAGCGCTCGACCGGTCGCACGGTCCGCGTCGGGATCGAGCCAGAGCCCGGCTGCATCCTCGACGACGTCGCCGACGTGGTCGCCTGGCTGGGAGCGCGGCCGCACCTGACCGCCGACGGCCTCCTCGGCCTCTGCCTGGACACGTGCCATCTCGCGGTGTCGTTCGCCGATCCCGCGGACGCCGTCGCCGCGGCGACGGCCGCCGGCGTCCGGGTGGTGAAGGTGCAGGCCTCCGTGGCGCTCGAGGTGCCCGACCCGGCGGACCCCCGGACGACGGGGGCGCTCGCCCCCTTCGCGGAGGAGCGCTACGTGCATCAGGTGCGCGAAGCGCGCGGCATCCGTTCCGCCGACGACCTGCCGGAGGTCCTGGATGCCGCCGAGCCCTGGCCCGTCGACGCCCCCTGGCGGGTGCACGTGCACATCCCTCTCCACGCCCGGCCGGCGCCGCCGCTGCGCGCGACGACCGAGGTGCTGCGCGCGGCCGTGGACGCGGTGCTCGACGCGCCCCACGGAGACGAGGCCCACCTCGACGTCGAGACGTACACCTGGTCCGTGCTGCCGGCCGCCCTGCAGCCCCCGACGCTCGTCGACGGCATCGCGGCCGAGCTGCGGTGGATGCGCGAGACGCTCCCGCACGCCCTCGCGCCGGACGTCCCGCCCCCGCCCGCGCCGGCCGGCCCCGACGTCGATGCCGCGCGGGCGGCATCCCTCCCCCTCGAGAGGAGCCGTTGATGGCCCCCGTCCTGCTGCTCGACGTCGTCGGGCTCACGCCGCGCACCCTCGCGCACATGCCGCGCCTGCGCCGCCTCGCCGACGGCGGCGGGGCCGTCGGGCTCGACACGATCCTGCCCGCCGTCACATGCAGCGTGCAGTCCACGATCCTCACCGGCACGATGCCGCGCGAACACGGGATCGTCGGCAACGGCTGGCACTTCCGCGACCTGGGCGACCCGCTGCTGTGGCGCCAGCACAACCGGCTCGTCGCGGGGGAGAAGGTGTGGGAGACCGCGCGCCGGCACCGCCCCGGTCTGACGGCGGCGAACCTCGGCTGGTGGTACGCCATGGGGGCCAGCACGGACATCACGGTCACCCCGCGTCCGATCTACCACGCGGACGGGCGCAAGAGCCCCGACGCGTACGTCCGTCCCCCCGCCCTGCACGAGCGGCTGACCGGGGCGCTGGGGGAGTTCCCCCTGTTCCAGTACTGGGGGCCGACGGCATCCATCGAGAGCAGCGCGTGGTTGGCGGAGGCGACCCGGGGCGTGATCGGCGAGCGGTGGGGGGCGGCCCCCGACCTCACCATGGCCTACCTGCCGCACCTGGACTACGACCTGCAGCGCTTCGGACCGGACGCGCCCGAGGCGGACCGGGCCGCCCGGGAACTGGATGCCGCCCTCACCCCGCTCCTCGACGACGCGGAGGACCGCGGGTACACGGTCGTCGCGCTGTCGGAGTACGGCATCGAGAACGCGTCCCGCCCGGTCGACGTCAACCGCGCGCTGCGCCGGGAGGGGCTGCTGGAGGTCTACGTGCAGGACGGCCGCGAGCAGCTGGACCCCTGGACCTCGCGCGCCTTCGCCGTCGCCGACCACCAGGTCGCGCACGTCTACGTCCCGGATGCCGCCGACATCGGCGGCGTCGCCGCGCTGCTGCGCGGGTTGG